>Ga0310345_10000599_pt1 | contig 49244 bp, 36 predicted proteins | sample HC15DNA20500_MG_FD_204667 | JGI IMG/M metagenome (GOLD analysis project Ga0310345, IMG submission 204667) | Marine microbial communities from station ALOHA, North Pacific Subtropical Gyre - HC15-DNA-20-500_MG | ecosystem: Environmental > Aquatic > Marine > Oceanic | place: Pacific Ocean: North...
CGATCATATGGAAGATGGGATGGTCCATCTGGATCCCTGCCGGACTGGTTCCGCTCAGAGCGGAATGTTGTCGTGCTTCTTCCAGGGGTTCTCGAGCTTCTTGTTGCGAAGCGCGGCGAAGGCCCGGGCGACGCGCTTGCGGGTCGACTGGGGCATGATCACCTCGTCGATGAAGCCCTTCTCGGCGGCCACGAACGGGTTCGCGAAGCGGTCCTCGTAGTTCTTGGTGCGCGCCGCGATCTTCTCCTTGTCGCCCAGTTCCGAGCGATAGAGGATCTCGACCGCGCCCTTGGCGCCCATCACCGCGATCTCGGCGGTCGGCCAGGCGTAGTTGATGTCGCCGCGCAGGTGCTTCGAGGCCATGACGTCGTAGGCGCCGCCGTAGGCCTTGCGGGTGATCACCGTCACCTTGGGCACCGTCGCCTCGCCATAGGCGAACAGCAGCTTGGCGCCGTGCTTGATGACGCCGCCGTACTCCTGGCCCGTCCCCGGCAGGAAGCCCGGCACGTCGACGAAGGTCAGGATCGGGATGTTGAAGCAGTCGCAGAAGCGCACGAAGCGCGCGGCCTTGCGCGAGCTGTCGATGTCGAGGCACCCCGCCAGCACCATCGGCTGGTTCGCCACCACGCCCACCGTCTCGCCCTCGAGCCGGATGAAGCCGGTGATCATGTTCTTGGCGAAGTCGGCCTGGATCTCGAAGAAATCGCTCTCGTCGGCGACCTTCTCGATCAGCTCCTTCATGTCGTAGGGCTTGTTGGGGTTGTCGGGGATCAGCGTGTCGAGGCTGGTCTCGATGCGGTCGACCGAGTCGAAGAAGGGCCGCACCGGCGGCTTCTCGCGGTTCGACAGCGGCAGGAAGTCGACCAGGCGGCGGGTCTGGATCAGCGCCTCGACGTCGTTGTCATAGGCGCCGTCGGCGACCGAGGACTTGGAGGTGTGGGTCTTGGCGCCGCCGAGCTCCTCGGCCGTCACCACCTCGTTGGTCACCGTCTTCACCACGTCGGGGCCGGTGACGAACATGTAGGACGAGTCGCGCACCATGAAGATGAAGTCGGTCATGGCAGGGCTGTAGACCGCGCCGCCGGCGCAGGGCCCCATGATCACCGAGATCTGCGGCACCACGCCCGAGGCCATGATGTTGCGCTGGAACACCTCGGCGTAGCCCGCCAGCGAGGCCACGCCCTCCTGGATGCGGGCGCCGCCCGAGTCGTTCAGCCCGATCACCGGCGCGCCGTTGCGCATCGCCATGTCCATGATCTTGCAGATCTTCTGGGCGTGGGTCTCGGAGAGCGAGCCGCCGAACACCGTGAAGTCCTGGGAGAAGACATAGACCTGGCGGCCGTTGACCGTGCCCCAGCCTGTGACCACGCCGTCGCCGTAGGGACGGTCCTGCTCCATGCCGAAGTCGGTGCAGCGGTGGGCCACGAACATGTCGAACTCCTCGAAGGAGCCCTCGTCCAGGAACAGCTCGATGCGCTCGCGCGCCGTCAGCTTGCCCTTGGCATGCTGGCTGTCGATCCGCTTCTGGCCGCCGCCCAGGCGCGCCGTCTGGCGCCGAAGTTCAAGCTCCGCGAGGATGTCGTTCATCGGGGGTCCCTTCTCTCGGCCGAGTTCCGTCCCATACCGGCGGCGCACCGTATCGCTGCGGGACGGGGGGCGAAAAGCCTTGTCGCGCGGAGCTGCGAAGATTACGAAAGTCTCGCTTTGCGAATTGCGAAGTTGCGAAGGCCGCGTTCCGCCAGCGAGGGGAGGCCCCATTGACCCGCGCCCGAAAACTCTACGCCGGCGTCCGCCTGCGCGAGATCCGTCGCGAGCAGGGCCTGACCCAGGCCGCCTATGCCGAGGCGCTGGGGATCTCGCTGAGTTACCTCAACCAGATGGAGAACAACCACCGCCCCGTCTCGGCCGCGGTGGTGATCGCGCTGTCGGAGCGGTTCGGGGTCAACCTCTCCACCCTCTCGGTCGGCGAATCCCAGCGCCTGACCGCCGACATGCGCGAGGCGCTGGCCGACCCGGTCTTCGACGGCGCGACGCCGCCGGCGGCCGACCTGGAGCTCGCCGCCACCAACGCCCCCGCCCTCGCCCGCGCCTTCCTGACCCTGCACCGCGCCTTCCGTCAGCGGGGCGAGCGGCTGGCCTCGCTCGACGACGCGCTGGGGCGGGAGGACGCGCTCGCCCCCCAGCCCTGGGAGGAGGTGCGCGACTTCTTCCACTATTGCGACAACTACATCGACGCCGTGGACCGCGCGGCCGAGAGCTTCGCCGCCGCCACCGGCTTCGGGCGCCCCGATCCCGGCCGCGACCGGCTGCAGGCGGCGGCCGACTGGCTTGCGGACCGCCACGGCATCCAGGTGCGCCTCGCCGACGCGCCGTCGCTGCGCCGGCTGTCGGAGGGCACGCTGACCCTGTCCTCGCGCGCCTCGTCGGCCACCCGCGCCTTCCAGGCGGCGGTGCAGGTCGCCCTGACCTCCTACGGGGAGCTGATCGAGGCGACGCTGGACCTCGCCGGCTTCGGCTCGGAGGAGGCGCGGGAGATCTGCAAGATCGGGCTCGCCAACTATTTCGCCGGCGCCGCCGTCCTCCCCTACGCCGCGTTCCAGGAGGCCGCCGAGGAGCAGCGCCACGACATCGAGCTGCTGGCCGACCGCTTCGGCTGTTCCATCGAGCAGGTGGCGCACCGCCTCTCCACCCTGCAGCGGCGCGGCGCCCAGGGGGTGCCGTTCTGGTTCGTGCGCGTGGACCAGGCGGGGACCATTACAAAACGCCACTCGGCCACCCGCCTGCAGTTCGCCCGCTACGGCTCCGCCTGCCCGCTGTGGAACGTCCACCAGGCCTTCGAGACCCCGGGCCGCCTGCTGCGCCAGCTGGCCGAGACGCCGGACGGGGTGCGCTACATCTCGCTCGCCCGCGACGTGACCAAGCCGGGGGGAGGCTTCCGCCGGCCGACCCGCCGCTACGCCATCGGGCTGGGCTGCGAGGTGAAGTTCGCGGACCGCCTGGTCTATGCCGACGACCTCGACCTCGCCTCGCCCGCCTCCTACGAGCCCATCGGCGTCAGCTGCCGGATCTGCGAGCGCGCCGACTGCCACCAGCGCTCGGTCCCGCCGCTGAAGGCCGCCATCGCCGTCGACCACTCCCGCCGCGACCTGCTCCCCTACAGCCTCGCCGCGCCCTCCGGCCGCAGCCCGCGCGAGAAGCCCGCCGAAAGCGCCTGACGACCGCCCACGGCGCCCCGCCGGCGGCGCCGCCCTGCCGCTCCCTTCCGCACGCCCGCCCCGCGCGCCCCTCGCCCCGCGCGCCGTCGCCCGCCCCTGCGCCGCGGGCGGGCCCTTTCCCCCAGGCGCGACGCCCGACGCGGCGCGTCCCGCGCTCGACGCCGGTCCGGCGTCGGTCGCCCGATCCGACGCCCGCCGCGGGCGTCGGTCGCCCTGCGCGCCGGCGCCCGCCGCGCGCCGCGGGCGCGATCTCGCCCCGGGCGCGCGGGCCGACGCGGCGCCTCCGCCTCCAGAGGCGGGGGCGGGGGCCGGGAAATCCATTGACCGCCCGCGCCGGGCGTCTACCATCGCCCGACCCGCTCGGGCCTCGCCCGGACCGCGCGGGACAACCAGAACCAGAACGGGAGGATCGGGCGATGCCAGGCGTGAACAGGCGCAATCCGCAATCCCGTGCGGCCGGACGGCCCGCGCGAGGCGCCCGCACGCCCCGCTGATCCCCCCGGGGGACCGGGCCCGGCGCCCGATCCGCCCCAGCCCATCCAGACCGGCGGCGCGGCAGGGAGCACGGCCCGCGACCGACGGCTCAGCCAGGGAGACCCACATGCCCAAGGATTTCGGCATCGGCGCCAGTTCCAAGCGGCGGGAGGACGTCCGCTTCCTCACCGGCGCCGGCCGCTACGTCGACGACATCAACCTGCCCGGCCAGGCCTACGCGGCGATCCTGCGCTCGCCCGTCGCCCACGCCCGCATCAACGCCCTCGACACCGCCGCCGCCAAGGCCGCGCCCGGCGTCCTGCTGGTCATGACCGGCGAGGACGTGGCCGAGGTCGGTGGCCTGCCCTGCGGCTGGCTGATCCACTCCCGCGACGGCTCGCCGATGAAGGAGCCCAAGCACCCGATCCTCGCCCACGGCAAGGTCCGCCACGTCGGCGACCCCGTGGCCCTCGTCGTCGCCGAGACCTACGCCCAGGCCCGCGACGCCGCCGAGATGATCGAGATGGACCTCGCCGAGCTCCCCGCCGTCGTCGACATGCGCAAGGCGCTGGCGGGCGGCGCGGACGTGCATGACGACGCGCCCGGCAACCTCTGCTACGACTGGACCTTCGGCACCCCGCAGGAGGAGACCGACGCGGCCTTCGAGGGCGCCGCCCACGTCACCACGCTGGAGCTGGTCAACAACCGCCTCGTCGCCAACCCGATGGAGCCGCGCGCGGCCATCGGCGACTACGCCCGCCACTCGGGCGAGCACACGCTTTACACCACCTCCCAGAACCCCCACGTGATCCGGCTCCTGATGGGCGCCTTCGTCCTGGGCATCCCCGAGCACAAGCTGCGCGTGGTCGCCCCCGACGTCGGCGGCGGGTTCGGCACCAAGATCTACCACTACGCCGAAGAGGCGCTGGTGACGCTGGCCGCCAAGCAGATCAACCGCCCCGTCAAGTGGACCTCCGAGCGGGCCGAGGCCTTCATCTCGGACGCCCAGGGCCGCGATCACGTGACCAAGATCGAGCTGGCGCTGGATGCGGATGGAAAATTCCTTGCGCTGCGCACCGACACGCTCGCCAACATGGGCGCGTATCTGTCGACCTTCGCCTCCTCGATCCCGACCTACCTGCACGGGACGCTGATGGCGGGGAACTACCTGACGCCCAAGATCACCGTGAACGTGCGGGCGGTGTTCACCAACACCGTGCCCGTCGACGCCTACCGCGGCGCCGGCCGGCCGGAGGCGACCTACCAGCTCGAGCGGGTCATCGACCAGGCCGCGCGCGAACTCGGCGTCGACCCGGTGGAGCTGCGGCGCAGGAACTTCATCCCCGCCGACCGCTTCCCCTACGCGACCCCCGTGGCCGTGGAATACGACACCGGCAACTACGCCGCCACGATGGACAAGCTGGAGGAGATCTCCAACCGCGCCGGCTTCGACGCCCGCCGGGCGGAGAGCGCCAAGCGCGGAAAACTCCGCGGCTTCGGGGTGGCGAGCTACATCGAGGCCTGCGGCCTCGCCCCCTCCCGCCTCGCCGGCCAGCTCGGCGCGCGGGCGGGCCTGTTCGAGAGCGCCCAGGTCCGCGTCAACGCCGCCGGCGGCGTGGTGGTCTGGACCGGCACCCACTCCCACGGCCAGGGGCACGAGACGACCTTCGCCCAGGTGGTCGCCGACATGCTCGGCCTGCCCGAGGACCAGATCGAGATCGTCCATGGCGACACCTCGAAAGGGTCGATGGGCATGGGCACCTACGGCTCGCGCAGCCTCGCGGTCGGGGGCGCGGCCATCGTCAACGCCACCAACAAGGTGATCGAGAAGGCCCGCAAGATCGCCGCCCACCTGATGGAGGCCTCGGCCGAGGACGTGGCCTTCGAGAACGGCCAGTTCACCGTCAAGGGCACCGACCGCTCGGTCGCCTTCGGCGAGGTGGCGCTGGCCGCCTACGTGCCCCACAACTACCCGCTGGAGGAGCTGGAGCCGGGGCTGGAGGAGCAGGCCTTCTACGACCCCTCCAACTTCACCTACCCCGCCGGCGCCTACGCCTGCGAGGTCGAGGTCGACCCCGAGACCGGCAAGACCGAGGTGCTGGGCTTCTGGGCCGCCGACGACTTCGGCAACGTGATCAACCCGATGATCGTCGAGGGCCAGGTGCAGGGCGGCGTCGCCCAGGGCATCGGCCAGGCGCTGATGGAGCACTGCGTCTTCGACGAGAGCGGGCAGCTCCTGACCGGCACCTACATGGACTACGCCATGCCGCGGGCGACCGACCTGCCGATGATCGGGGTCGACCACTCCTGCCAGACGCCCTGCACCCACAACCCGCTGGGCGTGAAGGGCTGCGGCGAGGCGGGGGCCATCGGCTCGCCGCCGGCGCTGGTCAACGCGGTGCTCGATGCGCTGAACACGGGCGGGCACAAGGTGGCGCATGTGGACATGCCGCTCAGCCCCGCGCGGGTCTGGGCCGCGATGCGCGCCGCCGGCGCCTGAGCGCGGCGCGCGACGGGCGGGCCCCCTCCGGAAGGCGGGGGCCCGCCGCCGTTTCGGGCCCCCGTTCGCGGGTCCCGCCCCCCTTTCCCGCCTTCGCCGCCGGACCGCCTGCCGATGTACTCGCTCGAATTCGTCCGCCCCGCCTCGCTGGCCGAGGCCGTGGCGGCCCTGCAGGCCGAGGACGCGCTGCCGCTGGGGGGCGGGCAGACGCTGATCCCCGCGCTTCGCCAGCGCCTGGCGATGCCGGCCCGGGTGGTGGCGCTCGCAGCCCTGCCCGAGCTGGTGGGCCTGCGGGTGGAGGGCGGGGAGATCCGCATCCGCGGCGCCACGCCCCACGCCCGGATCGCGGCCGAGGCGCCGCTGCCCGCCGTGGCCCGGCTGGCGGGGGGCATCGGCGACCCGGCGGTGCGCCACCGCGGCACCATCGGCGGCAGCCTCGCCAACAACGACCCCGCCGCCTGCTGGCCGGCGGCGGTGCTGGGCCTGGGGGGCGTGATCCGCGTGCGCGGCCCCTCCGGCGCGCGGGAGATCCCGGCCGACGCCTGGTTCCGCGGCCTGTTCGACACCGACCTGCGCGCCGGCGAGATCGTCACCGAGGTGCGCCTGCCCCTGCCCCGCGCCGCCGCCTATGCGCGCTTCCGCCAGCCCGCCTCGCGCTTCGCGCTGGCCGGCGTGTTCGTGGCGCGCTTCGAGGGCGGCGTGCGGGTGGCGGTGACCGGCGCCTCGGCCAAGGGCGTCTATCGCTGGACCGAGGCGGAGCAGCTCCTGGCCTCGGACTTCTCCCCCGCCGCGCTGGCGCCGCTCTGCGTCTCGGCCGAGGGGATGCTCGCCGACGTGCAGGCGCCGGCCGACTATCGCGCGCACCTGGTCAAGGTGATGGCGGGGCGGGCGGTGGCGGAGGCGGCGGGCTGAGCCCGGAGACGAGCAGGGGGAAAAAAACGGGGCGCGCCGCCGGGCGAAAGGATCGTCGGGCGAACGCGCCCCAGGAATTCCGTCGTGCGCGGACAGGCGTCACGACCGAGGGACGCATGAAGCAGACGCGCGGCAGGCGGCGGCGTTCTGTTCGAATTGGGGCTTATTCAAGGCTCAGGCTTAACGCCCTGTGAACAAATCGTTTCGAGGGCGGAGCGCAGCCCCGTCCCGCCCCCCTCCAGCGCCAGGTGCACCGGCAGCGGCATCGCCTTGCCGCGGAAGTCCGCGGGCAGGCGCACCGCGTCCTTCTCGGTGGTGACCATGCGGGCGCCGAGCGCCGCGGCCTCCGATTCGAGCCGGCGCAGCGCCTTGGGCTCGAAGGGGGCGTGGTCGGGGAAGGCGTGGGCGGCGACCAGGTCGGCGCCCAGCCCGCGCAGCGTGGCGAAGAACTTCTCCGGGCGCGCGATGCCGGCGAAGGCCAGCACCTTCTCGCCCCGCCAGTCGATGCCGATCTCCCGCGCGCGGACCTCGCCTTCATGGAGCGGCAGGGCCTCCAGCGCCGGCCAGCGGGCGCGGGTGCGCTCGCGGGCGGCGGGGGGGCCGATCAGCAGGACCGCGTCGGCGCGGGCGAGGCCGGCGGCGACCGTCTCGCGCAGGGGGCCGGCGGGGATCGGCAGGCCGTTGCCGAAGCCCGCGGCGGCGTCGACCACCACCAGCGAGAAATCCTTCGCGAGGCCCGGGTTCTGGAACCCGTCGTCCATCACCAGCGCCTGCGCGCCGGCGGCGACGGCGGACTTCGCGGCGGCCGCCCGGTCGGCGCAGACCCAGACCGGGGCGAAGGCCGCGAGCAGCAGCGGCTCGTCCCCCACCTCGGCCGCGGTGTCGGCGCGCATGTCCACCCGCCGCGGCCCCCCGCGCGAGGCCGCGCCGCCATGGCCGCGGCTGAGCACATGCGCCTCGACCCGCAGCTCGGAGAGGATCTCGAGGATCGCCAGCACCGTCGGCGTCTTGCCGGCGCCGCCCGCGGTCAGGTTCCCCACGCAGATCACCGGGACCGGCGCGCGCCAGTCCGGCGCCCGCGCCACCCGCCGGGCGGTCGCCCGGGCGTAGAGCGCGCCCAGCGGCGCCAGCAGCCGGGCCAGCAGCCCCGGCCGCTCGGGCGGGGTCGACCAGAAGGCGGGGGCGCGCCTCATCGCGAGGCCGCCGGGCCCGGGTCCGGGCCCGGGTCTGGGTCTGGGCCCGCAATTGGGTCTGGGTCCTCCTCCGCCGGGCGGGGGGCGGCGGCCCAGCCGGCGGGCGTCTCGCGGCGCGGCGGCAGCAGGGGCAGGAGGGCTGCCAGCGTCGTCTCCATCGCCGCGCGCCCGTCGCCCAGGGCGGCGCGCGCGGCGGCGGTCATCCGCTCGCGGGCCTCGGCGTCGGCCATCAGCTCGGCCACCGCCTCGCCCAGCGCCTCGCCGTCCGCGACCTCGCGGGCGCCGCCGGCGGCCGCGAGGGCGGCGTAGTCGGCGCGGAAGTTGCCGACATGGGGCCCGTGCAGGATCGCGGCGCCCAGCGCGGTCGGCTCGTGGGGGTTGTGCCCGCCGCGATCGACCAGCGAGCCGCCGATGAAGGCGGCCGGGGCCAGCCGCAGCCAGGCCCCCATCTCGCCCAGCGTGTCGGCGACGTGGATCTCGTCCTGCGGGCCGATCGCCTGGCCGCGGCCGCGGCGCGACACCCGCAGGCTGCGCGACCACAGCTCCCGCGCGATCGCCTCGCCCCGCTCGGGGTGGCGGGGGACCAGCAGGCACACGAGGCCCGGCACGCGGGCGGCGGCGACGCGCTGCGCCTGCGCGACCTCCAGCTCCTCCCCCTCGTGGGTGGAGGCGGCGAGCCAGACCGGACGCCCGCGCAGCGCCGCCCGGGCCGCCTTTCGCAGGTTGGGCCGGTCGGGCGGCGCCGCCCCCGCCTTCAGCGAGCCCGAGGCCCGCGCCCCCCCGGCCCCCAGCCGGCGCAGGCGCGCGGCCCCGTCCTCGTCCTGCGCCAGCACGGCGGAGAAGCGGCGCAGCAGGTGGGCGATCATCCCCGCCGCCCGGCCCCAGCCGCGGGCCGAGCGCTCCGACATCCGGGCGTTGACCAGCGCCATCGGCGCGCCCGTGGCGGCGGCGGCCTCGACCAGGGCGGGCCAGATCTCGCTCTCCACCCAGACGCAGAGGTCGGGGCGCCAGTGCGCGACGAAGCGGCGGGGGGCGGCGCCGAGATCCAGGGGCGCGAACTGGTGGCGGCAGCCCGCGGGCAGCCGCGTCGCCATCAGCTTCGCCGAGGTGACCGTGCCGGTGGTGACCAGCACCGAGACGTCCGCGCGCGCCGCCCGCAGCGCCTCGATCAGGCCGAGGACCGAGAGGGATTCGCCCACCGAGGCCGCATGGAACCACGCGAGCGGGCCCTCCGGCCGCGCGAGCCCCGGCTCGCCCAGCTTCTCGCGCATCCGCGCGGGATCCTCCTTGCCCTTCGCCGCGCGCCGGGCCAGCAGGGGCGGCGCCAGCGGACCGGCGAGGCGGGCGAGCGCCAGGTAGAGGGTCAGCGCGGGCGTGCCCATGCTCAGCGCCGCGCGCCGGGGGCGGCGGGCTCGACCGGGGCGCGGCCCATGCGGCGGTCGGCGTCCTGGGTGATCCGGGTCAGCGCCTGCTCGATCTGCAGGCGGTGGGCCTCGATCCCTTCGGGGGAGCGGTCCTCGGGCGGCTCGATCACCGGGCCCCAGACCTTCACGCCGCGGCCGAAGGGCAGCGGCACGAAGAACGAATCCCAGCTCCCCGCCACGAAGCCGCGGTTGGTGGAATAGGAGAACGGCATCACCGGCACGCCCATCGCGGCCGAGACGGTGGCGACCCCGGGCTGGGCGCGCATCCGCGGCCCCCGCGGCCCGTCGGGGCTGAGCGCCACGGCGATGCGCTCATGCTCGCCCAGCAGCTCCATCGCCTCGGCGGCCACGGCGGCGCCGCCCTTGGCCTTGTGGGGCTTGCGCGGATCGCGGGACGAGCCGCGCATCGAGGCGATGCCGAAGCGTCCCACGCAGTCGGCGATGATGTCGCCGTCGCGGTTGGCCGAGATCATCGCATGCACGCGCCCGCCCGGCGGCATCTCCGCCGGGATCATCAGCAGCCGGCCGTGCCAGATGGCGATCACGATCCGCTCCTGCTGGGCGCGGATGCGGTCGCGCAGGGCGGGGTCCGGGATCTCCCAGCGCGTGGTGCGGTCGACCAGCCGGATGTACCAGGCCCCCAGCGAGGCCGCGAGCCGGCGCAGCCGCGGCGAGCGTCTTACCCGGCCCAGCATCGGGGGCTCAGCCCAGCTCCTCGGTCGGGCTCGCTTCGCGCTCCTCGTCGCGCAGGCGGTGCAGGTGGGCGATGAAATAGCGGGTGTGGGCGTCGTCCACGGTGCGCTGCGCGGCGGCCTTCCAGGCGGTGAAGGCGGCGGCGTAGTTGGGATAGATCCCCACGATGTCGATCTTCGAGACGTCGATGAACTGGTTCGAGGACGGGTTCACGAGCTCGCCCCCGAAGACGAGGTGAAGACGCTGGACCATGGACGGCCTCCGCTTGCTGCATCGCAGGATCGCGCGCGAGCGTTAGACCGCCGCGCCGCGCGACGTCAATCGCCAACCGCCGGCAAGGGGCCGCGGAGGGCGGATTCCGGGCCGCCGCGCCCGTGAAACCGCGTGCCGTCGCGCGGGCCCGAGCTTGACGCGGGGGGGCGCGAGCGGATATGCGCGCGCACCTTCAATGCGTGCTGCGGCGCGCCGGCTCGAGGAGGCGCCTCCATGTCCCGTCCGCATTTCACGCCCCTGGTCGAGCGCCTGCCGGCCACCATCCCCTTCGTCAGCCCCGAGCAGCAGCAGCGCGCGCTGGGCCGCCCGTTCTCCGCGCGCCTGGGCGCCAACGAGAACGTCTTCGGCGCCTCGCCCCGGGCGCTGGCCGCGATGGCCCAGGCGTTGCCCGAGTGCTGGATGTACGCCGACGCCGAGCATCGCGAGCTGCGCGAGGCGCTGGCCGCGAAGCACGGCGTGCCGTTCGAGAACATCATCGTCGGCGAGGGCGTGGACGGGCTGCTGGGCCTGCTGGCCCGCGTGCTGGTCTCGGAAGGCACGCCGGTGGTCACCTCCAACGGCGCCTACCCGACCTTCAACTACCATGTGGCGAGCTTCGGCGGCCGCCTGGTGAAGGTCCCCTACCGCGACGACCACGAGGATCCCGACGCCCTGCTGGCCGCGGCGGCGCGCGAGGCGGCGCCGCTGGTCTACATCGCCAACCCCGACAACCCGATGGGCACCTGGTGGCCGGCCTCGAAGATGCAGGCGATGATCGAGGCGATGCCCTCCGACTCGGTCCTGTGCCTGGACGAGGCCTATGTCGAGTTCGCGCCCGAGGGCACCGCCCCCGAGATCGACCCCGACGATCCCCGCGTGGTGCGGATGCGCACCTTCTCCAAGGCCTACGGCATGGCGGGGATGCGGGTGGGCTACGCGATCGCCACCCAGCGGATGATCGCGGCCTTCAACAAGGTCAAGAACCACTTCGGGATGAACCGGATCGCCCTGGTCGGCGCCGCCGCCTCGCTCGAGGACCGCGACTGGATCCCGCAGATCCGCGCCCGGGTCGAGGCCGCCCGCGGGCGCATCGGCGAGATCGCGGCGAAGAACGGGCTGACGGTCCTGCCCTCGGCCACCAACTTCGTGGCGGTGGACTGCGGCCGCGACGGCGACTTCGCCAAGGCCGTGCTCTCGGCCCTGATCGAGCGGGGCGTCTTCGTGCGCATGCCCTTCGTCGAGCCCGAGAACCGCTGCATCCGCGTCTCCGCCGGCACGCCCGAGATGCTCGACGCCTTCGAGGCCGCCCTGCCCCAGGCCCTCGCCGAGGCCGCCGCCGCGGTCGAGACCGCCGAGGCCTGACGCCCCGGAGAGGCGGGCGCCGCCGGCCCCCCGCCGCTCGTGGCCCGCCGAAGGCAGGCCGGCCCGGGCGCCGCCCCCCCAAGCAGGCGCCCCGGGCTTGACCCGGGGCCTCGCGCGGCCTGCCGCCGGCGCCGCGTGTGCAGCTTCAACCGGCGCCTGAGCCCGCGCCGCAGGGGCGAAACCGCCCGCAGGGCGGCTTCCGTCTTCGTCGTCAGCCGAAGTCCACCGCGTTGGTGTTGCCCCCGCAGACCAGCACGCCCACCGCCTCGCCGCGGTCGGGCCGGTAGGCGCCGGTCAGCAGGGCCGCCAGCGCCGCGGCTCCCGCGGGCTCCGCCGCCACCCGGCAGACCGACCACAGCCGCCGCTGCGCCTCCACGATCGCCGCGTCCGAGACCAGCGCCGAGCGGGCCACGTAGCGCTTGGCCAGCGGGAATCCGATCTCGCCCACCCGGCGCGGGGCGAGGCTGTCGGCCGCGACCCCCCCGCCCGGCGCGTCCACCGGCCGGCCGGCGGCGAGCGCCATGTGCAGCGTCGGCGCGGCCTCGGGCTCCACCGCCACCAGCCGGCGCAGGCCGGACAGGTAGGCGGCCATGCCCGAGATCAGCCCGCCGCCGCCGGTCGCGACCAGCACCGTGTCGGGCGCGGCCTGCGCCTCGAACTCCAGCGCCACCGTGCCCTGGCCGCACAGCGTCTCGTGGCAGTCGTAGGCGTGCACGGACATGGCGCCGGTCGCCTCGGCATGGGCCTCGGCCGCCGCGCGCGCCTCGTCGTAGCGCTCGCCCACCACATGGACCTCCGCCCCCAGCGCCCGGATCGCGGCGATCTTGGCGGGGTTGGAGACGGTGGGGACGAAGATCGCGGCGGGGATCCCGGTGCGATGCGCCGCGAAGGCCACCGCCACCCCGTGATTGCCGCCCGAGGCCGCCACGACCCCCGCCGCCGGCGCCCGCCGGCACAGGAGGTTCGCGAAGGCGCCCCGGGTCTTGAACGAGCCGCCGTGCTGCATGAGCTCGAGCTTCAGGAACAGCCGGAATCCCTCCAGGCCGAAATCCTGCGGGTCCACCTCGATCACCGGGGTGCGGCGCACGTGGGGCACGATCTGGCGGTAGGCGTCCTCGACGTCCTGGCGGCAGGTCAGCTTCAGCGCGGCGACGGGCATGGTCTTGCTCCCGGGTCTTGAGTCTCGGCCCTCCGCATGGCACAAGATTGCAACTTAGCAAAGAGGCTAACACTTGCAGGCGCACACTTCGCAGGCGACCCGGCGCGAGCCGGACACGCAGGAAGCGGACGAGGCAGGCCCCAAGCCCGACCGCGCGACCGAGGACCTGGTCGAGGCGCTGAAGGCGCTGGCCTCCGACAAGCGGCTGGCGGTGCTGCGCTGGCTGCGCGATCCGACGGCGCATTTCCCCCCGCAGCGCGACGGCGACCTGGTGCGCGACGGGGTCTGCGCGGTGTTCCTGGCCGAGAAGCTGGGCGTCAGCCAGCCGACGCTGCACCGGCACATGCAACAGCTGATGGGCGCGGGGCTGGTGGTGGCCAAGCGCACCCGCCAGTGGACCTTCTACCGCCGCGACGAACGCCGCATCGCCGACCTCGCCGCCCGCATCGGCCAGGTGGTCTGAGCCGCCCGCCCCGACCCCGGCGACGCGGGGGGCCGCGCCCCGCCGGATGACGCGGCGCCTCCCGCCGCTCCGGCGCCTTCGCCCGGAGCCCGCGCACGGCGCCCGGACGGACAAGCCCTCGCGCCGCCCGGCCGAGCCCCCGCGGCGCCCTGCGGCCAGTCCCGCGGCGCCTCTTCCAACGCTCCGATCCCCCCTCGCCCGCGCCCACCCGTCGCGCGCCCGGACGCCGGGGCGCCGATTGACCTCGGGCCGCGGGCGGCGGAGACTCCGGCCCTCTGCGAACCGCCCGGAGACAGGATGCCCCGCTCCCCCAGCCCGACGCCGCGCCCGGCGCGCGTCCCCGTCCGCCCGCCCGCGGTCCGGCGGCAGCCGGCGGCGCCGGCCTGCCGCGCCACCCGCGGCGCCCGACCCGGCCCGTCGGCGGATCCGCGGCGATGAAGGACGATCGCCCCGACCTCCCCCCCGCCGCGCCCGAGCCCGCCCGCGCCGCGCCGACCCCGCGCGAGGCCGCGCCCCCCGCGCCCCGCCCTGCGCCGCGGGGCCCCGCGGTGGTCTGCCTGGGCGGCGCCCACTGGGACATGGTCGGCCGGCCCGCCGGCCAGCTCGCCCCGGGCGGCGACATGCCGGGGCGGATGATCCGCCGCCCCGGGGGCGTCGCGCTGAACCTGGCGCTGGCCTTCGCCGCGCTCGGCCGCCCCACCGTGCTCGCCGCCCCCGTGGGCCGCGATCCGGAGGGGGCCGCCCTCGCCGCGCGCCTCTCGGCCCGGGGCGTCAGCCTGCGGCGGATGGGGCCCGAGGCGCCCACCGGCCTCTACCTCGCCATCGAGGACGGGGCGGGCGGGCTCGCCGCCGCCGTCGCCGATCTGCCCGGCTGCGAGGCCGCCGCGCCCGAGCACCTGCGCGAGGTCCTCACCCCCACCGCCGCCAACGCCGCCGCCTGGGTGCTGGAGGCGAACCTGCCCGCCGAGACCCTGGCCGCCGTCGTCGCCGCCCACGCGGCCCTGCCCCCCGGCGCCCGCCCCTGGCTGGTGGCGAACCCCGCCTCGCCGGCCAGGGCGGAGCGGCTGGCGGGCCTGCTGGGCGCGCTCGACCTCCTGATCTGCAACCGCGCCGAGGCCGAGGTCCTGGCCGGCCGCCGCTTCCCCGACGCCGCCGAGGCCGCCGCCGGCCTGCGCGCCCTGGGCCTGGCCGAGGCCGCGGTCACCGACGGCCCCGCCCCCGCCGCCGCGGCGGACGCGCAGGGCGTGATCGCGCGCTTCCCCCTGCCCGCCCCCGCCCAGCCCAGCCTGCTGATGGCGACCGGGGCGGGCGACGCGCTCTTCGCCGCCTATCTTCACGCCCGCCTGCGCGGCGAGGCCCCCGCCGAGGCGCTGGAGGACGGCCTGCGCGCCGCCCGCGCCCGCATGGAGACGCTCGAATGACCCCGCCCCTGCTCTGGTCGCCCGAGGCCGCCGCCGCCCGCGACGAAGGCCGCCCGCTGGTGGCGCTGGAGAGCACGATCATCACCCACGGCCTGCCGCATCCGCGCAACCTCGAGGTCGCCCGCGCCGTCGAGGCCGCGGTGCGCGAGGCCGGCGCCGTCCCCGCCACGATGGCGGTGATGGACGGCGCGATCCGGGTCGGCCTGACCCCGGACGATCTCGAGCGGCTGGCCGCCACGCCGGCCGTCGCCAAGCTCTCGCGCGCCGATCTGGCCGCGACGCTGGCCTCCGGCCGCGCCGGGGCCACGACGGTGGCCGCGACGATGATCTGCGCGCGGCTCGCCGGCATCGAGGTCTTCGCCACCGGCGGCATCGGCGGCGTGCACCGCGGGGCGGAGGCGAGCTGGGACGTCTCGGCCGACCTGCACGAGCTCGCCCGCACCCCGGTCACGGTGGTCGCGGCCGGGGCCAAGGCGATCCTGGACCTGCCCCGGACGCTGGAGGTGCTGGAGACGCTGGGCGTTCCGGTGATCGGCTGGCGCACCGACGCCTTCCCGGCCTTCTGGTCGCGCGCCTCGGGCCTGCCGGCGCCGCTGCGCATGGACGAGGCCGCCGCGGTCGCCCGCGCCCACCGCCTGCGCGGCGCGCTGGGGATCGAGGGCGGCCAGCTCCTCGCCAACCCGATCCCGCCCGAGGCGGAGATCCCCGCCGAGACCCTCGCCCCCCTGATCGCCCGGGCCATCGCCGAGGCCGAGGCGCAGGGCGTCTCCGCCAAGTCCGTGACCCCCTTCCTCCTCGGCCGCATCCTGGAGCTGACCGAGGGCGCGAGCCTCGAGGCCAACGTCGCCCTGGTCCTGAACAACGCGAAGCTCGCGGCGGAGGTGGCGGGAGAGCTGGCCCGGATCTAGCCGCCCGACAGCCCCGGCCCTTCGCCCGTGCCGCGGTCCGGCGCGGCCGTCCGGACGACCGCCTGGCGCCCTTTCGCGGCAGCCGCGCAAGGCGAATATCCCGCGGGAGAGCAGCCCTGCGCGGCGGTCCCTCCGGCCCTAGACAAGTCGGCGGCCGAGGCCGGCCCTCGTGGCGCCTCCGCTCGGGGCGAGGGCGGGAAATGTTCGACGCGGCGGGCACGAGCCGTTATCTGGGGTCGACCTTCCTCTCCCGGACCTGCAGACGCACGTGATCCCGCCGATCCTCATCGCCGGCCCCACCGCCTCGGGCAAGTCCGGGCTCGCCCTGCGGCTGGCCGAGGCCGCGCCCTCGGTGGTGATCAACGCCGACGCCCTGCAGGTCTACGACGGCTGGCGGGTGCTGACGGCCCGGCCCTCGGTCGAGGACGAGGCGCGGGCGCCGCATCGGCTCTACGGGCATGTGCCGGTGACGGAGACCCACTCCGCCGGGCGCTGGCTGCGGGAGGTCGCGGCGGAGCTCGACGCCGCCCGCGCCGCCGGACGCCGGGCGATCGTGGTGGGGGGCACGGGGCTCTATTTCACCGCGCTCACCCAGGGGCTCGCCGAGATCCCGGAGACCCCGCCCGAGGTGCGCGCCGCCGCCGAGGCGCGGCTGGCGGAGCTGGGGGCGGAGGGGTTCGCGGCCGAGCTCGCCCGGCTCGACCCCGCCACCCATGCCCGCATCGATGCGCGCAACCCCCGCCGGGTGATGCGCGCCTGGGAGGCGTTCCACGTCGCCGGCCGGCCGCTGGCGGAGCTGCAGGACGCGACGCCGCCGCCCCTCCTGCCGCTGGCCCGGGCCCGCGCGGTGCGCCTGATGCCGGAGCGGGAAGCGCTCTACGCCGCCATCGAGGCGCGCTTCGACCAGATGCTGGAGGCGGGGGCGCTGGAGGAGGCGCGGGCGGCGCTCGACTGGCCGCCGGCGCCGGGCGCGATGAAGGCGATCGGGGCGGCGGAGCTGCTCGCCCACCTGCGCGGCGAGATCCCCCTCGCCGAGGCGCGGGAGGCGGCCGTGCAGGCGACCCGCCGCTACGCCAAGCGCCAGCTGGCGTGGATGCGCAACCGCCTGCCCGACTGGCCCGCCGCCGCCACGCCCCGGGAGGCGTTGGCGCTGCTGGCCTGAAGCCCCCGCCGGTTGCGGACCCGCGTTCGCGGGCACGGCGGGGCCGCTGAAGCCTGCGGCCCGCCCCTCCGCCAGCGCCCCGCCGCCGAGCGCCGCCACCGCCCCCGTCAAGCGCCGCCACGCGAGGCTCCCGGCGAGGACGCCCGGCTGACGCTAACCTCCGGCTCGGGCCCCACGCGCCTGTCCGGCCTTCGCCCGCGCCGCTCCTTCGGCCCGCCCGGGACGTGCCGCCTCGCTGCCGTCGCCGGGCAAGCGCCCGCCGCGCCGCTCGGAGGGGCGCCCCCCGGGCGAGGAAGCGCGCGCCCTCGCTCGACGGGAGCGACCCGGCCGGGGCGCGCCGGGGTGGGCGGGTGGGAGGCGTGCCCCGGCCGGGTCGCGGGCCGCAGGCGCAAGCCCCGGCGGACCGCCCCGCCGCTCGCGTCGGGCCGGGCCGCTGCACGTCAAAGCGGCGACACAGCCAAGAACCAGAGCCGCCGATGACAGAGGACCAGAGCCCGAGCAGCCCGGTCGCCGAGCGACCGCGGGCCAAAGCCGAGGACCGGCGACCTGGAACCGGGAAGGGAAACCTTGGGTCGAGGTCGAGGTCCACGAACAAGGACCTGGCACCGGGGACAGGGACCGGGGCGGGGACGGACGGGGACGGGGACCGAGCAGGCCGCCGTCGGATGCGCCGCTCCAAACGCTCTCGCGCGGCGGCGGCGGGGCGGCTTCGTGCCGCGCTGCCCGCCTGGATCTGTTGGTGTTCTCTGCCCGGCGACGCGCGCCCTGTGGGGCCGTCGATCCTCACCCCTTCGGGCGTGCCGCGGCTCCGGTCGCGAGGCCCTTGACCTCGAGCTTGGTCGAGGTCGCAGCCTCGTGGAGTTCCGCCTCGTGAAGCCCCGCCTCTCGCCCCGCTTCTCGCCCCGCCCCCCTCGACCGACCCGGAGCGTCCGATGACCGCCGATCCTGCGCCCCAGGCGCGCCTCGAAGACGCGCCCGTCGGCTGGGGGGAGCTGCTGACCCGCGCCTGGCTGCCCTCGCTCGCCATGGTCAGCCTGGCGGTGTGGCTGCATGCGGCGAACTCGATGATCACCGCCACGCTGATCGACGCGATGCTCGACGAGATCGGCGGCGAGGAATGGGTGGCCTGGTCGACGGCGCTCTATCTGGTGGGGTCGATCTCGGCCTCCTCGGTGGCGGGGCTGGCGGCGCGCAGGCGGGGGCTGAAGCCGGTGATGACCGCGGCGGCGGCGGTCTTCGCGCTCGGCTGCGCGGTGCAGGCGCTGGCGCCGAGCATGCCGGTGGTGCTCGCCGCGCGGCTCCTGCAGGGGATCGGCGGCGGGGCGCTGGTGGCGCTGGCCTTCGTGGCGGCGGGGCAGCTGTTCCCACGCCGGCTGACCGCGCGGGTGGTGGCGGTGATCTCGACGCTGTGGGGGATCTCGGCGCTGCTCGGCCCGCTCTTCGGCGGGGCCTTCGTCGCGGCGGGCAGCTGGCGCGGCGCGGTCTGGGCGTTCGGCGCCCAGGCCCTGGCGCTGAGCCTGCTGCTCGCCTTCGGCATGCGCGGCGTCGGCGGCGCCCGGCCCGAGGCGGCGCTCGCCTCCCGCCCGCCGGTGGTGCGCCTCGCGCTGATCTCGGCGGGGGTGTTCCTGATCGCGGCCGGCGGGGTCGAGGTCGCGCCCCTGCGCACCGGCCTGCTGCTGCTGGCGGGCGTGGGCTGCCTGGTGGCGGCCTTCCGGCGCGACGCCGGGCGCGGCGAGGGCCGGATGTTCCCGCCCGGCGCCTTCCGCCTGTCGGACCGGGCGGGGGCCTCGCTCCTGATGATGTTCGCGCTCTGCTTCGCGACGGTGCCCTATCTCGCCTACGGGCCCGTGCTGCTGGTGCGGCTGCACGGGGTCTCGGCGCTGGAGGCGGGGCTGGCGCTGGCCTCCCTGTCGGTGACCTGGAGCCTCGCGGCCATCGTCGTCTCCTCCTGGCCCGAGCGGCGCGATCCGCTCGCCATCACGCTGGGCGTGTGCCTGGTGGCGGCCACCCCGCCGCTGCAGGCGCTGGCGTTCCCGGTGGGGCCGGTCTGGGCGATCGTCGCCATCGGCATCGTCGAGGGGGCGGGCTTCGGCATGGCCTGGACCTTCGTGCTGCGCCGGGCGCAGGCGCTCTCGACCGAGGAGGACCGGGCGCGCATCGCCTCGGGCCTGCCCACGGCCGAGCAGCTCGGCTATGCCGCCGGCGCGGCCTTCGCGGGCGTCGCCGCCAACGCCGCCGGCTTCGCCGGGGCGCAGGGGCCCGAGGCGCTGTCCCGCGCGGCCCTGTGGATCTTCCTCGCCCCCCTGCCCGCCGCGGCGCTGAGCCTGGTGGCGCTGCGGGCCTTCGTGAAGCGCTGAGGCCGCGGCCCGGCGGCCCCGCGCGACGGCGCCGGACGGGCCCCCTCCGCCCCCCGCGCCGCGGCCGGAGCGCGGCGCGGGCCGGACGCCGGCCCCGGGCGCGCGGGCCGACGCGCCGCTCCCGCGCGCCGGCGAAGGGCCCGGCCGGGGAGCGGAGGCGCCGGGCGACGTCGCGGGAGAGGCGCGGAAAGTTGCGCGCGGACCGGGCGGCGCGCAATTTTCTCCGCCCCCCGCGGGTTTCGGGGTTGACCGACCGCCCGCCGGCCGGTAGTCACCCGGCTGCGGAAAGACGGAAGGCGACGAGCAGATGGCTCTCATCGTACTTAGGATCGGGCGCGACTGACGGCGGACGAGGCTTCTCGTCCCCCAAGCGCCCGCACGCCCCCCTCGACCGGGGGTTTTTTTGTGCCCGGCGCGATGCGAGCCCCGACCGAAAGACCCCCTTCCGCCCGACCAGACAAGACGTCAGAGGAATGCACCGATGCCCCGTGAGATGACCGGCGCCCAGATCGTCGTTCAGGCCCTGAAGGACCAGGGCGTGGACACCGTGTTCGGCTACCCCGGCGGCGCCGTGCTTCCGATCTACGACGAGATCTTCAAGCAGAACGACATCAAGCACATCCTGGTCCGCCACGAGCAGGGCGCGACCCACGCGGCCGAGGGCTACGCCCGCTCCACCGGCAAGCCGGGCGTGGTGCTGGTCACCTCCGGCCCCGGCGCGACCAACGCGGTCACCGGGCTGACCGACGCGCTGATGGACTCGATCCCGATGATCGTGCTGACCGGCCAGGTCCCGACCTTCCTGATCGGCTCCGACGGCTTCCAGGAAGCCGACACGGTGGGCATCACCCGCCCCTGCACCAAGCACAACTGGCTGGTGAAGGAGACGGACCACCTGGCCGACACCCTCCACCAGGCCTTCCACGTCGCCATGGCCGGCCGGCCGGGCCCGGTGCTGGTCGACATCCCCAAGGACGTCCAGTTCGCGACCGGGATCTACAACTCGCCCGAAGAGGCCGAGGAGCTGCCCTACAACCCGCGCCGCACCCCCGAGGACGACGCGGTGATGGCCATGGTCGAGATGATCGAGACCGCCGAGCGGCCGATCCTCTACACCGGCGGCGGCGTGATCAACTCGGGCGACCGCGCCTCCGCCCTGCTGCGCGAGCTGGCCGAGGAGACCGGCTTCCCGGTCACCTCGACCCTGATGGGCCTGGGCTGCTACCCGGCCTCGGGCAAACTGTGGCTGGGGATGCTCGGCATGCACGGCATGTACGAGGCGAACATGGCCATGCACGGCTGCGACGCGATGTTCTGCATCGGCGCGCGCTTCGACGACCGCATCACCGGCCGGCTGGACGCGTTCTCGCCGAACTCGAGGAAGGCGCATATCGACATCGACCCCAGCTCGATCAACAAGAACGTCCATGTCGACGTTCCGATCCTGGGCGACGTGGCCGAGACGCTGGAGCGGGTGCTGGCCAAGTGGCGCGCCCGCGGCGCCCAGACCCGGCGCGACCGCCTGGCCGGCTGGTGGACCCAGATCGAGGCCTGGAAGGCGATCAAGTGCCTGACCTACAAGCCCTCGAAGTCGGTCATCAAGCCCCAGTACGCGCTGGAGCGGCTGGAGGCGCTGACCAAGGGCCGCGACCGCTACATCACCACCGAGGTCGGCCAGCACCAGATGTGGGCCGCCCAGTTCCTGGGCTTCGAGGAGCCCAAGCGCTGGATGACCTCCGGCGGCCTCGGCACCATGGGCTACGGCGTCCCCGCCTCGATCGGCGTGCAGATCGCCCATCCCGAGAGCCTGGTGATCAACGTCGCGGGCGAGGCCAGCTTCATGATGACCATGCAGGAGCTCTCCTGCGCGGTTCAGTACATGGCGCCGGTCAAGCAGTTCATCCTCAACAACGAGCGCCTGGGCATGGTCCGCCAGTGGCAGCAGCTGCTGCATGGCGAGCGCTATTCGCACTCGTATTCCGAGGCGCTGCCCGACTTCGTGAAGATGGCCGAGGCCTTCGGCTGCAAGGGCATCCGCTGCACCGATCCCGCCGATCTCGACGACGCCATCCAGGAGATGCTGGACTACGACGGCCCGGTGATCTTCGACTGCCTGGTCGAGAAGCACGAGAACTGCTTCCCGATGATCCCCTCGGGCAAGGCCCACAACGAGATGCTGCTGGGCGAGGCCTCGACCGAGGGCGCCATCGACGTCTCGGGCTCGGTCCTGGTCTGAACCGCGCCGCGCCGGCAGGGAGGCCGGGAGCATGAGCCGCATCGCCATCCTGGGAACCGGGCCGGTGGGGGCCGCGCTGGGCGCGCGGCTCGCCGCCGCCGGCCACTCGGTCGTCTTCGGCTCCCGCGATCCCGGGGGCGAGAAGGCGCAGGCGCTGCTCGCGCGGATCCCCGGGGCGGAGGCGGCCGAGCCCGCCGCCGCCGCCGCGGGGGCCGAGGTCGCGATCCTCGCCCTGCCCTGGGACGCGGTCGAGGCCGCCCTGCCCCCGCTGGCGCGGGCGCTGGCCGGCAAGCCCCTGCTCGACGCCACCAACCCGCTCCGGCGGGGGGCGGACGGGCCGCATCTCGCGCTCGGCTTCGACGCCTCGGGCGGGGAGCGGGTGCAGGCGCTGGTTCCCGGGGCGAAGGTGGTCAAGGCCTTCAACACCACCGGCTACGGCGCCATGGAGGACCCGGCGTTCGAGGGCCGGGCCTCGGTCATGTTCCACTGCGGCGACGACGCCGGCGCGCGCGAGATCGCCCGCGCCCTGATCGCCGACGTGGGCTTCGAGCCGGTCGACGCCGGCCCGCTCTCGGCGGCGCGCCTCACCGAGGCGCACGCCATGTTGTGGATTCACCTGGCCTATCGCGGCGGCATGGGCCGCGACTGGGCCTTCGCTCTTCTCCGCCGCGGCTGACGGCCCGGCGCCCGCTCGGACGGACACCGCATGAACGCGCTCAACATCCCGCAGGGCTCGACGGCCCATTCCGCCTATTCGCTCCGCCCCACCCTGCCCGAGGGCGAGGAGCGGCGCACGCTCGCGGTGCTGGTCAGGAACGAGGCCGGCGTGCTCGCCCGCGTCATCGGCCTGTTCTCCGGCCGCGGCTACAACATCGAGAGCCTGACGGTCTCCGAGACCGACCACGCCTCGCGCCGCTCGCGGATCACGGTGGTGACCACGGGCGAGCCCGCGATCATCGAGCAGATCAAGGCGCAGCTGAGCCGGATGGTGGTGGTCATCGACGTCCACGACCTGACCATGGAGGGCCCCTCGGTCGAGCGGGAGCTGGCGCTGGTCAAGGTCGCCTGCACCGGCGAGGCCCGGGTCGAGGCCCTGCGCCTGAGCCAGGTGTTCCGCGCCTCGGTGGTCGACACGACCCTGAAGAGCTTCGTCTTCGAGCTCACCGGCGCCCCCGACAAGATCGACGCCTTCGTCGAGCTGATGGCCCCCCTCGGCCTCGTCGACGTCTCCCGCACCGGCGTCGCCGCCATCAAGCGCGGCCCCGAGCCGATGTAAGCGCCTGCGCCCCGCGCAGGACGTCCCGAAGGGGGCGCGGCCCGGCCGCGCCCCCTTCTTTTGCGCCCGAAGAACGACGCCACGTCACCCGACCGGCGGCGCCGAGTTCGCTGGACGGGCGCATCCCGGCGGCGGAGAAGATGAACGATCGGGTTTTCAGATCGGATTTCGAGGCGGGCGACATGGTCGGGATGGTGGTGCAGGGCACGTCGGCGGACGAAACGCTGACCGGCGGCGACGGCGACGACAGGATTTTCGGCGGCGGCGGCGACGACCTGCTGCAAGGGGGAGGGGGCGACGACCGCTTCATGATCCGCCTCGAGGACTGGAGCGTCGACGGACCCCCATGGCCCTTCGCCATAACCCGGCCGGAACGCCATGTCGTGCGATACGAGGGCGGCGAGGGGCTCGACACGTTCGTCGCCGACGGCGGGGTCGCGCGGCTCGACATCGCCTCGCGCCTCGACTCGGTCGAGCGGATCGCGTGGGGCGAGGGGCGGACCACCGGCCTTCTCCAGCTCACCGGCCCGGGAACCTTCGACCTCGCGGCCTTCCTAGCCGAGGTGGAGGCGCCTGGCCTGACGCTGGTGCAGGCGATCTGGGCGGGGGCGACCTTGCTGGGCACGGAGGCGGACGACGTGCTCGCGGTCATGTCCGAGGCGACGCTGGGCGGCACGATCCACGGCGGCGAGGGCGACGACGAGCTGCGCGCCTACCGGGCCTGGACGCCCGACGAGGCTGACGAGGGGCTGAGCGGCCTGCTCGACGGCGGCGCCGGCGACGACCGGTTCCGGGTGGTCGGTGCGCTCGCCGCCCCCGGCTCGCTGACGGTGCGGGGCGGCGAGGGGCGCGACACGCTGCTGGGCATCGAGGGGCTGGACCTGCGCCTGACGCTGGAGTCGGTCGAGCGGATCGAAAGCTCCCGCGGGATGGGGCTCAGCGGCGCGGGCCTCCTCGATTTCCACGACTTCGAGGAGGTGCGCCTGCGCGGCTCGATCCGCGGCGGCGGCGCCGACCAGACCGTGCTGGCGGGCGAGGGCCGCGACGCGATCGCGCTGCAGGGCGGCGAGGATTCGATCGACGGGCGCGGCGGGCGCGACGCGCTCTACGGCGGCTCGGGCGACGACGTGCTCGAGGGCGGCGCCGGCGGCGACACGCTGTTCGGTCGCGAGGGCCACGACCTTCTGTTCGGCGGCGACGGAAACGACCTGATCCTGGGCGACGACGGCGACGACCGGCTGGAGGGCGGCGCGGGCGACGACCGGCTGTTCGGCGGGCCGGGAATCGACGCGGTCTACGGCGGCGACGGGGACGACCGGGTCTACGTCATGACCCGGATGCGCGGGAACGAGATCCTGGACGGCGGCGCGGGCTACGACACGCTGGAGGTGGCGCGATACATCTCCACCCAGGGCACAGGTCTGAACCTGGCCGCGGAGGTGACCGGGTTCGAGCGGATCAAGCTCAAGCGCGACGGGCTCAAGCTGCTGGGCGAAGGCGCGATCGACTTCCGCGACTACGACGTCGACAAGGACGTGAGGGCCTACGGCCAGGGCCGCGGCCAGACGGTGCATGCGGGCGACGGCGACGACCGGCTGTACGGCGGCCGCGGTGCGGACGTGCTGTTCGGCGACGGCGGCGACGATTTCCTGCAGGGCGACGCGGGGCGCGACTCGCTCTACGGCGGCGCCGGGCGCGACCAGTTCGGAGAGCGCAACGGGCTGGAGTGGGAGAAGGTCGACGACCTGATCGACGGGGGCCCCGGCCTCGACACCCTGCGCACGAGGATCATCTTTGGCGGGGCCGAGCTGATCTCGGTCGAGCGGCTGGTGGTGGAGCGCGACAACGTCCTCTACTTCCTGAAGGCGGGGACGCTGGACCTCGGCGACGTCGTCGAGCGGCGGGGATCCGACATGATCCTGCTCGACGTCAAGGCGGCGCAGTCGCTGACGGGCACGCAGCTCGACGACCGGATCGCGCTGTTGCACGAGGGAGATTCGGTGAACGGCCACCTGGGCGACGACACCTTCTACTTCTTCGGTCTCGAGGAGGGATGGAGCGGCACGGTCGACGGCGGGGCCGGGGCCGACAAGATCAAGAACAGCGTGGTGGCCGGCGGGACCTATCGCTCGGTCGAGACGCTGGCGGGGGAGCGGATGACGGGCCGGGTCACGGTGCAGGGGTCCGGGGCGCTGGACCTCGACCTCTTCGAGCGGGTGCAGAACGTGCGCCGTTACATCGTGACCGGCGAGGGCGTCGAGCTTTCGGGACGCCGCGCGGACGAGACCTTCGAGATCCGCTCGCCGGACGTGACCATCGAAGGCGACGGCGGGCGCGACGTCTACGATTTCACCCTGCGGCCGGCGCGGCTGGACGGCGCCCGCTGGCGGATCGAGGACTTCGGCCCCGGCGGCGACCAGATGGTGTTCGACGATCTCGACGGGCGCCATGGCGGCTGGTCGATCGCGGACGCCTTCACCGGGCGCAAGCACCAGCTGGTGTTCCGGGACGAGACGCTGAAAGGCGACGTCGATGGCGACCGCCGCGCGGATTTCGTGATCGAACTGCCGGACGTCGAGCAGCTCGACGGACATCTGATCCTCGGCTGACCGTTCTCCAATCCGGCCCGAAACGGCCGGCGGCGCGCCCCTGCCGCAGGGCGCGCCGCCTGAGCCTCCCGTCCGGGTCCGCTCCTGAACGTCCCGGACATCCCCGCGGGAGGCTCCCCCCTCGGAGGGGCCCGACGGTCAGACCGTCAGGTGTCTGCGGACCTCGGGGTCGTCGAGGCTCTCGGCGGGGCCGGCGTGGACGATCTCGCCGCGGTCCATGATGTAGATGCGGTCGGCGAGCTCCCGGCAGAAATCCAGGTACTGCTCGATCAGCAGGATCGTCAGGCCGTGCTCGTCGCGCAGGAACTGGATGGCGCGGCCGATGTCCTTGATGATCGAAGGCTGGATGCCCTCGGTCGGCTCGTCGAAGGCGATCAGCCGGGGCCGCATCACCAGCGCCCGGCCGATGGCCAGCTGCTGCTGCTGGCCGCCGGAGAGGTCTCCGCCGCGGCGATGCAGCATGGTTTTCAGGATCGGGAACAGATCGAAGACGTAGTCGGGGATGTTGCGGTCTTTCGACGGCAGACCGGCATACCCCGTCTGCAGGTTCTCCTTCACCGTCAGCAATGGAAAGATCTCGCGGCCCTGGGGGACCAGGCCGATGCCGGCGCGGGCGCGGTCGTGGGACGAGCGCCTGCCCAGCGCCACGCCGTTGAAGACGATCGTGCCGCCCGAGGGCGGGTGCTGGCCGACGATGGAGCGGATCAGCGAGGTTTTTCCAACGCCGTTGCGGCCGAGCAGGCAGGTGATCTTGCCCTGCTCGACCTCGAGGTTGACGCCGCGCAGGGCCTGGGCGGCGCCGTAGTGGAGGGTGAGGTTCTCGACGGTCAGCATCTCAGCGCCCCAGGTAGACTTCGATGACCTGAGGGTCGGCCGACACGTGGTCGAGCGATCCCTCGGACAGGACGTGGCCCTCGTGCAGGCAGGTGACCTTCACGCCGAGGTCGCGCACGAAGCCCATGTCGTGCTCGACCACCACCACCGAATGGTCGACGGCGATCTCGCGCAGGAGACGCGCGGTCTCCTCGGTCTCGGCGTCGGTCATGCCGGCGACGGGCTCGTCGACCAGCAGGAGCTTGGGGTCCTGGGCGAGCAGCATGCCGATCTCGAGCCACTGCTTCTGGCCGTGGGAGAGATAGGCCGCCAGCTCGTCGCGGCGATGGCCGAGGCGGATGACGCCGAGGATCTCGTCGATCCGCGCGCGGTCGGCCTTGTTGGAGCGATAGAACAGGGCGGGGATGCCGCGCCGCTCGCCCTTGAGGCTGAGGAGCAGGTTGTCGGCGACGGTCTGGGTCTCGAACACCGTGGGTTTCTGGAACTTCCGGCCGATGCCCATCTGGGCGATGGTCGGCTCGTCGTGCTTGGTCAGGTCCACGTCGCCCATGAAGAAGACGTCGCCTTTGTCGGGGCGGGTCTTGCCGGTGATGATGTCCATCATCGTGGTCTTGCCGGCGCCGTTGGGGCCGATGATGGCGCGCATCTCGCCCTTCATCAGGACGAAGCTGAGCTCGTTGATCGCCTTGAAGCCGTCGAAGCTGCGGGAGACGCCGTCGAGGTAGAGGAGCGTGTCCCTGCGGGCCGAGGGAACGGGCGCGTGCTTCGGGGGCGCCTTGGGCTCCGCAGGGATCTTCACGGGGATCTCGGTCATGGTCGTCACTCCCCGGCCGTGGCGTCGGCCACGGGCTGCTCGGTTTCCTCGTCCTTGCCCCTGGGCGCCCGGGAGCGCCCTCCGAAGGCCTTGCGGATCAGGCCGGCGACGCCGTCGGGCAGGAACAGGGTGGTGAGGATGAAGAGGCCGCCCAGCGCGAACAGCCAGAATTCGGGCATCACGCCGGTGAACCAGGACTTGGCGGCGTTGACCAGGACGGCGCCGCCGATGGGGCCCACGAGGGTCCCGCGGCCGCCGACGGCGGTCCAGACCACCATCTCGATGGAGTTGGCGGGGGCGAACTCGCCGGGGTTGATGATGCCGACCTGGGGGACGTAGAGGGCGCCGGCGATGCCGGCCATGACCGCGGAGACGACCCAGCAGAACAGCTTGATGTTCTCGGGGCGGTAGCCGAGGAAGCGGGTGCGCGCCTCGGCGTCGCGCACGGCGCGCAGGATTTTTCCATACTTGGAGCCGGTGATCGCCGCCGCGATCAGCAGGTTGAGGGCGAGGAAGAAGGCCGTGAGGAAGAACAGGGCGGAGCGGACCTGGCCGGACTGGAGATCATAGCCGAGCACGTCCTTGAAGTCGGTCAGGCCGTTGTTGCCGCCGAAGCCCATGTCGTTGCGGAAGAAGGCCAGCAACAAAGCGTAGGTCATCGCCTGGGTGATGATCGAGAGGTAGACGCCGGTCACGCGCGAGCGGAAGGCGAACCAGCCGAAGACGAAGGCCAGCAGGCCCGGGACCAGCATCACCATCAGGCAGGCGAAGAGGAAGCTGTCGAAGCCGAACCAGAACCACGGCAGCTCCTTCCAGTTCAGGAACACCATGAAGTCGGGCAGGATCGGGTCGCCGTAGACGCCCCGCGTGCCGATCTCGCGCATCAGGTGCATGCCCATGGCGTAGCCGCCCAGCGCGAAGAAGGCGCCGTGGCCCAGCGAGAGGATCCCGCAGTAGCCCCACACCAGGTCCAGCGCCAGCGCAGCCATGCCGTAGCACAGGTACTTGCCGTAGAGGGGCACCAGGTGGTCGGCGACATGGAAGGGCGACGAGGGCGGAACCAGGAGGTTCAACGCCGGCACCAGCACGCCGATCCCGAGGATCACCAGCATGGCGATGAGGATCACGGGGGACTTCAGGCCCCCGGCGAGAAAACGTCCGAGGATCATTCGACCGCCCTTCCCTTCAGCGCGAACAGGCCGCGCGGCCGGCGCTGGATGAAGAGGATGATGAAGACGAGGATCAGGATCTTTCCCAATACCGCGCCGGCGTAGGGCTCGAGGAACTTGTTGGCGACGCCCAGCGTCAGGCCGCCCACCAGCGTCCCCCACAGGTTGCCGACGCCGCCGAACACCACGACCATGAAGCTGTCGATGATGTAGCCGCGGCCGAGGTTGGGGCTGACGTTGTCGATCTGGGAAAGCGCCACCCCGGCGATCCCCGCGATGCCCGAGCCGAGCGCGAAGGTCAGCGCGTCGACCCAGGGCGTGCGGATGCCCATGGCGGAGGCCATGCGCCGGTTCTGGGTGACGGCGCGCATCTGCAGGCCCAGCGAGGAGCGGTTGATCGCGAACAGCAGGGCCACGAAGACGAAGAGCGCGAAGCACACGATCCACAGGCGCGACCAGGTGATCGACATCTCGCCCAGCTCGAAGGCGCCCGACATCCAGGACGGGTTGCCGACCTCGCGGTTGTTGGGGCCGAACACGGTGCGCACGAGCTGCTGGAGGATCAGCGAGACGCCCCAGGTGGCGAGCAGCGTCTCCAGCGGGCGCCCGTAGAGGAAGCGGATGATGCCGCGCTCCATGACCAGGCCCACGAAGCCCGCCACCAGGAAGGCCAGCGGCAGGGCGATCAGCAGCGACCAGTCGAAGAGATACGGGAAGGAGTTCCGGATCGTCTCCTGCACCACGAAGGTGGTGTAGGCGCCCAGCATCACCATCTCGCCATGGGCCATGTTGATGACCCCCATCACCCCGAAGGTGATGGCGAGCCCGATGGCCGCCAGGAACAGCACCGAGCCGAGCGAGATCCCGTACCAGATGTTCTGCCCCGCCTGCCACATGGCGAGCTTGGTCTCGATCGCCTCGATGCCCGCGTCGGCGGCGTCGGCCATCTCGCCGGTCGCCTGGTTGCGATAGCCCAGCAGCACGCCCAGCGCCGCCTGGTCGCCGCGCTGGGCGATGACGTCGATCGAGGCGCGGATGATCTGCGGATCGTCGGAAGAGGCGAGCTGGATCGCGGCGACGGCCTGCTCCATGCGCTCCTTCACGCCGGCGTCCTCTTCGCCCTCGGCGGCGGCCTGCACGGCGGCGAGCATCGAGGGGTCGGCGGCGGCGAAGATCGTGTCGGCGGCCGACATCCGCACCGCGGGGTCGGCCGCGTGCAGGGTCAGGCCGGAGATCGTCTCGTCGATCATCGAGCGGATCGAGTTCTTGATGCGGATCCGCTCCAGCCGCGGGCCCGGCTCGGCCACCTGCTCGCCGGTGACGGGGTCGAGGAGACCCGCGGGGCCCTCGATCACCACGGCGCCGTCGGGGGTCACCTTCAGCGTGTTGTCCCCCAGCGCGCGCAGCGCGCGCACCGCGAGCGGGTCGCCCAGCGCGCCCAGCTCCTGGATCACGGCCTCGACCTCGGGGAACTTCTCGGCGGTCGCGAATTTCTGGACGGCGGCGGAGACCTGCGCCGCGTCGGCGGAGGCGCGCTCGGCCGCCAGCGCGCCGAGCGCAAGCGTGACGGCGAGGGCGAGAATGCGAAGCAGCGGCATGGGGTGCGGCCCTGGATCAATCGGCCCCCGGGGGACGGCGCGGGGATGACGCGCCGGGGGCGGGCGGAGAGGGCGGACCGAAGTCCGCCCTCCCACTGCTCGACGGGGTCTGGCGAAGGGCTCAGGTGCCCTTGCCGCCGCACTTGCCGGTGGCGACGTTGAAGTTCCCGCACTCCATCGGCTTGCGCCAGTCGGAGATCAGGTCCTTGGAGTCGGGCAGGAAGTCCGACCAGGCGTCGCCGGGAACCAGGCCCGGGGTCTCGTAGACGATCGAGAACTGGCCGTCGTCCATGATCTCGCCGATCAGCACGGGCTTGGTGATGTGGTGGTTGGGCATCATCGCCGAGTAGCCGCCCGAGAGGTTGGGCACGGTCACGCCGATCAGGCTGTCGATCACCGCGTCGGCCTCGGTGGTGCCGGCGGCCTCGACGGCCTTCAGCCACATGTTGAAGCCGATGTAGTGGGCCTCCATCGGGTCGTTGGTCACCCGGTCGGGGCCGGCGAAGGCCTTCCAGGCCTCGATGAACTCGGCGTTGACGTCGGCCTCGACGGACTGGAAGTAGTTCCAGGCGGCCAGGTGGCCCTCCAGCGGCGCGGTGTCGAGACCGGCCAGCTCCTCCTCGCCGACCGAGAAGGCGACGACGGGGATGTCGGTGGCCGCGATCCCCTGGTTGCCGAGCTCCTTGTAGAACGGCACGTTGGCGTCGCCGTTGATGGTCGAGACCACCGCCGTCTTCTTGCCGGCCGAGCCGAAGGCCTTGATGTCGCTCACGATCGTCTGCCAGTCGGCATGGCCGAAGGGCGTGTAGTTGATCATGATGTCCTCGTCGGCGACGCCGGCGGCCTTCAGGTAGGCCTCGAGGATCTTGTTGGTGGTGCGCGGGTAGACGTAGTCGGTGCCGGCCAGGACCCAGCGCTCGACGCCTTCCTCGTTCATCAGGTAGTCGACGGCGGGGATCGCCTGCTGGTTCGGGGCGGCGCCGGTGTAGAAGACGTTGCGCTGGCTCTCCTCGCCCTCGTACTGCACGGGGTAGAAGAGGATCGAGTTCAGCTCCTCGAACACCGGCAGCACGGACTTGCGCGACACCGAGGTCCAGCAGCCGAACACCACGTCGACGCCGTTGCCCGAGATCAGCTCGCGCGCCTTCTCGGCGAACAGCGGCCAGTCGGAGGCGGGGTCGACCACGACCGCCTCGAGCTGCTTGCCCAGCAGGCCGCCCTTCTTGTTCTGCTCCTCGATGAGCATCAGCATGACGTCTTTGAGCGTCGTCTCCGAGATCGCCATCGTGCCGGACAGCGAGTGCAGGATGCCGACCTTGATGGTCTCCTGCGCCTGGGCCGACAGGGCCAGGGTCATGGTGGTCAGGGCCGTGGCCGCGGCGAGCGCGGTCTTGCGGACGGAAAGCATTGGCATCTCCCTCTGGTATCCCCCGATTGGGTTGCGTAGGCGCCGACGCCGCCGTTGCAAGCGGCGGGCCAAGTGGCGCAAGCCGCGGGCCAAGTGCCGCCGGACCCGTCGGTTCATGGCGATTTCACGACATTCGCGCGGCCGGGACCGGGCCGGAGCGGGCGAGGGGACCGTCAGGCGGAATGACGGTTCGATGACGACGCATTAGGTGAGGTTGCGCAAAGGTTAGGCATTGTTCAGATTTCCGGCAGGGAAGCCGCCCATCGTATCGGCGCCGGGCGGGCCGGCGCCCGCCCCTGCGATACGAGGCGGCCTCCGCGCGCCCTCTTGCGCCGCGGGTGCTGCGGCGCAACACTCGCGCGAAACGCAAAGGGGACCCCGCACCTTGGCCAAGACGCTGAAGATCGCCGTGGTGGAGCGCGACCGCGAGCGCGCCGTGATGATCGTCGACGGCCTGCGCGACGCCGGCGACCACGACGTGATCGTGATCGGGGACGAGACGGGCCTCTCGCGCCGCCTGTCGGAGATCAATCCCGACGTGGTGCTGATCGACCTCGAGAACCCCTCCCGCGACGTGCTGGAAGAACTGGCGCTCGCCTCCGGGCCGATGGAGCGGCCGGTGGCGATGTTCGTCGACCGCTCCGACGGGGCGCTGACCCAGGCCGCGATCGAGGCCGGCGTCAGCGCCTACATCGTCGACGGGCTGCAGAAGCAGCGCATCAAACCGATCATTGACGCGGCCGTGGCGCGCTTTCAAATGTTCGCACGCGTTCGATCGGAGCTCGCCGCCACCAAGGCCGCGCTCGCGGAAAGAAAGACCATCGATCGCGCCAAGGGGATTCTGATGAAGTCCCGCGGCATCTCGGAGGACGAGGCCTACGCGCTGATCCGGCGCGCGGCGATGGACCAGGGACGGAAGGTGGCGGAAGTGGCGCAGGCCCTGATCACGGCGGCGGAGCTGCTGAAATGAACCGCGACGCCATCGAGGTGGGCTTCATCCCCCTGGTCGACTGCGCCCCCCTGGTCGTCGCCCGCGAGATCGGCTTCGCCGAGGAGGAGGGGCTGGACCTGCACCTGCGCAAGGCGCCGAGCTGGTCGAGCCTGCGCGACCGCCTGGCGCTGGGGGCGCTGGATGCGGCCCACATGCTGGCCCCGATGCCGGTGGCGATGAGCCTGGGGCTGGGCGGCATTCCCGCGCCGCTGGACGCGCTGGCGATGATCTCGGTCAACGGCGACGTGATCGGCGTCTCCACCGCGCTCGCCGCCCGGATGAACGCGCTGGGGGAGCGGCCGGACTTCATGGACGCGCAGGCCGTGGGCCGCCGCCTGATCGAGGCCGCCGACGGCCGCCTGCGGCTGGGCGTGCCGTTCCCGTTCTCGATGCATGCGGAACTGCTCTACTACTGGCTCGACGCGCTGGGGCTGCGCTCTCCGCAGGGGCTCGACGTGCGCACCGTGCCGCCGCCGCAGATGGCCGAAGCGATGGCCGCGGGCGAGATCGACGCCTTCTGCGTGGGCGAGCCCTGGGGCTCGGTCGCCGTCGAGAACGGGGTCGCGGAGATCATCCTGCCCGGCTGCGCGATCTGGCGCTTCGCGCCCGAGAAGGTGCTCGCCGTGCGCCGCGGCTGGGCGGAGGAGCAGCCCGCGCGCGCCGAGCAGCTGATGCGCGCGGTCTGGCGGGCGGGCAAGTGGCTCTCCGATCCCGCCCATCGCCTCGCCGCTTCGGAGCTGCTGGCGCGGCCCGAATACGTCGACGTCCCCTCGGAGATCATCGAGCGCGCGCTGAACGGCCGCCTGGTGGTGGCCGGAACCGGCGAGGAGCGGCGCGCGCCGCGCTTCGTCGAGTTCTTCGACGCCGCCGCCACCTTCCCCTGGCGCAGCCAGGCGGTGTGGATGGCGGTGCGGCTGGCCGAGCGCAACGGCCTCGACCGGGCGGAGGCCGCGAAGGCCGCGCGGGCCTGCTTCCGCACCGACCTCTACCGGCGCAACCTCGGCCCCGCGGGCGCCGACCTGCCGGGGGCGTCCGAGAAGCTGGAGGGGGCGCTGGACCAGCCCACCGCCGTCGCCTCGGCGGCGGGGCGGATGATCCTGGGGCCGGACCTGTTCTTCGACGGGCGGGTCTTCGATCCCTCCGAGGCGGCCTGAGGCAGAGGCCCCGGCCGGACTGCACAATCCGCGGGCGCCGGCGCCGCCCTGCCCGGGGATTCATCGCCCCGGCCCGATTTTGCACTTGCACATCGCGGCGGATTCGCCTTAAGAAAGATCCAGCGCAGGGCAATGGAGTCCGGCGCGCCACTCACCCAAAGCACGGGTAACGCGGGCAAGGCTGCTCGATCGTCTCGGACCTCTCATCGGTCCGGGGTCTCGATCGCGCGGCCTTTTTTCGTTTTTCACCCCTGCCGACCGGCGACGGCGCGCAGGGGACGGACTGGAGACAGACCATGACCCTCGTCAAAGGCGCGGCCGCCCTCCTTGGCGCCGCCTCCCTGACCGCCCTGACCTCGCCGGCTTTCGCCGAGTTCCACGACGTCGAGAAGGACGAGCTGAAGTTCGGCTTCATCAAGCTCACCGACATGGCGCCGCTGGCGATCGCCTACGAGAAGGGCTTCTTCGAGGACGAGGGCCTGTTCGTGACGCTGGAGCCGCAGGCCAACTGGAAGGTGCTGCTGGATCGCGTCATCGACGGCCAGCTCGACGGCGCCCACATGCTCGCCGGCCAGCCGCTGGCCGCCACCATCGGCTACGGCACGGAGGCGCACATCATCACCCCCTTCTCGATGGACCTGAACGGCAACGGCATCACCGTGTCGAACGAGGTCTGGGCGGAGATGAAGAAGCACATTCCGACCGGCGCCGACGGCAAGCCGGTGCACCCGATCCCGGCCAGCGCGCTGAAGCCGGTGATCGACAAGTACAAGGCCGAGGGAAAGCCCTTCAACATGGGCATGGTCTTCCCCGTCTCGACCCACAACTACGAGCTGCGCTACTGGCTCGCCGCCGGCGGGGTGAAGCCCGGCTACTACTCGCCCGAGAACGTCACCGGCCAGATCGACGCCGACGCGCTGCTCTCGGTCACTCCGCCGCCGCAGATGCCCGCGACGCTCGAGGCCGGGACCATCTACGGCTACTGCGTGGGCGAGCCCTGGAACCAGGCCGCGGTCTTCAAGGGCATCGGCGTGCCGGTGATCACCGACTACGAGATCTGGAAGAACAACCCCGAGAAGGTCTTCGGCATCACCGCCGCCTTCGCCGAAGAGAACCCCCAGACCGCCATCGCCGTGACCAAGGCGCTGATCCGGGCGGCCATGTGGCTCGACGAGAACCAGAACGCCAACCGCGCCGAGGCGGTCGAGATCCTCAGCCGTCCCGAATACGTGGGCGCCGACGCCGAGGTCATCGCCGCCTCGATGACCGGCACCTTCGAGTACGAGAAGGGCGACGTCCGCGAGATCCCCGACTTCAACGTCTTCTTCCGCCACCATGCGACCTATCCCTACTATTCCGACGCGGTCTGGTACCTGACCCAGATGCGCCGCTGGGGGCAGATCGCCGAGGCGAAGCCGGACGCCTGGTACGACGAGACGGCGAAGGACGTCTATCGCCCCGACATCTACCTCGAGGCCGCGAAGTCGCTGATCGACGACGGGCTCGCGACCGAGGCCGACTTCGACTTCGCCACCGACGGCTACAAGGCCCCGCAGTCCGAGTTCATCGACGGCGTGACCTACGACGGCCGCGCGCCCAACGCCTATCTCGAGCAGTTCCCGATCGGGCTGAAGGGCGACCAGAAGGTCGTCGGCAGCGCCGTCGAGGGCTGACGCCCCGCAGGCCCCCCCGCAGGCCCCGGGGGGCGCGGTCCCCCGCTCCCCGGCGCCTCGGCCCCCGGCCGCGTCCCCCCCGCGGCGGACCGAGGCCCGCGTCCGACGGCTTCCCCCCCCCGCAGGCCGTCGGACGCCCCGGCGAGACGACCGGCGCCCTCCATGCACCCGGCGCGCGCGACGCGCCCCCTCATCTCGAAAGGCCCTTCAAGATGACCGCGATCCCCGACGCGACCCCGCAGGCGACCGGCGCGCCCGACGCCGCCCGCGCCGAGCGCAAGGCCCGCCTCTTCACCCGCATCAACAAGGCCGCCGGCTGGTTCAACATCCTCGGGCTCAGCTTCCTGACGCCGCTGGCGAAGATGGCCGCGGGCGACGATCCCCGCGCGCAGGGGAAGGAGCTGTGGCGCCTGCTGGGCGTGCCGCTGGTCGCCATCGGCGCCTTCCTGCTGGCCTGGGCCTGGCTCGCCCCGCAGGTCGAGACCTCGCTCGGCGCCGTGCCCGGGCCGGTGCAGGTGTGGACCGAGGCGGTGGAGCTGAACGCCGACGCCGCGCGCAAGGCGCAGGACGAGGCCGACTTCTACGCCCGCCAGGAGGCGCGCAACGCGAAGTTCGAGGCCGCCGGCCACGCCGACCGCATCAAGTGGCGCGACTACACCGGGGCGCCGAGCTACTACGACCAGATCTGGACCTCGATCCAGACGGTGTTCTTCGGCTTCCTGATCGGCACGCTGGTGGCGGTCCCGCTGGGGATCGTCATGGGCCTCTCGCCCTATGCCGCCGCGGGGCTGAACCCGCTGATCCAGGTGTTCAAGCCGGTCTCGCCGCTGGCGTGGCTGCCGATCGTGACGATGATCGTCTCGGCGGTCTACGTGACCAACGACGGCATGTTCTCGAAGTCGTTCCTGAACTCGGCGATCACGGTGACGCTGTGCTCGCTGTGGCCGACGCTGATCAACACCTCGCTGGGGGTGGCCTCGGTCGACAAGGACCTGGTGAACGTGGGGCGGGTGCTGAAGCTCTCGACCTGGACCAAGATCACCAAGCTGATCCTGCCCTCCGCCCTGCCGCTGATCTTCACCGGCCTGCGGCTGAGCCTGGGCGTGGGCTGGATGGTGCTGATCGCGGCCGAGATGCTGGCGCAGAACCCGGGCCTCGGGAAGTTCGTCTGGGACGAGTTCCAGAACGGCTCGTCGTCCTCCCTCGCCAAGATCATGGTCGCGGTCTTCACCATCGGGATCATCGGCTTCCTGCTGGACCGGCTGATGTACGCGATCCAGTCGATGTTCACCTTCTCGACCAACCGCTGAGGTGATCGCCATGACCCCCATTCTCGAATTCAAGGGCGTCTCCAAGGGCTTCGGCGAGGGGCTGGGCCGCGACGAGATCCTGCGCGACATCTCCCTGTCGGTGCGCGACGGCGAGTTCCTGGCGATCCTGGGCTTCTCGGGCACCGGCAAGACCACGCTGATCAACCTGATGGCGGGGCTCGAGCATCCCGATGCGGGCGAGGTCCTCTTCGAGGGCAAGCCGATCGAGGGGCCGGGGCCGGAGCGGGGGCTGGTGTTCCAGTCCTACTCGCTGATGCCCTGGCTGACGGTGCGCGGGAACGTGGCGCTGGCGGTGGACGCGGTGCACAAGCGCAAGACGCGCGCCCAGCGCACCGAGCTGGTCGAGAAGTATGTGCGCATGGTCGGGCTGGGCCATGCCTTCGACCGGCGGCCGGCGGAGCTCTCGGGCGGCATGCGCCAGCGGGTCTCGGTGGCCCGCGCGCTGGCGATGCAGCCGCAGGTGCTGCTGATGGACGAGCCGCTCTCGGCGCTCGATGCGCTGACGCGGGCGAACCTCGCCGACGAGATCGAGCAGATCAGCCAGGTCGAGAAGAAGACCGTGGTCCTGATCACCAACGACGTGGACGAGGCGATCATCCTCGCCGACCGGATCGTGTGCCTGAACCCCGACGGGACGCTGGGCGCGCAGTACGAGGTGACCCTGCCCCGCCCCCGCGACCGCGCCGCGATGAACCACGACGCGGCCTTCAAGCGCCTGCGCGGCGAGGTCACCCAGCACCTGATGGACGTCGGCATCAACGCGAAGTCCGCCGAGACGCGGGCCCTGCCCAACGTCACCCCCCTCCACGCCCTGCCCAGCGCCTATGCCAAGGCCGCGGCGGAGACGAGTTCGGACGAGCGCTACCTGCAGTATTCGCAGCTCCACAAGATCTACCCCACGCCCAAGGGGCCGCTGACGGTGGTCGAGGATTTCGAGCTGACCCTGAAGAAGGGGGAGTTCGTCAGCCTCATCGGCCATTCCGGCTGCGGCAAGTCCACGGTGCTGACGATGACCGCGGGGCTCAACGACATCTCGAAGGGCGCCATCGTGCTCGACGGCAAGCATGTCGAGGGCGCGGACCCCGAGCGGGCGGTGGTGTTCCAGAGCCCCAGCCTGTTCCCCTGGCTGACCGCCAAGCAGAACGTCGCGGTGGGCGTGGACCGGGTCTATCCCAAGGCCTCGCAGGCCGAGCGGCAGGACGTGGTGGAATACTACCTCGAGCGCGTGGGGCTGGGCGACGCGATGGACAAGCCCGCCGCCGACATGTCGAACGGCATGCGCCAGCGGGTCGGCATCGCGCGGGCCTTCGCGCTGTCTCCGAAACTGCTGCTGCTCGACGAGCCCTTCGGGATGCTCGACAGCCTCACCCGCTGGGAACTCCAGGAAGTGCTGATGGAGGTGTGGTCGCGCACCCAGGTCACCGCCGTCTGCGTCACCCATGACGTCGACGAGGCGATCCTCCTCGCCGACCGGGTGGTGATGATGACCAACGGTCCCCGCGCCACCATCGGCAAGATCATGGAGGTCGACCTGCCCCGCCCGCGCACCCGCAAGGCGCTGCTGGAGCATCCCGACTACTACCGCTACCGCGAGCAGCTGCTGTCGTTCCTCGAGGAATACGAGCACGGCCGCAAGCCTGCCGCCGCCCCTGCCTCGTCGCCCCGGAGCGAGGCCGCGTAAGCGGCCCCTCCCGTCCTCAAGGAGAGACGAGATGCTCACTCCCTCCCCGGCGGATGCGGCGCAGGCGGTTCCCGCGCCCCTGCCCGCCGACCGTCCCTTCATCCGGGCGACCGAGGTCTGGGTCCCCGACGCCCACGGCGCCCGGCTGCGGCTCGCCGGCGGCCTCTACGGCGAGATGACCGAGTTCGCCGCCGTCTCCGGCGCCGAGAGCTTCGGCGTCGCCGAGGGCCTGCCCGGAAAGGCCTGGGCCGAGGGCCGTCCGGTGGTCCTCAAGGGCTTCCGCGGCAGTTACTTCCGGCGCACCGAGGCCGCCGAGGCCGCGGGCCTGACCGCCGCCGTCGCGGTCCCGGTCTTCGCCGGCCGCACGCTGAAGGGCGTGGTGACGTTCCTGTTCGGCGACGACGCCGAACATGTCGGCGCGGTCGAGGTCTGGCAGGCCAGCCAGGAGCCGGGCGCGGTGATGCGCCTGCTCGACGGCTACTACGGCACGGCCGAGCATTTCGAGTGGATCAGCCGCCGCAGCCAGTTCCCCCGCCGCGCCGGCCTGCCCGGCGCGGTCTGGGCCAGCGGCTCGGCGGCGCTGTTCCGCGATCTCGGGGCCGGCCACCGCTTCATCCGGGCCGAGGGCGCGGCGCAGGCGGGGCTGACCACCGGGCTGGGCCTGCCGGCGCCCTCGCCGACCGAGCACGCCTATGTGCTGACCCTGCTCAGCGCCCTGGGCACACCCATCGCGCGCCGCTTCGAGATCTGGGAGCGGGAGGGCGACGGCCCCGCAACCCTCGTCGACTCCGTGAGCGACCGCGGCCCGGCGCCCTCCGCGCCCCCGGCCCCGATCGCCCCGGGCGAGGGGCTGATCGGCCAGGCGCTGGCGAGCGGGGTCCCCGCGGCCTCGGACGCCTTCGCCGCCGCCCCGGCCAACGCCGCCGAGCGCGCCGCCGCCGCCGCGGGGCTCCGCGCGACGGTGGTCTTCCCCATTCACTCAGGCGACCGCGCGACGCAGGTCGCCGCCTGGTATTTCTGAGGAGGCGAGGCATGACGCAGAAACTGGTCGTCATCGGGGCCGGCATGGCCTCGGGCCGGGCGCTGGAGGAGCTGTTCGCCCTCTCGCCCGACGCCTGGGAGGTGACGCTGTTCGGGGCGGAGCCGCGCGGCAACTACAACCGCCTGATGCTCTCCCCCGTGCTGGCGGGCGAGAAGACCTACGAGGAGATCGTCACCCACGACGACGCCTGGTATCGCGACAACCGGGTGACCTGCCGCTTCGGCGAGAAGGTCGCCGGCATCGACCGGGCGCGGAAGGTGGTGATCTCGGAGGGGGGCGAGACCCCCTACGACAAGCTGATCGTCGCCACCGGCTCGCAGCCCTTCATCATCCCCGTCCCGGGCAAGGACCTGCCCGGCGTGATCACCTTCCGCGATCTCGACGACGTGAACCGGATGCGCGAGGCGGCGGCGAAGCCCGGCGCCCGCGCGGTGGTCATCGGCGGCGGTCTGCTGGGGCTCGAGGCCGCGGCCGGCCTGCAGGTGCAGGGGATGGAGGTCACCGTCCTCCACCTGATGCCCCACCTGATGGAGCGCCAGCTCGACCCCGCCGCCGCCTACCTCCTGCAGAAGGAGCTGGAGGGCCGCGGCATCAAGGTGATGTGCAAGGCCGACACCGCCGAGATCCTGGGCGAGACCCGGGTCGAGGGCGTGCGCCTGAAGGACGGGACCGAGATCCCCGCCGACATCGTGGTGATGGCCGTGGGCATCCGCCCCGACACCCAGCTCGCGAAGGAGGCCGGCCTCGCCGTCGGCCGCGGCATCCATGTCGACGACCAGATGGTGACCTCCGACGCGGACATCCTCGCGGTCGGCGAGTGCGTGGAGCATGACGGGCAGGTCTACGGCCTCGTGGCCCCCCTCTACGAGATGGGCAAGGTGCTGGCCCGGACCCTGATGGGGGAGGCGGCGGCCTACAAGGGCTCGGTCATGTCGACCAAGCTGAAGGTGACGGGCGTCGACCTCTTCTCCGCCGGCGACTTCGCCGAGGGCGAGGACCGCGACGAGATCGTGTTCCGCGACCCCTCCCGCGGGGTCTACAAGCGCCTGGTGCTGCGCGACGACCGCATCATCGGCGCGGTGATGTATGGCGAGACCGCCGACGGGAACTGGTACTTCGGCCTGCTCAAGGACCGCGCCGACGTCTCTCAGATGCGCGACACCCTCGTCTTCGGCGCCGCCTTCCAGGGAGGGACCAGGCTGGACCCTATGGCGGCCGTTGCAGCCTTGCCGGATGATGCGGAGATCTGCGGCTGCAACGGCGTGTGCAAGGGGCAGATCGTCTCCGCCATCACCGGGAAGGGGCTGACCGGCCTCGACGCGGTGAAGGCGCACACCAAGGCCTCGTCCTCCTGCGGGACGTGCTCGGGGCTGGTCGAGCAGATCCTGCAGATGACGCTGGGCGGCGACTACCAGGCCCAGACGGTCAAGCCGATGTGCCCCTGCACCGAGCTGACCCACATGGACGTCCGCCGCCTGATCAAGAGCCAGCAGCTGAAGTCCATTCCCGCGGTGATGCAGGAGCTGGGCTGGAAGACCTCCTGCGGCTGCGCCTCCTGCCGGCCGGCGCTGAACTACTACCTGCTCTGCGACTGGCCGGGCGAGTACGAGGACGACTACCAGTCCCGCTTCATCAACGAGCGGGTGCATTCCAACATCCAGAAGGACGGCACCTTCTCGGTCGTCCCGCGGATGTGGGGCGGCATCACCAACCCCTCGGAGCTGCGCGCCATCGCGGACGCGGCCGAGAAATACAACGTCCCCACCGTGAAGGTCACCGGCGGCCAGCGCATCGACCTGCTGGGCGTGAAGAAGGACGACCTGCCGCGGATCTGGAAGGACCTGAACGCGGCCGGCCTGGTCTCCGGCCAGGCCTACGCCAAGGGGCTGCGGACGGTGAAGACCTGCGTGGGGACGGATCACTGCCGGTTCGGGACGCAGGACTCGGTGGGCCTGGGGATCGAGCTCGAGAAGAAGCTCTGGGGCTCCTGGACGCCGCACAAGGTGAAGATGGCGGTGACCGGCTGCCCGCGGAACTGCGCCGAGGCGACCTGCAAGGACCTTGGGGTCGTGTGCGTCGACTCGGGCTTCGAGCTGCACATCGGCGGCGCCGCGGGCCTGCACGTGAAGGCGACCGAGCTCCTTTGCAAGCTCACCGAGGAGGCGGACGTGGTCGAGCACTGCGCCGCCGCCATCCAGCTCTACCGCGAGGAGGCCCAGTACCTGCACCGCATGTACAAGTGGATCGACGCCGTCGGCCTCGACCATGTGAAGGCCCGCGTGGTCGAGGACGCCGAGAGCCGCAAGGCGCTGGCCGAGCGCTTCTACTACGCCCAGCAGTTCATGCAGCAGGACCCGTGGAGCGAGCGCGCCAGCGCGGGCGTGCATTCCCACGAGTTCGCGCCGCTCGCCGAGATCGCCTGAGGAGGCCGCAACCATGACCGAATGGGTGGACATCGGCGCGCTGGAGGACATCCCCGTCCGCGGCGCGCGCAAGCTCAAGACCCCGATCGGCTGCGTGGGCGTGTTCCGCACCGCCGCCAACGAGGTCTTCGCCCTGGTCGACCGCTGCCCCCACAAGGGCGGGCCGCTGTCGGAGGGGATCGTGCACGGGCGCGCCGTCACCTGCCCGCTGCACAACTGGGTGATCGCGCTCGACACCGGGCTCGCCCAGGGCGCGGACGAGGGCGCGGTCCCCACCGTGCCGGTGAGGCTGCAGGCGGGCCGGGTGCTGGTCGACCGCGGCGCCGTCAGCCTGGCGCAGGCGGCGGAGTAGCCCCGGGCCCGAGGAACGCCGCGCGGGGAGGGGCCTCTTCCCGCGCGGCCGCGACGCCCGGCCCGGCCGCCGCCGGCCGGGCGTCGCTCGCCCGCCCCGGCGGGGCGCAAGGTCAAACCGCCCCGGGGCGGGGCGCGAGGTCGACCGCCGCGGGCGGGGAGCGAAAAGGAACCGAGACGATGAGCGACGCGATCCGGACCGCCTGTCCCTACTGCGGCGTGGGCTGCGGCGTGCTGGCCACGCCCGACGGCCGCGGCGGCGCCGCCATCGCCGGCGACCCGGCGCATCCCGCGAACTTCGGGCGCCTGTGCTCGAAGGGCTCGGCGCTGGGCGAGACGCTGTCGCTCGAGGACCGGCTGCTGACCCCGCGCATCGGCGGGCGCGAGGCCACCTGGGACGCGGCGCTGGAGCTGACCGCCCGCCGGTTCCGCGAGGCGATCGACGAGCACGGGCCGGATTCGGTCGCGCTCTACGTCTCCGGCCAGCTGCTGACCGAGGACTATTACGTCGCCAACAAGCTGATGAAGGGCTACGTCGGCTCGGCCAACATCGACACCAACTCGCGGCTCTGCATGGCCTCGGCGGTGGCGGCCTACCGGCGGGCCTTCGGGACCGACACGGTGCCCGCCTGCTACGAGGACCTGGAGCAGGCGGACCTGGTGGTGCTGGTCGGCTCGAACCTCGCCTGGTGCCATCCGGTGATCTACCAGCGGCTGGTGGCGGCCAAGGCCGCGCGGCCGGGGATGCGGGTGGTGACGATCGACCCGCGGCGCACGGCGACCTCGGACCTTGCGGACCTGCACCTGGGGGTGAGGCCCGGCGCGGACGCGGCGCTCTTCAACGCGCTGCTGGCGCGCATCGAGGCCGAGGGCGCCATCGACTGCGAATACGTCGCCGCCCATACCGAGGGCCTGCCGGCGGCCCTGCGCGAGGCCCGCGGCTGGGACCTCGCCCGCACCGCGGAGGCGACCGGCCTCTCCCCCGCCGACCTGGAGGCGTTCCTGTCGCTGTGGGTGCGGCGCGAGAAGGTGGTGACGCTGTGGTCCCAGGGCGTCAACCAGTCGAGCTCGGGCGCCGACAAGGGCAATGCGATCATCAACTGCCACCTGGCGACGGGGCGGATCGGGCGGCCCGGGATGGGGCCCTTCTCGATGACCGGCCAGCCCAACGCCATGGGCGGGCGCGAGGTGGGGGGGCTCGCCAACATGCTCGCCGCCCATCTCGACCTGGAGACTGCCGAGCATCGGGAGGCGGTGCAGGGCTTCTGGGCCTCCCCCGCCATCGCCGAGAGGCCGGGGCTGAAGGCGGTGGACCTGTTCCGCGCCTGCGCGGAGGGAAAGATCAAGGCGCTGTGGATCATGTCCACCAACCCCGTGGTCTCGATGCCCGACGCGGACGCGGTGCGCGCGGCGATCCGGGCGGTTCCCTTCGTGGCGGTCTCGGAGGTCGTCGCCTCCTCCGACACCGGGAACGAGGCGGACGTGCTGTTTCCCGCCGCCGCCTGGGGGGAGAAGACCGGCACGGTGACCAATTCCGAGCGGCGCATCACCCGCCAGCGGGCCTTCCTGCCTCCGCCCGGCGAGGCGCGGCCGGACTGGAAGATCGTCTGCGACGTCGCCGCCCGCATGGGCTTCGCGGAGGCCTTCGCCTATCGCTCCGCGGCCGACGTGTTCCGCGAGCACGCGGCCCTGTCGCGCCTTGCGGGCGAGCTGGGCCGCGACTTCGACATCTCCGCCCGGGCCGAGGTGAGCGACGAGGCCTACGAGGCCATGGCCCCGTTCCAGTGGCCCGCGACGCGGGAGGGCGGCAAGGCGCGGTTCTTCGCGGACGGGGCGTTCTACACGCCCTCGGGCCGGGCGCGCTTCGTGCCGGTGACGCCGCGGGCCCCGGCCTCGCGCCTGTCGGAGGCCTGGCCCCTGCGCTTCAACACCGGGCGGGTGCGCGACCACTGGCACACGCTGACCCGCACCGCCCGCTCGCCGCGGCTGAGCCAGCACATCGCCGAGCCCTATCTCGAGATCCACCCCGCCGACGCCCTGCGCTTCGGCCTGGCCCCGGCCGACGTCGCCCGGGTCGAGAGCCCGCAGGGCGCGGCCCTGCTGCGCGTCCTGGTCACCGCGCGGACGCCGCAGGGCGCGGTCTTCGCGCCGATGCACTGGACGGGGGAATACGCCTCGGCCGGGCGGGTCGACGCGGTGGTGCGCGCCGAGGTGGACCCGGTCTCGGGCCAGCCGGAGCTGAAGGGCTCGGCGGTGCGGGTGGAAAAGTTCGAGGCCTCCTGGCACGGCTTCGCCGTCTGCCGCGCAAAGCCCGACTGCGGGGCGGCGGAGTACTGGGCGATCGCCCGGGCCCCCGGCGGCTGGCGGGCGGAGCTGGCGGGGCGGGAGGCGCCCGCCGACTGGACCGCCTTCGCCCGGACGCTGTTCGGCCTCGCCCCGGGCCAGGGCGAGGCGACGGTGGTCGAGGACCGCGCCCGCGGCGGCGCCCGGGTGGCGCTGTTCCTGGAGGGGCGCCTGGTCGGCGCGCTCTTCGCCGCGCGCGAGCCGGTGGAGGTCGCGCGCGGGCACCTGGCGGGGCTGCTGGAGGCGGCGGAGACGCCCCCCGACCTGCTGGCGGGGCGGCCCGGGGCGGACCGCCCGGACCCCGGCGCGCTGGTCTGCTCGTGCTTCTCGGTGGGGGCGAACACGATCCTGGCGGCGATCGCGGAGCAGGGGCTCGCCGACGTCGCCGCCATCGGCGAGGCGCTGGGTGCGGGGAGCAACTGCGGCTCCTGCCGGCCCGAGATCCAGGCGCTGCTTGACAAGACGAGGGGCGCGCGCACCTTGGCGGCATGACCTTCTCTCAGCTCGTCCGCACCCTCGGCCGCGGCCCCGGCCGCTCGCGCAACCTCGAACGGGGGGAGGCGGCGGAGGCGATGCGCCAGATGCTGGCGGGGACGCCGGCGCCGGAGGCGGTGGGCGCGCTGCTGATGCTGATGCGCTACCGCGGCGAGAACGCCGACGAGATCGCCGGCTTCTGCGACGGCGCGACCGAGGGGCTCGCGCCCTGGGCCGAGCTGCGCCCGGCCATCGACTGGCCGAGCTACGCCGCCGGCCGCAGCCGCGGGCTGCCGCTGTTCCTGCTGGCGGCGAAGCTGGCGGCGCAGGCGGGCCTGCCGGTGCTGATGCACGGCTGGAACTCGGCCGCCCACATGCGCGAGGCCGCGGACCTGCGCGCCGCCCTGCCCCGCATCGGCATCCCGGTGGTCGAGACGCCCCAGGCCGCGCGCGAGGCGCTGGCGGCGCAGGGCATCGGCTATGCGCCGCTGGAGGCGATGTCGCCCGAGCTCTATCGCCTGCTGCGGCTGCGCGACGTGCTGGGGCTGCGCTCGGCGGTGAACACGACGCTGCGGGTGATGAACCCCTCGGGGGCGGCCTGCTCGGTGCAGGGGGTGTTCCATCCGCCCTACCGGCCGCTGCAGGTCGAGGCCTCGATGCTGCGCGGCCAGCCCCGGCAGATGGCGCTGAAGGGCGGCGGCGGGGAGTTCGAGCGCAACCCGGCCAAGTCGGTGACGCTGGAGGGCGTGGTCGGGGGCGAGCGGATCGAGATCGAGGCCGCCCCGATCATCGACGAGACCCGCCGCCTGGCCGACGAGACCCCCGATCCCGCCAAGCTCCCCGCCCTCTGGGCCGGGGAGGTGGAGGACCCGTTCTCCGAGGCGGTGGTGGTCGCCACCGCGGCGGCCGCGCTGCTGGCCGCCGGCGCCTGCACCGACCTCGCCGCGGCCGAGGCCGAGGCCGCGCGCCTGTGGTCCGAGCGCGGCGCGCTGCGCGCCGCCTGAGCGCCCTTCCCAGTCTTGCCGAAGCGCCCGCCCCGGGCCTGACCTGGGGCCTCCGGCCGACCGTCTGCGCCCGGGATCGGCCGGGGGAGCGGCGCGACGACGGCCGCGCCCGCGGCCGGCGGTCGGCCCGCGCCGCAGGGCGACGGGGGCGCGGGGGGCGGGCGGTCCCGTGGCCGGCGTTTCGGAGATGCGGGGGGCGCGCCGATGGCGGCCGACGGGGCCGCGTGGCTGGCCTTCGCGAGATGGGGCGACGGCTGCGCCGCGCCCTCGGGCGGGAGCGGCGCGACGACGGTCCCGCCCGTGGCCGGGGCCGCGCCCGCGCCGCGGTCCGGGGGGCGGCGCCGCGGGGCGGGGCGGGCGCCGCGGGGCCGGGGTTACTCGGCGGCCTGGGGGAGGCTCGCGTGATGCCGCTCGAGCGCCGCCTGGGGGTCGGCGAGGAGCTTCTTCACCCCGCGCGCCGCCTGGCGGATGCGCTGCTCGTTCTCCACCAGGCCGAGGCGCACGTAGCCCTCGCCGTATTCGCCGAAGCCGATGCCGGGGGCGACGGCGACCGCGGCCTCCTGCAGCAGGATCTTGGAGAAGGCGAGCGAGCCCAGCGCCCGGAACGGCTCGGGCACCGGCGCCCAGGCGAACATGGTGGCGGGCGGGGCGGGGATCGCCCAGCCCGCGCGGCCCATCGCGTCCACCAGCACGTCGCGGCGGCCCTTGTAGAGGGCGCGGATCTCTCCGATGCACTCCTGCGGCCCGTTCAGCGCGGCGGCGGCGGCGACCTGCACCGGCGTGAAGGCGCCGTAGTCGAGATAGCTCTTGATGCGGGCCAGCGCGCCGATCAGGCGGGGGTTTCCGACCGCGAAGCCCATGCGCCAGCCAGGCATGGAATAGGTCTTCGAGAGCGAGGTGAACTCCACCGCGATGTCCTTGGCGCCGGGGACCTGCAGGATCGAGGGCGGAGGCACGTCGTCGAAATAGATCTCGGCATAGGCGAGGTCGGAGAGCAGCCAGATGTCGTGGCGCTTCGCCAGCCGGACGAGCTCGACGTAGAAGTCGAGGTCGCAGACCTGGGCGGTGGGGTTCGAGGGAAAATTCACCACCAGCGCGGTCGGCGCGGGCACGGTGTGGATGCAGGCGTTCTCGACGTCGCGCAGGTACTGCTCGGGGTCGAAGCGCCCGCCCGCCACGGGGATGTGGCGCAGCGCGCCGCCGGCGATGATGAAGCCGTAGGGATGGATCGGGTAGGAGGGCGAGGGCGTCAGCACCACGTCGCCCGGCGCGGTGATCGCCATGGCGAGGTTCGCGAGCCCCTCCTTCGAGCCGAGCGTGGCGACCACCTCGGTCTCGGGGTCGAGGTCGACGCCGAAGCGGCGCTGGTAATAGGCCGCCTGGGCGCGGCGCAGGCCGGGGATGCCCTTGGAGGCGGAATAGCGGTGGGTGCGCGGGCGCTTCACCGTCTCGACCAGCTTCTCGACGATATGGGCGGGCGTGTCCTGGTCGGGATTGCCCATGCCGAAGTCGATGATGTCCATGCCATCAGCCCGACAGGCCGCCTTCAGCCGGTTCACCTCGGCGAACACGTAGGGCGGCAGGCGCTTGATGCGGTGGAACTCGTCCGAGGGTCTGGGCATGGCCGGGGTCTCTGGTCGGGGCGTCTGGGCTTTCCGGATCCGGCGTTCTTGGGCGCGCCGGGAGAGGCCTTATAGGCGCGAACGGCGGCGGAATGAAGGGCGTATCGGAATCCGCGCGCGAGGCGGAAACGCAGGCGGGCGCGCGGCTTGCACCGTCCCCGTTCAGCGCCCCTCGAGGCCCGCGAGGTAGTGGGCGAGGCTGCGGTCGGCCTGCACGGGGAAGACCTCGGCCAGGGTCTCCATCGCCTCGATCCGGTCGAAGCGGAAGTTGCGGTAGGCCTGCCGCGTCTCGCACCATGCGAGCAGGGTCCAGCGGCCGGTCCAGGCGATCAGCCCCAGCGGCCAGACCGTGCGCCGGCTCGCCGTCCCGGCGGCGTCTCGGTAGTCGAGGCGCAGCTTCAGGCGGGCCTCGCAGGCCTCGCGGATCGCCTGGTGGCGGGCGCGCATCGGCTCGTCGGCCGGGATCACCGGAGCGCGGTAGGGCAGCGCGTCGGCCTCGGCGAGCAGGCGGTCGTCGAGGATGGCGCGGATCTTGGCCTCGGCCGAGCGGGCGGCGGCGGCGAGCGCCGGGTCGGTGACCGCCTGCACCAGCCGCCCGCCCACCAGCAGGGCCAGGACCTCGTGGCGGTCGAACATCAGCGGCGGCAGGTCGAAGTCGGGCGAGAGGCGGTAGCCCACCCCCGCCTCGCCCGCGATCGGCACGCCCTGGGCCTGCAGGTCGGCGATGTCGCGGTAGACGGTGCGCAGGCTGACCTCCAGCGCCTGGGCGAGCTCCCGTCCCGTGACCGCGAAGCGCCGGCCGCGGAGCAGGGTGACGAGTTCGAACAGCCGGTCAGCGCGGCGCATGGGCGGAGCGGCGGGAGCGGGGCGGGGCACGCCGGCCGGCGGGAGCGGCGCGGCGCGCTCCGGCCGCGGCCCTTCGGGCGGGGCGGATCATGGCTCGGGCATCCTTGCCGGCTGCGGGCGCAGGGGGTCGTCATGACGAGACGTCTGGCACGGGCCTGCTGTCAACCTCCTGTCAGCGGCGTGCGGCTCCGGCCGGCCGCCGGTCGGCTTTCGGGCGCCGGGCCTGCGCCTATCCTTTCGGATAGGGGCGCGATGCTTTCGGACGGGCGGGCTGCCCGGCCGCGCGCTCGGATCGGATGCGTAAAGATGGCATCAACTCCTCAGCGAATTGGAACCGCCCACGGAGCCCGCCATGACCGCAGACGCCCCCGCCGCCGCCCTGCCCTCGCTGCCCGCCGAGACGCTGGAGCGGCTGGCGCTCGCGGTCTCGACCCGCCTGCGGGGCCGCCTGGCGGCGGCCGAGCGGCGCCTGGCAGACGAGGGCCTGACCGAGGACGCCCGCCGGCTGCTGGAGGATCAGGCGGCCGAGCTGGAGTGGTCGCTGACGCGCATCGACCTGCATGTGGCGATCGCCCGCGACCGCCGCGGCCTGTCGGTGGACCTCGACCCCGCCCTGCATGCGCTGCTGACCGCCGGCGGCAAGCTGGCGGCCTTCCCCGGCGCCCGGCGCGCGGCGCCCGCCCTGCGCGTCGTCGCCGCGTCGGCGGCCGGCGCCCCCTCGGCCGGACGGGGGCGCCCGACGTGGATCCGGCCGCGGCCCGGAGGCGGCCCTGCCGCCCCCGCTCCCGGCCACCGGGGGGCGCCTGCCGCTCCCGGTCGGCCCCCGGGGGCGGCCCTGCCGCCGCCTCCGCGCGGCCCCCTGCGGGCGGC
>Ga0310345_10000600_pt1 | contig 49164 bp, 42 predicted proteins | sample HC15DNA20500_MG_FD_204667 | JGI IMG/M metagenome (GOLD analysis project Ga0310345, IMG submission 204667) | Marine microbial communities from station ALOHA, North Pacific Subtropical Gyre - HC15-DNA-20-500_MG | ecosystem: Environmental > Aquatic > Marine > Oceanic | place: Pacific Ocean: North...
AACCCGATATCCTGCGAGCCGGGCAAACAGGCGAAGCGGCGATCGACAGTGAGAAAGAGCGGCGCCGATCCTATCGCGTCGCCTCCTGTGTAGGACAGCTCTATTCGCCGGTGAAATTCGGCACGCGCTTTTCGAGCAGAGCGTCGATCCCTTCCATATGATCGCCGGTCAGGTGCATCAGCGCCTGTGCATTGGCCGCCATCTCGAGCGCGGTGTCGTAAGTGACCGAGCGCCCCTGCCGCATCAGGTTCTTGGCATGGCGCAGGGCGTGCGGGGGCATGGCCGCGACTTTTGCCGCGAGTTCGCGTGCCTCGTCCATCAGCGCCTCGCCATCGACTACCCGGCTGACAAGCCCCCAGTCGAGCGCGGTCGGCGCATCGATCACGTCGCCGGTATAGAACAGCTCCGCCGCGCGCGCCTCGCCGATGATGCGCGGCAGGATCCATGTGCCGCCATCGCCCGGAATGATGCCCAGCTTGAGGAAGGTGACACCGAACTTCGCCCGATCGCTGGCGATGCGCATGTCGGCCAGGCAGGCGAGATCGCAGCCCAGCCCGATCGCCGGCCCGTTGACAGCCGCAATCAGCGGCACGCGCAGGCCGTAGAGCGCGCGCAGCACCTTGTGGATGTTGTTGCGATAGCCATCCGAAATCTCGGGCGCGGTCCCGCCGAAAGTGCCGGTCCGCTCCTTCATCGCCTTGATATCACCACCAGCACTGAACGCCCGCCCCGCCCCGGTCAGGATCACGCAGCGCACATCCATATCCGCATTGATCGCATCGCAGGCCGTAGCGAAGGCGTCGCCATCGCCCTTCGCCCCGAGCGGGTTCATCGTGTCGGGGCGGTTGAGCGTGAGTGTGGTGACGTGGTCTGCGGTTTCGCTGGAGAGGAGAGTCATATGCGGAAGGTCCTTTCCCGCCCGCTCTAACCCTCACCCATCTGCTCGTCACCCCCGCGAAGGCGGGGGTCCAGCTAACCTTGCAATGATCGAGAAGGAAGCTGGATTCCCGCCTTCGCGGGAATGACGGAGCCTACTTTAATCTAACGTGGTGAGAGAGCTTGATACCCTTTCTAACCTCTGGCCCGTATTTCCCGATCCCTGCGCGCTCGACGATGTCGTTCGTGGATGAACCGATCTCGGCGGCATATCGAATGCCGAAAAGGCAGACTGCGAGACTTTTGTCCCGCTCAGGAGCTTCATCGTAGGCTCTACGCAGCAAATCTCCCAACTTCTCGACTTGCATCGCTCGGCCCCTCCTAAGCCCGCGCCTCTTCCACGCCTGCGCTGTTATGTCGCAGTGCGCTCAGTACCGTATCGACGATATGCGGCGCGTTCAGCCCCGCCTCGTCGTACTGCTTCGCCGGGTCGTCCTGGTCCTGGAAGATATCGGGCAGGCGCATGGTGCGCACCTTGAGTCCGGCATCGGTCAGCCCCTCGTCGCTGGCGAAGGTGAGGACATGCGCGCCGAGGCCGCCGATGGCGCCTTCCTCGACCGTCACCACCACCTCATGGCTGCGCATCAGCTTCTCGATCAGATCGGTGTCGAGCGGCTTGGCGAAGCGCAAATCGGCCACCGTGGTCGAAAGCCCCTTGGCCTCGAGATGGTCGGCGGCCTTCTTCGCCTCTTCCAGCCGCGCGCCCAATGACAGGATCGCGACCTTCGAGCCTTCGCGCACCACGCGGCCCTTGCCGATGGCGAGTTTCTCCAGCTTCTCGGGAATGTCCACGCCCGTGCCACTGCCGCGCGGATAGCGGAAGGCGATCGGACCATCATCGTATTCGGCGGCGGTGTAAGTCATATGCGCCAGTTCCGCCTCATCGGCGGCGGCCATCACGACCATGTTCGGCAAGGTGGCAAGATAGGCGATGTCGAAGCTGCCCGCATGCGTGCAACCATCCGCACCCACAAGCCCCGCGCGGTCGATGGCGAAACGCACGGGCAGGTTCTGGATCGCCACGTCATGCACCACCTGATCATAGGCACGCTGGAGGAAGGTCGAGTAGATCGCGGCGAAGGGGCGCATGCCTTCCGCCGCCAATCCGGCAGCAAAGGTTACGCCATGCTGTTCGGCAATGCCGACATCGAAGGCCTTGTCGGGATGCGCCTTGGCGAATTTGTCGACGCCCGTTCCGCTCGGCATGGCGGCGGTGATGGCGCAGATGCGCGGATCGTCATTCGCCAGTTTCGCCAGCGTTTCGCCGAAGACGTTCTGATAGGCGGGCGGGCCGCCGGACGACTTCTTCTGTTTGCCCGTGACCACATCGAACTTGGCGACGCCGTGATATTTGTCCGCGCTGTTTTCGGCCGGGGCGTAGCCCTTGCCCTTCTTGGTCACGACATGGATCAGCACCGGGCCCTGTTCGCTGTCGCGCACATTTTCGAGCACGGGGATGAGGTGATCGAGATTATGCCCGTCGATCGGGCCGACATAATAGAAGCCCAGTTCCTCGAACAGCGTACCGCCGGTGGCCATGCCGCGGGCGTATTCTTCGGCCTTTTCGAGCCCGCCCCAGACACGGCGCCCCATCTTGCGGGCGATCTTCGAGGCCATGGTGCGCAGGCCGAGATATTCGCTGCTCGAAACCATGCGCGCGAGATAGGCCGACAGACCGCCCACCGGCGGGGCGATCGACATGTCGTTGTCGTTGAGGATGACGACCAGCCGGTTGCCCGCCTGTTCGGCATTGTTCATCGCCTCATAGGCCATGCCCGCGCTCATCGCGCCATCGCCGATCACGGCAATTCCGCGCCCTGGCCGATCCTGCATCTTGTTGGCCATGGCAAAGCCCAGCGCGGCCGAGATCGAGGTTGAACTATGGGCCGCACCGAAGGGATCGTATTCGCTTTCGGCACGCTTGGTGAAGCCGCTGAGGCCGCCGCCCTGGCGCAAGGTGCGGATACGATCGCGCCGCCCGGTCAGGATCTTGTGCGGATAGCACTGGTGGCCGACATCCCACACCAGCTTATCGGTCGGCGTGTCGAAGACGTAATGAATCGCGGTGGTCAGTTCGACCACCCCGAGGCCCGAACCCAGATGCCCGCCGGTCTGGCCGACGGCATCGATCATCTCGGCACGCAATTCGTCGGCAAGCTGGCGAAGCTGGTCCTTGCCCAGCTTGCGAAGATCATCGGGAGTATTGACCGTATCGAGCAACGGTGTCTTGGGGCGACTTGTCATAACACGCCGCTCTACACCGGTAGAGTGCAACTGTCGATGAACGCTTGGCCGATGCTAAAGATACAGTCCGGCGCTGGACTTTAGCTGGCGCAGTCGTCGCACAGTCCACGCAGTTCGACGACCGGGCGGACATCGGTGAAGCCCGCATCCTTGCCGGCATCGCGCAACGCGCCGGTCACGCGGTCGTCATCGATATGCGTGGCCTTGCCGCAATCGTCGCAGATCAGGAAGATACAATCGTGGCGGCAACCCGGATGCGTGTTGACGAGATAGGCGTTGGCGCTTTCGATCCGGTTGGCGAGATTGGTGCGCACGAACAGGTCGAGGATGCGATAGACGCTGTTGGGCGCAACCCGCTTGCCACGCGACTGCGAGAGATTGTCGGCAATGTCGTAAGCGCTGGCTGGCTTGTCGTGCCGGGCAAGCTCCTCGAACACGGACTGGCGCATACCCGTCCATTGCTCGCCGCTGTCGGTGAGCGTGAGGCGGGCGGCATCGATCAGAGCGTCGCCCTCGTGTTCTCTGTGAGCATGTGCGTGTCCGGCCATGGGTCAAGAAGTAGGACGCGGCGCGCCCGGGCGCAAGCTAGTCGCGCTGGAAGCTGGCCGAATAGACGCCCGGATACATTGCTTTCAGCGCCTTAACCTTGGGCGCGTCCCACCGCACGATATAGCCGTGGCGCGGGTTCTTGAGCATGAAATCCTGATGGTAGCTTTCGGCCGGGTAGAATGCCTGCGCCCGCTCGATCCGCGTGACGATCGGTTTCGACCACAGCTTGGCTGCCGTCAATTGCGCGATATAGGCCTTGGCGACCGCGTTCTGTTCGGCGGACGTGGGGACGATGGCGCTGCGATATTGCGCGCCGGTATCGGGGCCCTGCCGGTTGAGCTGGGTCGGATCGGCAACCACCGAGAAGAAGATGCGCAGTAGCTGGTCGTAGCGGATGACCTTGGGGTCGTAAGTGATCTTCACCGCTTCGGCGTGATCCGTAATGCCGCTTGAGACGATTTTGTAGTCCGCCTGGCGCTCGGTTCCGCCGTGATAGCCGGAAACGGCACTCTTCACGCCTTTGACATGGCTAAATACGCCCTCGACGCCCCAGAAGCAGCCGCCGGCGAAGATCGCGGTTTTCAGACCGCTTTCCTTGGCTACGCGCTTCGCCTGCGGCGCGTTCACCACCGCTTCCGCGGCATTGGCGGGTTGCTGGCAGGCCGAAACCCCCAGCAGGAGTGCGGCACCGGCAAGTGTCGCACCCAGCCGCGTCAAAGGATGGCCGCGATCAGCTGCGGCACTCCGGAGAGGATTTCGCCCGTATTCATCAGCAGGACGGCAATGGCACCGACACCGAATCCGATGCAGAAATTGCGATAGAGGTCAGGGGTGAACAGGGTCATGATGGGGAGTCTTTCGTCAGCTTTGCCCGCATGGTTACACCCGCCGCTCTTGCAGCGTGGTTAATATGCAAGTTGCCTCGTGTTAATCTTCGTCAGTGCCGGAAATGGCGCATCCCGGTGAAGACCATCGCCAGGCCTTTCTCGTCCGCCGCCGCGATCACTTCCTCGTCGCGGATCGATCCACCGGGCTGGATGATCGCCGTCGCCCCCGCTTCCGCCGCTGCCAGCAGGCCGTCGGCGAAGGGGAAGAAGGCATCCGAAGCGACCGCGCTGCCGACGGTGCGGGACTGGTCCCAACCGTATTTCTCGGCGGCTTCGGCAGCCTTCATCGCGGCGATACGGCTTGAATCGCGCCGGTTCATCTGGCCTGCGCCGATGCCTGCAGTGGCGCCATCCTTGGCATAGACGATGGCGTTTGACTTGACGTGCCGGGCCACGGTCCACGCAAACAGGCTGTCCTTGAGCTCCTGGCTCGTCGGTTCGCGCTGGGTGACGACCTTGAGATCTGCTTCGGTGATCGCACCGTTGTCGCGCGTCTGCACCAGCAGGCCGCCGGTGATCGGCTTGACCAGCAGCCCGCCGCGGCGCGGATCGGGCAGGTCACCAGTGACGAGCAGGCGCAGGTTCTTCTTCTTGGCGAAGGCTTCGCGCGCCTCCCCGCTGACCGACGGGGCGATGACGACTTCGGTGAAGATCTCGCAGATCGCCTCGGCTGTCGGACCGTCTAGCTCGGTATTGACCGCGACGATACCGCCGAAGGCCGAAACGCTGTCACAGGCAAGCGCTTCGTTCCACGCATCGAGCAGCGAGGACGCCTGCGCGACACCGCAGGGATTGGCGTGCTTGACGATCACCACCGCCGGATCGACACCAGCGAACTCCGCGCAAAGTTCGAGCGCGGCGTCCGCATCGTTGTAATTGTTGTAGCTGAGTTCCTTGCCCTGCAACTGCTCCGCCTGCGCGATGCCCCGGCCATGCGGCCCGGCAGGCGTGTAGAGCGCGGCTTTCTGGTGCGGGTTCTCGCCATAGCGCAGCTCGACCGGAGCCTTGCCATTGACCGCGAGGAAATCGGGGAAGAGCTGCTGCTGGTCGGCAAAGGCGAACCACTGGCTGATCATCGAATCATAGGCGGCTGTCGCGGCGAAAGCCTTGGCCGCGCATTTGCGGCGGAAATCGAGCGAAGTCGCACCGGTCGCTTCGAGTTCGCCGAGCAGCGTTTCGTAATCGGCCGGATCGGTGACGATGGTGACGAACTGGTGGTTCTTGGCCGCGCTGCGCACCATGCTCGGCCCGCCGATATCGATATTCTCGATGATTTCGGCACGCTCGGCCCCGCGCATCACGGTCGCTTCGAAGGGGTAGAGATTGACGACGACAAGGTCGATCGCGCCGATTCCGTGCTCTTCCATCGCTGCTGCGTGCTCGGCGTTGTCGCGGACCGCGAGGAGGCCGCCATGGACCATCGGGTGCAGCGTCTTCACCCGCCCGTCCATCATTTCCGGGAAGCCGGTCAGATCGGAAACGTCGCGCACGTCGAGACCCGCTTCGCGCAGTGCCTTCGCGGTCCCGCCGGTCGAAACCAGGTCCACGCCCTTGGCCGCCAGCGCCTGGCCCAGTTCCACCAAGCCGGTCTTGTCGGACACCGAAAGCAGTGCCCGCTTGATCTTCACATCTGCCATGAATTCTATCCCATTCGCTTGAGCAGCCAGGGGAAGCGTCCCCCGCTGCGCGATGTCAGTCCTTCGACGACCAGCTGCTTCGTGGCGCGCGGGCGGCCCTGCCCGTCGACCCAGAGGCTGTCCTCGATCACGATATGCGCCTCGCCGCTATCGCCTCCGAGCCGGAATTGCCAGTAGCTTCCGTCGGGCAAGGCCAGGCCTGCGCCGCGCTCATCATCCGACAGCCCCGCATCGATGCCGTGGCCAAGGTGGAAACGGATCGCAAAACCGATCTTGCCGCGCTTACCCTGACGGCCCGAGGGTTCGAGCACGTCTTCGCCCGACAGCCCGCTGCCGTCCGCGCCGAGCAGCAGCGTACGCCGATGGATCAGGCCATAGCGCGCAGCATAGCCGTTATGCGAGGCTTCGAGCCGCACGGCATCGCGGCCCTTTTGTCTGACCAAAGTACGGGCGATGTCGACTTCCTCGACCCCCTTTCCGATCTGTCCCTTGATCAGCACGGCGGTCGAATTGGCATCGTCGAGCACCAGCGTCGAATGCGCGGCCGTTCCGCGCAGACCCTGCTCGATCCGCACCGGCACCTGCCCGCCGGCAAGCTCCGCCCCGCCGCAATTGACGACGATCCGCTGGTCGCCATGCGAGAATTCGAAGGCCAGCGTCGAGGCACAGCCATGGCGGGCGTGCCGCGCACGCGGCGGCGGTGCACCATCGAGCACCAGCACGGCCTTGCCTGCATCGGCACGCTGATAGCCCCAATAGCGGCTTTCCTTACCCGGGCGGGTGCGGATGCCGCTCGCCTCGATCAAAGCGTCGACGCGCTCCGCCGATGTCGCCCCGGAACCCTGCCAGCAGCCCAGCGCACGGTCGCTCATGCGCAGGGTCAGCAGGGGTGGAACCAGCAGGCCGAGCATGGTTTCGAGCGCCGGTGGCGGGTCGCGGTCGGCGGCTTCGTAGCACGCCCGCAGATCGACCAGCAGAGCAATCGCTTCCATCTGCGCCAGCGGGCTGCGCGACAATACGCCGCCATCCTCGCTGACCAGTTCACCCAGAGCGCGCAGCAGGCCCGCTTCGCCGAACAGGCGGCGTGGGCGACCATCGGGCAGCAGCAGGCCCGCAGCGACGATGGCACACCAGCCAGCGACCTGTCCCAGCCGGTCCTCGGCGCGGGCGACCTGCCGGTCGAGAAAACGGGCAGTCGCCTCCATTGCTTCCAGTGCCCGTGCGCGCGCCATAGCTTCGCGGGAAAGAAAGAGCGGCGCATGCACCAGCCAGGCAAGCAAGCGCAGACCCGCATGTTCTACCGTCCACGCCGGCCCCTTCGCAGGAACCGGATTGGCCCTGAGCCAGCGCGCAACGAGCTCCTGACCGATCCCGGCGCATTCTTCGCGCGGGGCGCAGGCGCCGAGGTCGCGCAGCCAGGTAAATCCCTGCACCACGCGCTGGACGGGCGGGGTCAGCGGCGCGTTGCTGCCGAAATCGACCTTGCCGATCGGCACTTTGAGACCATGGACGAGAAACTGCCCCGCCCGCAGCGCCACACCTGCCGCGCGATCGCCCTGAAGCGGGCTGACGACCGTTGCTAGCAAGCGCGGCGCGGCTGGCTTGCGCAGTGGTGCCGCCAGCACTGGGCCGGGCACACCGAGCCGGTAGGCCCACCGCACCATGCTATCAACGGGCCCCGTCCGCGGCTGGAAATCGGCAAGCGCCAATGCCCGCGCCGGTTCGAGCGGAACGGCGTCGGGCAGGTCGTGTGCAGCTTTGTCGACCAGCGGCTCGTCCATGCCGGTCAACGGCAGCGCAGGCACATCGGCATTGTCGAGGGCGCGGCGGTCCTCGCGCAGGAGGGTACGCGCGCCGTCGTTCATGATAGCCCCTTCAGTGCCGCGATATTCGCCGCGTATCGTGCAGGACCGCCCTTGAAGGTAGCCGACCCGGCGACCAGCACATCGGCCCCCGCATCGACGCACAGCCGTGCGGTTTCCTCGTTCACGCCGCCATCGACCTCGAGATGGATCGGCTTGCCCAGCGCATCGATGCGCTTGCGGATCGCCTCGACCTTCCTGAGCTGCGAATGGATGAAGCTCTGCCCGCCGAAACCCGGGTTCACGCTCATCACGAGGACGAGATCGACATCCTCGAGGATGTAGTCGAGCGCTTCGATCGGTGTGCCGGGATTGAGCACCACGCCCGCTTTCTTGCCGAGGCCCGAAATCGCCTGCAGCGTGCGATGGATGTGCGGCCCCGCCTCGGGATGCACCGTAATGATGTCCGCGCCCGCTTCGGCAAAGGCTTCCAGATAGGGATCGATCGGCGCGATCATCAGATGGACGTCGAAAGGCTTGTCGGTGTGTGGGCGCAAAGCCTTCACCACCGCCGGACCGATAGTGATATTGGGCACGTAATGGCCGTCCATCACGTCGACATGGATCCAATCGGCACCGGCGGCGTCGATGGCGCGCACTTCCTCGCCCAGCGCAGCGAAATCGGCAGACAGAATCGAAGGGGAAATCAACGGGGTGGTCATGCGGGCGGTGTTGCCTTGGTCGCGTGTGAGCCTGGGCCAGCCCTACGCGCGCGAAACGAGGCTTAACAAGCGAGGGGAGTGACCTTTTCCACATTGACCGCGCGATTTGCGCAACCCCGCCAGGGGAAAATCGGCCAGCCTGAACAAGGGTTGCGCTGAAAATTCAGCCGCAATTCAGCGCAATCTGCTAAACCGCTGCTATATCAGGGGCCAAAGGTCCCGTACGCCCGGCTGCCAAGGCACCGGATCGCATACAGTTTAAGACGGATCACTTATATGAATCGCACTCTCATCGCCACCACCGGCATCGCTGCGCTTGCCCTGACGGCACTGGCGGCACCTGCCCCGGCAGAGGCGCAATATCGGCAGAAAATCAGCAATGATGCCTCCAAATGCAAGGCAGGCAGCGGCCCCGCCGTGCGCGTGACGATTACCGACATCAAGGAAAGCCGCGGTACGATCCGCGTGCAGAGCTATCGTGGAACCAAGGAAGACTGGCTCGAAAAGGGTAAGTGGATCTACCGCATGGAGGCCCCCGCCAAGGCAGGCTCGATGACCTTCTGCATGCCGCTGCCCGGCCCAGGTACCTACGGCATCGCCGCAAGGCACGACGTGAACGGCAATGGCAGCACCGATATCTTCGCCGATGGCGGCGCGATGTCGAACAATCCGAGCCTCAATATCTTCAATCTCGGCAAGCCGAACTACAAGAAGACCGCCTTCGATGTCGGCCCGGGCGTCGAATCGATGTCGATCCGGATGCGCTACCGCTGAGCGCGACGCCTGCGCCATAGCTCGACCAGTGCCCCCGGCGCAGCGAGCAAGGGATGCTTCGCCCGGAATGGCGTGACCTCCAGCGTTATGCCGGTATGCCGGTGGAGCTTCCATGCGGCGTAATCGGCGGCGCCATCGAAAGTCGTCGTCGCCTTGGCCAATCGTAGCAGGTTGAGCGGTTTGCCGAGCCGCGCGCGCTTCGCCCACCAGTTCAGGATGCGACGTCGTTCCGCTTCGCTCAATGCAGGGGTAAGCGCACCATCGCTGTGTTCGAAATCGATGTCGGCAGCCTCCCAGGCAAGCGATAGCAGCCCTTCGAAATGGTCGGCATTGACATCGAGGATCGCGTCCTCGCGCCCCGGCTTCTCTACCCGGAACTCGGCTTTGTAGGTCGCGCGAAACAAGGCGCGCCAATAGTCGTCGGGCGTACCACTTACAGGGCCAACCGCAGCCGCGAGACGGCCTGCCGTTGTCGCAGAGGCGCAGAGCGCTTCCAGCACCTGTGGACGCGATTCGCCGCCTGCGTCCCAGACGAGCGCGGAAGGCTGGACAAACCGCGCCCAGATCGTCGTATCGCGCGACTGACCACTTGCAGCACGGGCGAATTGCGCCAGCGACATGGTCGCGATCTTGGCGCGCAGCCGCTCGCCTGCATGATCCCATTCGCGATAGCTGACGCGCGGCCAGATCCGTTCGCGTTGGGGGCCGGGCAGCAGCACGTAGAAATCAAGCACACCCTCGAGCGATCCCGTCCGCAAATTTGAGCCGTAGAACAGCACTGCCAGCGCCCCGGCTTCCTCGCCGAGACGCTTCGCATAAGCCGCGACCTCGTCGCGCACCGGGCGATCGAGCGTCGCGCCGATCCGCTGCGCGAGAGCGTCGCTCACGCGCTGATGAAAGTCAGTTCCGGCCCCTGCTCGATCCGGTAACGACCGGGCGGGAAGGCCTCGCCATCCAGAATGACCGGCTCGGCCACGTCGATCGCAAGCCCTTCGGCGTCGAGCTGATGGAGACCCGCTTCGGCAAGCCATTTCGGCCGCCAGCCCATCAGGACCGCAGGCAGGGAGGCAAGCAGCCGCCGACGCGGGCGATCGAGCAGGGCCAGCTTGAGGCCCGGACGCGGCTTGCCGAACAGCTCGATACCCATCGGCATGCGCTCCAGCGTCGAGGCGAGCATGACGCTACGTCGTGCCGGATCGCCATGGCCGGAATGCTGTACCGCATCGCCCGAGGGCAGATAGTCGAGCCGCATCTCGGTACCGCGGCGCCACTTGTTACGATTGGTTCCGAACAGGGCCTGGAGAATACCCCAGACGCTGGCGGCACCCACCGCGAGGCTGTTGAAGAAGCCGAGCGAATGCGCATCCTGCCCGGCTTCGATGCCGAGTGTGAAGGCGCCACCACCGAAGATGAAGCCGAGCATGGCTGGATCGTCATACCCTTCGCGGCTGATCGCCAGCGGCCGACGCACGAGGCGGCGACCCGACGCATAGGCCGCTATCGCGCCTTCCAGCGTCCAGTCGGCGGGGGCGCCCAGATCGACATTGAGCGCATTGGTCTTGCCCTTGGGGAGAACGGCAATGGCGGGCCAGCGATCGGCAAAGACCGCCTGCCCCATGGTCAGCACGTCGCGCACCGTGCCATCGCCGCCATTGATGATGAGGAAATCGATCCCGTCGCGCGCGAAACCGGCGAGAGCGTGGGAGATTTCGCTCCGCGTGCGCGGCTGGGCGACGGTAATCCTGTCGCCCTCGGTGCAGGCGAGGTCCTGCCCCTTATTGCGATGGCTGCGCGGATTGTAGATGACACCGATGCGCGGTTCGGACGCGCGACGGGCGCGGTAAACCGAGCGGCGCCGGGGCTCCGAAATCACGGTCTGCCGGGCGGACAGACTGTCGAAATTATAGATTACCCGATCCATTCACCTTATGCCTTAATGCCCCCCTCGGTGCCTCTACCTAGGGCATTTTCCCCAAATTGTAATAGCGCAGCGCAGCATTCTTCGCACGCCAGTGCCCGATCGGGCACTCCTGGACGCAAGTGCCTGGCGCAATGCTGAACTGTCTTTGCAGCTAAAATGGTGCACCCGACATGAAAGTGATGGGCACTGTATCCATTGGGAAATGACAGCACCTTTGCTTCGATAATGGCTGCTTTTCTTCCCTATCCCGGCTGTAGCATGGCATTCTTCAACTGTCCGAATGCGGAAATCTCCGAGCCCCGGCGAGACGGTTGGTCAAGGAACAAGCTTCGGAATATTGTTCTCGGCAGAACCGGTCATCCGCCCATCCGGCACCGCCAGTGTATGAGCGGCTGTCGCGATCAGCGCTAGAACCAACCCATAGGACTAAGGGTGGACGGACGCGGGGAACTTGCGCAGACGCGTCCCGTTGCGCGCGCATCCCCATTGGCGGACTACCTTTTTAGATCTCAGGGGAGGGCCCGTTGATTTCGGACTCGGGACCGCAGGCTTCCGAAACCCAAAATGTCGGCAGCCAGGCTCTCACAGTTTATCGAGAGCTCTTCCCATCGCGATAATCGCCGGGTCGGATACCGTGTTTATGGCACTTGTCGTAGAAGGTTTTTCGAGGGAGCGACAATATGCGCTGGACATCCTTGATGCTTCCGCCCGTGCCTTTCAGAGCGTCCTCGATTATCGTCTTTTCGAATTTTGCGATCATTGCCCGCAAGCTGGTATCCGTTTCGTCTTCTGCGGCAGGCGAGGGAATGCTGGTCAGGCCCAGCACGAAGTTCTGCGCGAACATGCGCAATTCGCGGAGATTTCCCGGCCAGTCGTGGGTTATGAAATGACGCCATTCTTCAGCGCTGACCGCCACAGCTTCACGGCCAAGGTGATGTTCGTATTCAGCGACGAATTTGCGGAAGAATGTCGGAATATCCTCTCTGCGGTCCTGCAACCGGGGAATGGAGATCGTGATGCCTCCCAGCCGCGCGATCAATCCCGCGAGACCCACCGGCATATGCGGGCTTTCCGTCGCCGGGTCGTTCGCCGTCGCTATGATCCGCAAATCGACCGATTTCGCCCGTTCCCCGCCGGACGAATGAAAAGCGCGATTGTCGACCAGACTGACAAGCCTCGCAGCGGCCTGTTCCGGGAACTGGTCGATGGAATCCAGCACCAGCGTCCCCCCATTTGCGCGCTCGATCATGCCCGAGCGGGACAAGGCAGCCGATGGATCGCGACCATATAGCAGAAGATCGGCCTCCTCGTTGGCGAAGATGCCGGGATCGATTACAACAAAGGGGCGATTTGCACGGGGACTCATGTCATGGATCTGCCGAGCGAGGAAACTCTTGCCGACACCGGCCTCGCCCCGCAAAAGCAAATCGGCATCGGTCCGGGCAGCTTCCCGCGTAATTCGCTCGAGCCTGATGGCAGCAGGAGACTGGCCGAGTAATTCCCCGCTGGTGCGAGCGCTCAATTCATCGCGCAACGTCCGGATTTCGAGGGTTAGTGCCCGCTGCTCGGCCGCGCGCCCGATCGAATGCGCAAGCCTTGATATGGAATAGGGCTTGGTGAAAAAATCGGCAGCCCCCCTCTTCATCGCGTTCACCGCCAGGTCCACATCGCCATGCGCGGTGGTAAAGATGACCTGCATGTCGTCGTCGACCTTGCGAAGCTCTTCGAACAGTTCCAGCCCATCCATACCGGCCATGCGAATGTCGCTGACGACCACGCCCGGAAAATCGCGATCGATCACATCGAGTGCGGATCGGGCATCGGCGAATGATTCTACGGCGAGACCCTCCAACTCGAGGCCCTGCAAGGTGCCAAGCCGCAGCGCCTCGTCGTCCTCTACCAGTATCACTCGTGCCTGAAGCTGGGTCATGCGGCCCGCGGGATGATCATGGTGAAGCGTGTGCTCGCCTGGTTTGCATCGAACCGCAGATCCCCTCCGAGATCGCGCATGATGTCCTGCGAGATGACTAATCCCAAGCCAAGTCCGTCGTCCTTGCTCGTGGCGAAGGGCTGGAAGATCTTGTCGACTCGGTCTGATGGAATGCCGATGCCTTCGTCGATGACGTGCAGCTTCAAGATGTTGTCCGTCAGTTCGATATCGATGGCGATCCGGTCGCTCGGACCGGTGGCGTCGAGCGCGTTTTGCAACAGATTGACCAGCACCTGCTCGAGCCGGATATGCTCGGCGGCAATTTTGGTCGTCCGCAAGCCTTCGGCGGGCACTTCAACCTCGCGATCACGCGATCCGATGCGGTCGTGCAACAACAGCAATGCACCGTCGATCACTTCACCGATTTGTACCACCCGGCTTTCGCCCGGTCGACGACGGCTGAATTTTCTGAGTTCGCCGGTAATTCGACCGATCCTGTCGGCGAGACCGACGATCTCGCGAAAATTACGTGTCGCCTGCTCGGCATTGCCGACTTCGATAAACTTTTCGCCATTCTCGGCAAAAACCCGCAGCGCAGCCACCGGCTGACCGATTTCATGATTCACCCCTGCAGAAATCTGGCCTAGGGTTGCCAGACGGTTGGCCTGTGAAAGCTGGTCTCTAAGGGTTCGGGTGCGGATCGCTACGATCGCGTCCTCCCGGGCCTGTCGGCGGCGTCGGACCAGGAAAGTTGTTATCGCGATGCCGGCGAGTGCGACGGTGGACAGGACCAGCGCCAGCCTGCCAGTCGCAAGCGCCGCCGCTACACGGGCTCCAGGATCAACCAGCAGATGCAATTCCCACCCAGCGGGGGAGATCGCTTGCCGAGCTTCGACCAGTGGTACTTGAACCACTTCCGTCCCCGAAGATTTCGCTGCGAGATCGAGCGGGGGCAATTCCGAAACGCCGAACTGCCTCCGGTCGCTTGCCGCATCGCGAACAGGGGAATTATCCATCCCGGCGAGATGGAAACGCCAGTCTTCCTCGCTTGCGAGCAGCACCACTCCCGTGGCGTCTGTTATATACACACCGCTGGTGGCGCGGCGCCAATTGGCCTCCGTACGGTCGAACTCCACCTTCACCGCCACGATCCCTGAAGGTTCCGCACGAGGCCCGATCCTGCTGGCGATGTAGAGCCCCGGTTTCCGGCTCACCGTCCCAAGCGCAAACTGCGTGGCACTGCCACTGCGCATCGCGAGGCGAAAATAGTCGCGAAAGGCGTAGTTCGAACCGACAAAGCTCGTAGGCAGCTTCCAGTTGCTTGCCGTCAGGGTTTCTCCGCTGCGATCCATTACGTAGATCGCGGCAGCGTCGGACTGGGCGGCCAGTTTCTCCAGACGACGGTCGAGGGATCGGGACCTTCCGCCCAGCTTTGCCGTCAACGCTCTCACCTCGGGATCTTCGGCGAGGGCGAGCGGCAGAACGCTGAACTTGTCGAGTTCGCTGTTGAGGCTCGTCGCAAGAATTGTCGCCTCGTTTCGAGCGTCGACCTGTTCCTGCGCGATCGCCCGGGATCGCATCGTACGATCTACGAGCTGCAGCGCCAGTAGCCCGACCAACGAAAAAGCGAGGGCCACCCCCAGCCCAACCATTAGGCGGCGCGGTTCAGTGAAAGCAGTCACGAAGTGCAGTGTGCGGGTTTCCACCCAGAACGCAAACTATATGTGTGAAAAATCGCACAATATTCTCCGCGATAACCGCATAAAGCATTGAAACAAAATCGCTCTATAAATCTCTACGCGATACTTGTCAGACCGAACCGCGGTGTCGCATGATCTTCGGCAAGCGGTCGAAAGCCGTATTGAATGGGAGAGAGAAAGTGGTCGCCACCGGGCAAGCGGTCGATGCCGCAGGTGAATCCGAAAAGGGAAAACCGATATACAAGCGCCTTTACGCGCAGGTGCTCGCGGCCATCCTGATCGGCGCCCTTACGGGACACTTCTTTCCCGAAATCGGCGCCTCGCTCAAACCCTTGGGCGATGGATTCATCAATCTCGTCAAAATGATCATTGCCCCGGTTATTTTCATAACGGTGGCGACCGGCATCGCCGGAATGAAGGACATGTCGGCAGTAGGCAGCGTCGCCTGGAAGGCTTTTGCCTATTTCCTGTTCTTCTCGACCCTCGCGCTGATCATCGGTCTTATCGTCGCCAATATCATTCAGCCGGGCGCGGGCCTCAACATCGATCCCGCTTCGCTCGATACCGAAGCGGTCGCGAATTACGCGCACACGGCGGAAGAGCAGAGCCTTTCAGGGTTCCTTCTGAGCATCATCCCTACGACATTGTTCAGCGCGGTGACCAGCGGCTCGATCCTGCAGGTCCTGCTTGTGGCGGTGCTCAGCGGCGTCGCCATCGCGGCGACACGGCCGCATAGCGACCTCGTCTTCGACGTGCTGAGTTCGTTCGGGCAAGTCATTTTCAAGCTCGTCCATATGCTCATGAAGCTGGCGCCGATCGGAGCCTTCGGAGCGATCGCCTTTACCATCGGCGAATTCGGGATCGGTTCGCTCGCCAACCTCGCCATGCTGGTGGGGACCTTCTACCTCACATCGTTGCTCTTCGTGATCGTCGTGCTGGGAATCGTAGCGCGGGCCACCGGCTTTTCCATCTTCGCCTTGATAAAATACCTGCGCGAAGAACTGTTGCTCGTCCTGGGGACCTCATCATCCGAGGCGGCGCTCCCCAGCCTCATGGAAAAACTGGAAGTGGCGGGCTGTCGCAAGACCGTGGTCGGCCTTGTCGTTCCGACCGGCTATTCGTTCAACCTCGACGGCACGAATATATACATGACGCTGGCAGCCCTCTTCATCGCCCAGGCAGTGGGGATCGACCTTTCGCTGGGCGAACAGATTGCCCTCGTCCTCGTTGCCATGATCAGTTCGAAGGGGGCTGCCGGGGTTACCGGCGCGGGCTTCGTCATTCTCGCAGCCACGCTCTCGGTGGTGCCCACCGTGCCGGTCGCCGGCATGGCGCTGATCCTCGGGATCGACCGCTTCATGAGCGAGTGCCGGGCCCTGACCAATTTCGTCGGCAATGCAGTGGCTACCGTGGTCGTGGCCAAATGGGAAAATGCGCTCGACCGGGAACGATTGGCCGCTGCGCTGGCAGGCGAGCCCATGGCCTTGCCCGAGGAAGATATCGAGCGACACGAACGCACCGGTCCCCACAGCCAGGCCATCAATGAGACTCTTGGAGGTGCAGCATGATCGACAGGCGCGACATCCTCTCCCTCGGCGCGTTTTCGCTGGCCGGAGGCCTGCTTTCTTCGGCAGCCCCGCTGCGCGCCCATCCGCTGGAAGAGATCAACCTCTGGCCCGGCGCGGCTCCCGGTCGCGGGAAGCCGACAGGACCGGAGAAGACCGGCGGCGAAGGAAGCGGCTACGGGGCGGTGTCCAATATCTCGACCCCGCGAATGCGGGTGTACCGTCCCAATCACGCCAATGGGAAAGCCGTGCTCGTGTGCGGCGGTGGCGGTTATTTCCGGATCCAGCTCTGGAAGGAAAGCACGCCGATCGCGCGCTGGCTGCAGAACCGCGGGTACACCGTTTTCGAACTGCTCTATCGCCTGCCCAATGACGGTTGGGAGGCAAGCGCCCCCTTCGCCGATGCCCAGCGTGCAATGAAGATCATCCGGGTCCGCGCCGACGAGTTCGGCATTGGGCGCGACAGTATCGGCATCATGGGATTTTCCGCCGGGGGTCACTTGGCCGGCTATACCGCGTTCAGGCCCGGTCAGCCGCTCTATCAAGGAAACGACCGGTTCGAGGAAGAAAGCGCACGCCCCGATTTCTCCGCGCTTCTCTTTCCCGTCGTGTCGCTGCGCAAACCATACGACACAACGCGCACAAGGCGTGAGATCATCGGCACGGATCCGAGCCTCGCAGCGCAGGATGCCTGGTCGCTGGATACGCATGCCGCGCGTGACGCGCCGCCCACGATCATTTTTTCCGCAGCAGACGATCCCATCACACCGCCGGGACACGGCATTTCCTTGTTCGAGGCGCTCATTGCCAAGGGCGCACCGGCAGAACTGCACATTTTCGAGAAGGGCGGACACGGATGGGGACTCGGCACGAACGAGCAGATCCTCAGCCAATGGCCTGAAATTTTCGAAGCCTGGCTGACCAGGCGCAAGAACGACAAGAAATGACGCGAGGGAGGATATCGATGAAGACTTTCACTATCAGCAGGATGGCCCTGCTTTGCGGAGCCAGCATATTGGCGGGTGCGACCGCGACGAGCGCAACGGCACAGACCACGACGCCAGCCGCTGCGAACACGGAGGCCACCCCGACCGCCGACGAAGGTGCTGAACCGAACGGCGACAACACCATCGTCGTCATCGGGACCCAGATCCAGGGCGCCAAAATCAACGATGTGCTCCCGGTTACGGTGCTGGACGAACAGGCCATCGAAAACACCGGTGCGGCTTCGGGTGACGAGCTGTTCCGCGCCATCCCTCAAGCCGGGACCGTCGCGTTCAACGAACAGAACGAAACCACGGTCAACAACGCCCGAGGCGATGTCGGCTCGATCAACCTGCGCGATCTCGGCACCGGCAATACGTTGCTGCTGATCAACGGTCGCCGGATGACGTTGCATCCCGGGTTCCAGACCGAACTGCTGGTCCCGGTCGTTTCGTCCGACACGAACGAAATTGCCCCCGGCAGCGTTCGCCGCATCGAAGTGCTCCGCGACGGCGCTTCGGCCATTTACGGTGCGGATGCCGTCGCCGGCGTGATCAACACGGTCCTCAAAGGCAAAATGAACGGCGGGTTCCTCGAAGCCGACTGGCGGGCATCGGACGGTACCAGCCTTTACAGCTACAGGATTAGCGGCGGCCTTGGTTTCGATTTCGCTGGGGGACGCGGCAACCTGACCCTCTATGGCGGCTACTTCCACGAGAACGGAATGCCAGCCTCCGAGCGCTATTACGCGGCCGACGATGATCGAACCGCATTGGTGGAAGGAACCGATTTCGAAGGCGACACCCAGTTCAACAGCCGCAACACCTTCGGCCCCTTCGGCCAGTTCGATATCCAGGCATCCAGGAACGACACCCCGATCGGGGATGACGATTTCTACCTCCAGCCCGATTACTTCCCCGACTGCGATCTGGATTTCGGCAACGGTATCTGCGCCAGGGGCGGAACGACACCGACCAGAGATGTGCGCTACAACCGGAATTTCGGCAACGACCTGATCAGCCGCAAGAACCGGTACAACGCCATGGCGTTGCTGAATTACGACCTGACCGACGACCTCGAGGCCTATGTCGAGGCAAGTTACTACCGGTCGGAGAACCGCCGCAACATCACACCTTCCGCGATCCTCAGCGCGGTCCCCGTTGGCATTGCGCGCGATGCCTACTGGAATCCGTTCGGGCCGATCGGCAGTCCCAACCGGCTGCCCGGTACCACGATCGACGACGAAGGCGCGGACCTGATCATGGAGCGCTATCGCTTCGTGGATGTCGGCAATCGCGACGTTTCGGTCGACAAGAACACCTATCGGATCGTCACCGGCCTGCGCGGCAATTTCGGAGCGTGGGACTTCGATACCGGCTTCCTGTATTCGGAAGCCGACACGATCGACCTTGCGCGCAACCGCGTGTCGCTCACGCTGATGCAGCAGCAGATCAACCTCACAAACCCGGACGCATACAATCCATTCAATGGCGGCTGCCTTGACGATCCGGGCCAAGGCGACTGCACGCCCAATCCGCAATCCTCGATCGATCCGTTCCGCATCGATGTCTATCGCAAGGGCGGCACCTCGCTCGCACTGGCCGATTTCAAGCTCAGCCGTGACGATCTGCTTAGCCTGCCGGGCGGCGATCTCGGCGTGGCAACTGGTATCGAATGGCGCCGGGAAACCTTCTACGATGATCGCGATCCCCGTCTCGACGGGACGATCACCTTCACCGACAGCGTGACCGGCGAATTCAACGGCAGCGATGTAGCGGGCTCCAGCCCCTCGCCCGATACGGACGGAAGGCGCGATGTCTATTCCGCATTTGCCGAACTCTTCGTCCCGCTGGTGGCGCCTGAAATGAACATCCCGCTGGTGGAGGCATTCAACCTCCAGCTGGCCGGGCGCCTCGAACACTTCAAGGATATCGATGAGACCGCTGCCGTTCCCCGCGTTGCCGCGTCCTGGACGACCTTGCCCGGCGTAACCTTCCGCGGCGCATGGTCGCAGGGCTTTCGTGCGCCGAACCTCGTGCAGGTCAATGACGAGGGTACGACGCGTTCCAACACCAATGCCGATTACGTCATCTGTCAGGCGCAGGTGGAAAAGGACATCGTCGATGATCTGGGCGACTGCGCACGCGGCGGTATCATCAGCTATCGCTCCGGCACCGAAGATCTGGTGCCGGAAGACAGCACCAGCATCAATCTGGGCCTGGTGCTGGAGCCGGAATTCATTCCCGGACTCACCATCACGGCCGATTACTGGCGCGTGAAGCAGGAAGGACTGGTCGGCACTTTCGGATATGACAACGCTATTGCCCTCGATTTCCTCCGTCGCCTGAACGGCAGCACCAATCCCAATGTGGTCCGCCTCGATCCGACCCAGGAAGAGATCGACCTGTTCGATGGCACCGGGCTCGCTCCGGCCGGGCAGATCGACTACGTGCTGGACGATTACCTCAACCTCGACAGTCGCGTGTCGAAGGGCTGGGACTTCGGATTGTTCTACCGGGTTCCCGATTTCGGTCTCGGAAACTTCCGCCTGCGCTTCAACGCCGCACGGCTCAAAAGCTTCGTGCAGTCTGCCGGGCCCGATGGTCAGGAATTGCTGGACGCAGTCGAGGCGGGGGTATTGCCGGACGAAATTTCAATCGATGGTCTCGGCGAACTTCTGGAACAGAACGGACGCCCGAAGTGGCGCTTCAGCAGCTCCGTCAACTGGGATTATGGCCCAGTAGATGTCGGTCTGTTCGCGAATTACGTCGGTAGCGTCTACGACACCAGCGTTTCGCGCGACGACCCGATCGAAAGCGACGATCCCAACGCCAATTATTTCCGTGTCGACGACATGCTCACGGTAAACTTTTCGATCGCCTACACGATCAACAATGATACTCCTCTCGACGGAACGCGGCTGCGCTTTGCCATCAACAATCTGTTCGACGAGGATCCGCCGCTGGCTGATGAGACTTATGGCTTTTTCAGTGACCTGCACAGCGCGCGTGGGCGCGTCTTCCATATCGAGCTTCGCAAGAAGTTCCGATAGGCTATCGATAGGGTTGGTGTCGGCTCTGCTGGCGGGGGCATGCACATCGCTGCCTCCGCCGCCGCAGCCCGCCTATGCGGCCGCTCCGCCCTGTTCCACACCCGCTGCCACGATCGCGTTCGATTTCGAAGGTGCCTCGCAATCGCGCTGCATCATCAAGGGCGAGCGCGAATTCACCATCCTCGTCGGGCCGGAGCATGCGCCGCCGATAAACCCGAGCGCCTGGTACGCGTTTCGTTACGACATCGATCAGGGCGACGACGTTACCGTCAGCCTCGAATATCTGGCGGGATCGCACCGTTACCCACCCAAGCTCCAAGCGTCGGGCAAAAGCGTGCGGATCGATGCCGAGGTTTCCGAAAATCGCAATCGCGCCAGCTTCGACATACCGCCGGGTAGCGGTCGCGTTAGTGGGCAGGAAATCTTTGCCTCGGAACGTTATTCGCAAATGTTCAACCAACTACGCCGGTATTCCTTCGTCGATATCGAGGTGATCGGGCATAGCCTTGGCGGGCGCCCCATCGACGCAGTGAGAATGGGGCGCCCGAGCGCGCCAAACCTTATCGTGCTGCTGGGCCGCGCCCATCCGCCCGAAGTCAGCGGTGCGGTCGCGATGGAAGCGTTTCTCGACGAACTGGCCCTGCTGTATGCCGGGGGCGATATCGACGCTGACAACGTCCAGATTCTTGCGGTACCTTTACTCAATCCGGACGGTGTCGCGCGAGGCCATTGGCGTGCGAACCTGGGCGGCATCGACCTGAACCGGGATTGGGGAAACTTCTCGCAGCCCGAAACACGAGCGGTCGGTGAGTGGCTGGACAGGCTGGAGCCCGCCGTCTCCCCTATAGCAATGATCGATTTCCACTCCACTCGCAGAAACCTGTTCTATGTTCAGGGACCGGATGAAACCGATGCGCGGCAGGAACAATTTTTGAACGAATGGCTGGGGCAAATGCTCGTTAGCGTCGATGGCTATCCATTTACCATCGAGCGGCGCAACGCCAATCCAGGCTCGGGAACCTCAAAGAACTGGTTTCACTCGAAATATGGCATCCCCGCTTACACGTACGAAGTCGGCGACAATAGCGACCGCATGACGATTCTGTCAGCCGCGCGCACCTTCGCAGGATTATTGCCGCCTGCAGTTTCCAAATCATTGCTGGACAAGCCACCGCCGCGATCCCGATAATACACATTTAAAGGGACAAGCGATGGTTGGGGCACTTCATATTTGAGTGCCGATGCGGCTATCTGATCCGTGTTTCGTAAATCACGGAGCTTCCGCTGGCCGTGAAAGCCCGATCGGCAGCACCCATCCTGCCATCACACCGGCCCCACATCCCAGTCTCGCCTCGAAGAAACGCCGACAACTTCAGGAAGACGATCCGAGCTAACAGTTCCGCTTCACAAAGCTGAACGAAAATGGCGCACCCGACAGGATTCGAACCTGTGACCTCTGCCTTCGGAGCTGGTCTAAGGGCCTATCCGAATTGCACGATAGGGCACGCCAGAGCACGATAACCACCTGAAAATTATTGATTGTCAGAATCCGCTCTCCGAAGTCTCTATCCGAGAATACGCCTTGATTTCCGCCCGCGTGCTTGCGTGGTGCTTACTCGAAATCGGGGCTTCCGAGGGACGGGAGCATGACCAAACTGACCAAACGGTTCGTAGAGACCGCCGAGCCGCAGAGCAAAGGTCACGTCATCTGGGATGACGAACTGCCGGGCTTCGGTCTTCGTGTCTATCCCTCGGGCAAGCGCAGCTACATCGTCCAGTACCGCTCTCGTGGCCGTTCACGTCGCTACACGATTGGCCTTCATGGCGCCTGGACGCCCGAGACCGCCCGCCGCGAAGCCAAGGCCCTGCTTGGACATGTCGCGCATGGCGGCGATCCTGCTGAAGAACGCGAGGAAGATCGCAAGGCGCTGACCATCAAGCAGCTCTGCGAGCAGTATATCGCCGACATGGAAGCTGGCCTCATCCTGGGAAAAGGCGGCCGGCCAAAGAAGGACACCACGATCGCCACCGATGTCGGCCGTATCCGCAGGCACATCATTCCTCTTCTCGGGGCACGACGTGTGCGGGACATCACCAAGCCGGACATGAACAATCTGATGAAGGACATCATTGCCGGCAAGACGCGCGTGACCGTGAAGACCGAAAAGCTCCGCGGCAAGGCCATCGTCCGCGGCGGCCGCGGAACCGCGATCCGAACGATGGGTCTGCTTGGCGGCATCTTCTCATACGCAGTCGAGGCTGGGGTGATCGAGCACAATCCCACGCATGGCCTCCGCAAACCGAAATATCAGGTCCGCGACCGCCGGCTCAGCGAAGCCGAGTATCGGGTTCTAGGCAGCATTCTCAGGGAGGCGCAGGGAAGCGACCGCTACAGGATACATGCCGAGATCCTCCGGCTGATCGCGGTGACGGGCTGCCGGCGCGGCGAAATCGTCAATCTCAAATGGAGCGAGGTCGATCTCGAAGGGAGCTGCCTGCGGTTGATCGACAGCAAGGAAGGCTCCTCGGTTCGTCCGGTTGGGCTCCCCGTCGTGGAGTATCTAGAGGAGGAGCGGCCTCAGAGAACCGGCACCTACGTCTTTCCCGGCCAGGGCATCGACAACGCGGTCGGAAACTTCCCGCAGAGCTGGAAGAAGCTGTTCAAGGACACACCGCTCTGGGACGTCACACCTCACGTGCTCCGGCACAGTTTCGCCAGCATCGCGAACGATCTGGGCTTCACCGAGATCACGATTGCCGCGCTGATCGGTCATGCCAAGGGATCAGTCACGAGCAAATACGTCCACACACTCGATTCTACACTGATCATGGCGGCGGACACCGTGTCCGGCTATGTGAAAGCCTTACTTGAAGGCGTCGAGTTCAGGCGCAACACATACACGCTGGATCGTCAGTCGCGGCAAAGTGCGATCGATCAAATGCTCAGTGACGCGAGGGCTGCTGGCTAAGAACTTGGTAAACGCCTTAGCGCCAGCTCGTATGAGCTAGCCGCTCGATCGCAGGATGCACAAGAATACTTTCGAGGTGCGGCGATCAGTAACGAACGGTCTGCGACGCTTAGGTGTAGAACGCGAACTGGTCCAGCGTCAGCAGAGCTTGAAGGGCGCGAGGCATAGTGTATTGGTCCGCTGTCAAAGCCCCGTGACCAACAGCGTGGCGCGAGGCGACGCCGCCGTCGCGACCACGCTCGAAGTCAGCAAAGGCGTAGTCGCGCAGATAGGCCGCGAACTCTGTAGGGAAATACAGTGTATCCTTTCCTACTCGCTCTGCGGCAAGTTCAACAGCGAAGTCCAAAAGCTTTTTGAGCTTCCTCGTGTGCTCTCCATGCGTCCGGAAATACGCGTCCGCCAGAACGCCCTCAATCTCGGTGAGTACGTTCTTAATAACCGACACTGGATCACGCATCTTGAAGGCGTCGACAGCGGATTGAAGGATAATCTCCCGACTTTTCAGGTGGGGCCGCTGCATCCAGCGCTCAAACATCCGGGCCAGGCGGGCGTCATCAAACTTCGCAACGAGCGCCTTTTCCTCATCGTCTAGCTCGAACCCGGACTGATACATCGAGACCAGCTTGCCGAATTCGCCGCTCATTAACTCCAGGAAGGGAAACCAGCCAGCCCCTACTAGGTGTCCGAAAGTGGGTTGGTGGGCAATGGCCGCGTAGAGGTCGGCATACTTCATCCGGCGATATAGGGTACCCAGGTCCCGTTTAGCATCGGCGATGGATAGCTCACTGTTGGAGTTGCCGTCGAAAAGGAGACCGAAGCGCCAGCCTTCGCGGAATATGCAAAGGATACGATCTTGAGATCCCACCTCGACCAGCGGAAACCACATCCCCCGAACGTCCGCGATGTCATTCTCGTACAGTACTGTTCCCGCCGCCAGCGAGCCGGGTCTTTTTAAGGTAGATTCGTGCATCACCGCCGCTGCATCCACCCACAGCTCCGCCGAATTATCCGGCCGAATGACCAAGAAAACCGTATTGGCCATGGCGAGTTGGATGTAAGAGCCGGCTTGCCGCGCGTAGTGCTCAACAGCGGCAACCAGATTCCCTACAATGTCGTGGAATAGCTTCTGGTCAGACGAAGCCACAATCCGTGTCCATGCACTGGCGGTCTCGCCGCCGCGGGCTGACTCCGCAAGGATGGCGTGAATATTGACACCCGTGAGGAGGATCGGCTCGCCGCCGTTCCTCACATCAATGCCCTTGCGCAGTGCCTGATTCGGCGGTTGGTTATCGCCCTTCATCGAATGGACCTTGCTATCAATGCGGTTGAGGTTGAATTCGGATCGCCTCAAAGCCGCCGTCACAGAAATCTTCATTCCCGGCTAGGGCTCGATAAAGTTTGGCGAGCCAGTAGTTCGGGCCTGACACTTCCTCGAAGTCCTCCGCTCCCTCGATCAGCTTCTGCGCGACGCGCTCCGCATTTTCACCTGAACCAAAAGCGCGACGAAGCGCCGGGTACTGCCCTCCCAAATGTTCGAGGCCCATTCGTCTGTACCGGTCAGCAAGGTTGAGCTCGTTGAAGTGCGACCGCAGATGCTGGAAGGTCTGAAGCGACATCCCGGCCGGCCTCGTCAGACGATAGGATAGAATCAGTGCGTCAGCCTCCATACGCGCTCGCACCGCTAGAAATGCCACGTCTGGGATCACGTCATAACAGGGGTGCAGGAACATCCGTACGTTTGTTCCCTCGTCCAGAATGCGATCTCGCTTGCGCGTGTTGCAGACTGCGCAGCTCGGCACGAGATTCTTCGGGAACACTGAGAACTCTGGATATTGCTCCTTCGGCAAATAGTGGTCGAGCGTCGAGGACTCGCTGATCCCGCAGAACGGACACCGCGCGACGCTGATTCTCTTTAGGAGGCGACCCCGGAGCGTCGTCATCGGTTTGGTCTCTACGGTGAACGCGTGCCGCATCGCCTCTTTCTGCGGGTCAGTTAGCTGGGCTTCATCCAGCCCGCCAACCTCTGGCACTGCATCCTCGTAGCCCTGATAGGCGGCGAGCACCTCACCGCGCGCCGCCTGCATGCGGCCGCGCCGCGGTTGGCGCTTGGCCGCGGCGATATCATCGAACACATCCGTCGCATCGACGGGGAGCAGCGGGGCCGAGCGCATCCGCTACTCCTCGATCTCGTCGCGAATGCTCAAAACGTAGGAGCGCGCCGCAAAGCCCAGCTTGCGACCGAACGCCTCCTCTATCTCCTCAAGCGTGTTTCGACGCGCCAGCGCTCTCAACGTCTCGTGCCAATCGGTCGAGCCGTCGCCGAGATTGAAGACCTCTTGTGTGATGACGCCGATGCTTTCCGCGAACGTCTCCACGCTCGGCGCTACGACGCGGGTCTGGTCCGCCGTTCGGCGCAGGACCTGGACATATTTCGCCGGGGTTTCCTGCAAGACCACCGGCGAGTGTGTGGCGATGATCGCATAGCCGTCGAAGGCTTCGAGACATGCCCGCACGCTCTTGAGAAATGCGGCGAGCAGCGGCGGATGGAGGTGAGTTTCCGGCTCGTCAATGAGAACCAGTGTCGGCTCCGACCCCGCGATATGCGCTGTGAGCTCGGTGACGATCTTGAGGACAGCCTTGTGACCACTGCTCAGTCCACGGAAAAGCTCCCCGAGTTCTTCATCATCGCGATTGGCGTAGAGTTGGGTCAATCCGATGCGCTGAAACGATGGGTCGCGAAGGAGCGGTTTCAAGACCTCCAGCAGGTTCTCTAGGCGGTCGGCTTGACCGACGCGCTTTAGCGCCGACAGGAACTCTGCCTCGATCTCCGCCGAAGTTCGCAGCCGATAGGCCTGCTCACCATCCGGCGCGTCATCGTCCGATCGCTCGCGAAGACCGCAATAGACGTATCCGAAGATTTCTCCGCTCTCCTGGAGCCTCTCCTTTTCCCCCTCGGTGCGTCCTGGAATGACAAAGGTGTCGAACGCGCTGTATGACACCACGACCACTGTCTTGAAGGGCGGCGCGGTGCCGACGAACCGACCCGCCGCGTTGTCCAGCACATCTTCTTTGCTCCCGTAACCGTAGCCGCTCGCCACGATGGCGAGGTTCGAGAGCAGCCGGGTCTTGCCCGTCCCGTTGTAACCAATCAGGGCGTTGATGCGGTTCGGCAGCCGGCCACGTCGCCGAAAATCGAAGTCGATCGTGAAGGCGTTCGAGTGTCGCGCCACCCGCGTCTTGAACTTAACCTTGAAACCCGCGTTTCGTCGTTTCGCTGGCAGGGTAGGAGCACGTAGTAGCCGTGCGGCATCATTTATGGTCCGCTTGGCGCCGCTAAAACGCAGCAGCGAAACCTGATAGGCCTCGCTGTCTTCGACGCTGGCCTTGATCTCGTCGTCGAACGCGACATCTCGAAGACCTCTGAAATATGGTTCGAAGACGTCACGACCAAGTTTATAGATTGTCTCATAATAGTCGAGGTCTGCACCTAGCGAGGCATGGCCGGTGGGTAACTCCTGAAAGGACCGCCTGGGCATTTTGGTGTAGCCGCTGGTTCGACCCGCCTCGATTATCTTGATGCTGCCGAGATCGTAGCTTTCATCGGCCGACATGTGCAGCGTGACGTGAAAAGTGGTCTTGTAACCATAATCATCCCAGTTATCCTGAACTAGCACTGCATGTGGGTAACGATTGGTCGTGGGCGAATCGCCTGACCTGAATTTGACGACGAACCTCATTCCAATCTCCCCCACACGGCGGGCATCTTCATCAGTGACGCGGAGTGCAACCTCATCGCTCCAGCCTCACGCGCAGCCGTCTCGCCCGTTCGCGGAATGCTGCCTCACCACCTTCCAGGATGTCACAGACGGACTTGCGAATGTCGGCGTTCTCCAGGCCGCCCGCCATATAAGTGATCGGCGGTAGGCCTCCGGAGGGGTGTGGCCCTGCGGACGCTACGATGATCTGATCTGCGTCGGTATTGATGACGAGATTGGCGTTGTGAGTGACCATGATCACTTGGCGCTTAGCCTTCGCGGCGATGAACAACGCCACAAGTTCATCGAACACGGACTTGGGGTCGAGGTTCTCCTCCGGTTGGTCGATTATCAAGGGGCGGTCGTCTGAATCGTCGAGAGCGAGATAGAGCAGCAGCAGAACGATACCCCGAGTGCCTGGCGATAGCTTTCGGATGTCGATGCCGTCATAGGAGATCTCGTAGCGGACGGCGATGTGACCAGTGCCAAAGAGCCAGTTTGCGAATTGGTTTGACCAAGCCCTAAATTCGGCCTGCTGCGTCGGCGCGTAAGGTGCATGTGAAAGCAGGTCTTTCAGGTGTTTCCCCATGAAGGCCGTCATGGCCGCCTGAACCTCGGTGGCCGACCCCATCTCCCAGGCGGGCTTGAGCGCTTCCGTCGCAGCCGCGATCAGAGAACCCCGACCGTAAAAAGGTCCTGTCCTGCGTCGATCAAGGAGTTCTTCCTCCGCGATCGAGCCCCAGGCTTGAACGTCAGCGATCCTCCGAACCGAGAAGCTGAGCTTCCGGAGCGTACCCGACGATGCTGCAAGCCGCGCCATCAGCGGGGCGTAGAGCCCGGCCAGCGCGTTTTGCTCGTTGATGATTGCCTCGAACACCCGGCCGTAGGTGTCATCGCGTTCAGTCTGCAGATCCTTCCGTCGCGCCGCCGCACCTTGCGCGTCCGCGAGCCGGGTTTCGAGAGTCTGGAGCGCAGAGCTCTCCTGCGCGATGCGACTGGTTAGCGCCGCGTATTGATCGCGGACGACCTTGTCGGCGCTAAACAGCGCCTCAAGGCGTGTCATTTCGGCGGCGATCGGTGCGAGCGAAAGTGCGGAAAGATCAGCGGTATCAGGGATCAGGGCGACGTTCGGGTCGCCTGGCGGTGGCGGAACGCCGTTGAGGTTGCTGACCTCGCCATCCGCCCACGCAATGTATGCGGAGAGGCTCTTGTCGACATCGCCCTTGTAGATCAACAAGAACTCGTCCCACTGCTTAGCGTCGAGACCGCTGTTGCCGTGCCGCGCCTGAGCTTGGCGGAGCATTTCTGGCGCCCCGGTAGCGCGCATACTGCGAACCTCATCCTGCAGAGCGACGAAGGTGCGGCGCTGGTTGCCAAAAGCCTGGATCCTATTGCGGAGCGCCTGCGCCGCTTCGCTGAGCCGCGTGTGTCGGGTAACTTGCGCCTCGGTTCCCTTCACAACGAGCTTAGCGCGATCAGCGGTGTAGTCGGCGATCAGTTTCTTCTTCTGTCCGACCTGGGTGGCCAGAGTCGCAACAAGGCTCTCTTTTTCAAACTCGGTCGCAATGCGATCCGAGATGTCGCCGATCGCCTCAGCTTCGCGCTCACGCGCCTGTTGGAATCTGGCCGTCTGCTGCTCGCGCAACTCGGCAAAATCGAGCGCCCATTCGCGATCGTCCTGCGAATGCGACTCGAAGATCACGCGCTCTATCTCATCGACGAGGCCGTCGGCGACGCCTTTCGCAGAACAGAGTTCCTCGACGAATTGCTGCGAGAGATAGCGGGCGCGTGGGAACGACATGTGGCCGTTGGCGTCGCTGCCATCGAGTGCGCGTGTGACTGTTGCACCAGCAGCCCAGGTCAGCGTCGTCGTTGCGTCGCCGACAAGCTTGCGCGCCCGCGCCAGGAATGACGGGCTGATGTTCTCGTCTGCATCCCACCCGGCCGGCGTGATCGCGTCGCAACCCGCCGCGATTACGTCCGCCAAGGCCGTCTTTCCTGATCCGCGTGCACCGATGATGGCGACGAGGCCGGGGTTGAGAGGAATGTCGGGTGTTGTCGCCCAATCCGCATTATCGATCCGGACGTGCGAAATCACCTGCGACGGCATGGCCGAGTGCGGCGGCTGTTCACCAACGTAAGCGCGCCCGTCGGGATCAATGCACGCCTGCCGAAGCGAATCGAATTCCAGCCCGCCCTTGATCCAAGAGAAGCGATTGCCGAACGGCGAGGCCACGGCGTCGAGCTTGTGCGCGTCGCTCCCATGGAGGCAGGGCTTCAGGCCGCCATACCGGGCGCGAATTTCATCAGGTCCGAGATTCTTCTGACCCAACCAGAACTCGCGCTGCGCCGGACTGCCCGCAAAGATCACGTGGGCGAAACCCTCGATCTCGCGCCGGATCGTCTGATCGGCGGCTTCCCGCACGCCAGACGTGCCGTCTGTCGCGCCGCCGGCCACGGCGATTAGAATGTTCTTCTTCGCCCATCCGCTTTCGGAAAACACTTCACGAAGCTGCTGGAAGTTGACCTTGAATTGGTTGGCCCCATAGGCCAGTGCCGCCCGCTCGTCCGAAATATTGGGATCGGCCTTCTTGCCGAGCCGGATGAGATCGGCCCGCGTGCAATCAAAACGATCCTGCATGACGTTGAACTGCAGGCGCGATAGCAGACGCCGCAGCTCTTCGAGATGCTGCGGGTCCTCAGGGCTGACGAACAGGTGGAGGTTGACGAAGCCGCCTTTTGCCGTCGCCACGTCGAGCCGGAGCTCCACGTTCGGAAAGACGAGCTGGGCGTTGGGCAGGCGGCCAGTCGCCTTGTGCCGCAACACCTCTTCGTAAGTATCGGTCACGTAATAGTCAGTGACCGCGACAGCCTCGATGACCGGCGTGGCTCGCTCAAGCGCGGTCAGATAATCGCCCCAAGCGTTCTGGCCGTTGAACTGATTGTTCATGACCGTTCCTGGCGCGTGGATATGCGGCTCCCATCTCCGCCATTCCGATCCACGATTCAGCATGAGCCCTCCTTATTCCTTTTCTTCCTGAGTGTTTTCCTCAGTGCACTCCTCCACTTCACCACTATTAGCCAAGTTCTTTTGCTCGCTTGGCCCGTGGCATCAAGAAGCGGGCGAGTTCCTCAAGAACCAGCGCAAGAGGCCCTGGATCAACTGCAACGTCCTCGACAAAGGCGCGCCACTGCTTCTGTTTCTGTTCGTCCGCCGCAAACGCCGGCGTAAGCGCATCGGGCAGCTCGGTCGGAATCGCCGTCTCGCGCCGTGCAAAGGTCGCGGCGATCGCCTGTGCCAGCCTGTCCTCCTCAAAGGTGAACGACCGGCTCAAAATCCAGATGTCGTAGAAGTCCTTCATCCGGCTGTTCGCCCGGCCGAGGGCCACCATCGCCTGGAATTTCTCGGCGATAACCGTCTCCCGCGCGTAGGCGCGCAACCTCGGCGCCGGAAGGTCGAGCATAACCGGATAGTCGACGACTTCCGCCCCTGGCTGCAGCGCATCGCCAAAACCGATATCGATTGTCAGATTGATCCGGGCGCCGCCAATCGAGGCGATGGCGCGTAGCCGGAGACCGCCATAGTCGAGCTCTTCACGAATACGGTCGACACGTAGCGTCTCCGGATCGAACACGACACCGTCTTCGACATCCTGGCTGAGGATGTCCCGAAAGGTCGCCAGCATCGCGTCTTCGCTCGGGTCGCCGAAGCCCAACAGGTCGAGGTCGCGCGTCCCTCGGTGCGGGTCGTCGAACCAGCTCATCATGAGCATCGCGCCCTTCAACACGAAGCGGTCGGCATGCGGCGACTGGCTGAGACGGAACAGAAGGCGCTCCAACGCGAAGCGCGTAAGCACCAGATCGAAGCTCTGTCCGTTCGCCTTGGAGAGCTTGAGGAGGCGGGCACGCACCGAGGCGCCGAGATTCTTGATCTCCTTAGCCATTAGCGGTCAGCGCCTCCAGATAAGGGCGGATCACCGTACCGACCCCACCTGTGTCCGCAGCCCTCGCGATCTCTGCGGGCGTGGCTTTGCGTTGGCGCAGAGCTTCCTGCAGGCCTTCAATCGCTACGGTGAGCCCGATTTTGCTACGATGCCGGAAACAGTCGGCGATGGTCTTCGCAGCATCGAACACCTTCACCGACACGCCTTCGATCACATGGGTCTCGACGCCGTCGGCAAGCAGATCGTCCGAGAAGCGCAGTGTGCGGATCGGCATGTCGCTTGGCTTCGGCGTCCAATCGTTTCGGCCGATCGCCATCCAGACCTTCTTCGGAAGTTGATCCGTGAGTTCGTGAAAGGCGAGCGCCGAGACAAGGCAGATCACGCCCTTGGGAAAACGTTTGGCCGCCTCAGCGAGGCTGTGATTTGCATCGAGCTCTGCGTCGGGAAGCTGATAGAGTCCGCGCGCCAGCCGGATTACCTCGCCGTCCTTTTCCATGCGGCTAACGGTTGCGGCGGTGACACCGGCTTCTCTGAGTTCCGCAAGTCGCATAATCCCACGCGTCGCGAGGAGATCGCGGGCTATCTCGCGTTGAGACCGGGTCCGGGGCATCGATATATATTCTTGCACTTCAACATCCATAGTGTGAGGTTTTGTATCACGCAGGGCATTCAGCGTAAAGGCAAAGCTACACGGGCACTGCCCCTGATTCATCTGCGGGGAATGGAAGCAAACAGGGTGTACTGGCCTTCGAAAGCGTCGGACGAACGAGCAGGCAATATCCAGGTACGAGGCAATACAAGCGCAGATAGCCAAGACCGAGGGCCGGGATGAACGCGCACGATTGGCGCTCCCGTTCGAGACAAGCGAGACGAAAGCTCTGGAACCTTCACCCCTAAACCGACCGCTCCCGCCGGTCACGCTCTTCGTCTGGATCAGGTTGCGCCTCTACGGACTCGACAAACTCTATCACGTAGTCGGCGGGAAGGCGGTGTTCGAATACACCAGTCAGAACATGGTGCTTATACCAAGTGTACGGCCTGAGGCTGTCATTAATGAAATCAGGCGTGGCTAGATAGACCAGAGCCTTCTTGCGTCGGCCTTGGGCGTCCACAACCGATACCGTTGCATCCCGATAGCCCTTGTTGAGGCCTTCGGCGGCATCAAGCTTGTGACGCTCGGCCGGATCAATAGCGTACAAGACACCGATAACGCGATCCGTGTCGTCGCCCGTCTCGAAGGCATCGCACTTTCCCGACTGGTCCTTGCTTCGTTTGTGAAACCGGAGGACATGGCCTGAAAGAAGCGCCGTTCCGAGCGCACGAGCGCTTGGCGTCCGGGCCTTCAGACGCTCCGTCGACATGTTCGACCCATACGCAAAATATAGAAGCGACGGCGCCGCTTCCGACTTTTCTTCGGGCAACGGCAGAATTGGTGGGTCTCCAAGTGCCACAATCGTGCGAAGGGGAACGGTCATGATCGAATGATCGTCGGTGGTCTCGCCCTCGCGGGTGATGATGGATACGCCTTCCTCAAGCTCTGCTAAAGGCACCGGTCGCCCTGTCCAGCCACAGTCTGAACAACGCGGGCGCTCCCACAAGATTCCTGGTGCCGCCGAATTCTCGCCCTCTTCCGGTTCCAGGCGCGGCGATCCACATTCCGGACACGCCGAAGGTACGCCGCGCAATGCACGAACGACGAGACTGGCCGCCATTCCGATTGCATGCTGGGTGAGACCGCAAGCCATGTCCGCGTCGCTCCAAGTGCCGGACTTTGCATGGGTGAGCCAGTTGGCAAACGTCCAGGCGGACTCAAGAGCGCTCTTGATCGCCCCCCGCCGCTCCTTGTTTGAGCCGCCGGGCAGCAAGTCGTTGCAGATGACTTCCGTCCATGACCGGAAGTCGGCGCGCTTGGGCGGGTCGTCCGTCCATACCGCAGCATCCTGAGCGACGCCGACGAACTCTAGCAGGGTTTCCCGACAGCGAACGCCTACCGCTTGAATGTCAGCCAGATTCTGGGCTTGCGTGACGGCGTCGACGACGTCGCCCAGCTTCGAAAATACGGTGCCGAACGGCAAAATGCGCTTTTCGTCTACCTGCTGTTCGCGCGTGCGCGGAATGCGCAGGCAGAGTCCGATATGGAACGTCAGCGCAAGATCCATGTTCGGAAACTGGTCTTGCGAATAGAGGTTCGTCGGCTCCGTAATGACCCACCATCGATCCTTGTTCGTGTGAATGTCCCAGACGTGGTGGCGCGCATTAAGCACCGATTCCGAATAGACTTTCTGCATGAAGGTGATTTCGAGGTCAGGCGCCTGCCACTCAAAATACTCCCGTACGTTCTCGGTTTCCTCTGGCGTCGATTTCAGCATCTAAACTCCCCCGGACCGTGGCACAGGTCTCAATATCCCTTCGGTCGTTTTTGGATTAAATGTCAGTTCAAAGGCCTCGAAGGGTTGCGATCGTGGCACCAAATCTGACCAGTCGAACTGGAGCAGGTCGCTGAACTGGATCGGGAGATAGCCGCCCTCAGGTTTCGGGAGCTGCGCCGAAAACCGAACGCCAAGCCGACCGATCTCCGGGACGTGGTCATCGAGTTCGTCCGAACGCAGCCAGATTTGGAAGCAGACTGATCCGGCCATCAGCACGAAAATCATGTAGGGTGCGTGAGCTTGGTGGTCACGCCGGCGCAACAGGGTCCCCGCAAGCGCTGGCGGAGAATTCCCGACATAGGCATAAGAAAATCCAACCTGCAAAACGCCGCCATGTGGTTTGGCGTCCAGTTCCGCCAAGCTGGCGATCACTTTCCCAAACCTAGGCAACTCCTCGGGCGGAAGCATCGACAGAGCGATCTTCACCAAGGCCTTGTACGCATAGCGAGGCACGAAGATGTCACCCTCGACCGGCATTGTCAGTTTGAGGGAACCTGTAGCCTTGTCGACCCCGACCAATTCGTTGGCCTCGCCGTGAGAGGCAACACTAAGCTGACGCTTTCCTGCGACCACATTATGCCGCACGGTCGATTTCGATCCGGTCTGTCCGGTCTGGCGCACGCCGTTCCGGCCGCGCACGCCGCCAAATGTCAGGAACGGGCCGACCGCCTTGCATAGCGCATCTTCATAGACCGAGAACTTGGTGTTGCACGCCTTGCATTCATCGAGCGAGAACAATGTCCGGTTCCCGAACGCGACCGGAAGGGCATGGGCGTTGGTCGCTTTCCCGAAGGCGATCGCATCCGTCGCGCCGCAATATCGGCACCTCGTTCGATCACCGAGAAATCTTTTCGCGCCACCGGGCTCAACCAGCTCCTGCGAAATGATGTCGTACATATTGCCACCTATCCGGAGCGGGCTTTCAGAAGTCGCTCGTAAATCCTGTTGGCGCCCCGAAAGCGAACTATAAAGCCCGTGGTTTGGTCTTCTTGACGCGACGTACACGCGCTTTCGAGGCATCTTCCTTCTTGCTGGCCGGCTCTTCCTCCTCGTCCTCGGCGAGTGGCTCATCCAAGTCCTCTGCACCAATCTCGATCATCCGCGCCATCAGCGCATTCCAAAGCTGATCGTTGATCATCCCGTCGTCCCGCAGCTTTCGAAGGGGCGTGTAGGGGTTCTCTATCAGGATGTAGCTCACCGGCCCGCTAGGACCTTCCTTGATGTCGATAAAGCCGAGTTCCTGCAGGCGGCGGATGCGCGAAAGCCAGGTGCGCTGCGCGCGCTCGCCATCAAATCCTGAGAAGAACGCCATCTCACGAGGACGGCTCGCCGTGACAAACCCGTTATTGTAGGTCCGGCACCACAGCTCGAAATAGGTCGACGATACCGGCTGTCCCTTCGTCAGGCTGTCCAGGATGCGCATGATCACTGGCATTGATCTGGGAACGTTCAGCCATCCATCACTCTTTTCATATTCCCAGATCCGCGACCCGGCATCCCGCCAGAGATTGTCCCTGAGTTGCCGGGTGCGCCGATCGATCTTCGCTTTCGTTCTTTTGCTTCCAACTGCCATCACGCATATACTCCAGCTTAGCTTCGGGCCAGGGTTTGGACGCCTGGCCCTAGGAAAACGTGCTTGCCGGCCGGACCATCAGTCTATCAGGCTTGGAACCCTGATGGGCTAGTGGGTCCGCTTTCCGTAGCCAAGAGATAGGCCAACATCTGTGTCGCTGCCAGGATTTAAGTCGGACTGAATACGCTGAGCTTGGGTTCAATATTGCGCATTGATACCCTGAGTTCGACATATATATGCCGGTTGGGATTACGAGTTGGACATCGGACAATTCAGATTTCGCTGTTAATTCAGGATGTTGCGCTTACGCGCGTGTGATCCGGGTATCATGGTTATCGCGTCATCCCACTGTGATCTCCGTGCTCATGGGGGATGGGTGCAGGGTAAGGGGGGCACCAGGCGCCTGGCGGCAATGATATTTCCTTCCGCAAACTTCCATCCGCATCAAGCAAAGGTATGCGATTCCGTGGTCAGTTTGTCGTCATCGGCGAGCGCCTCATGGGCGACTATCAATTGACCGCGCCCCCAGTACCCAGCCTCAAACGACTAGGCTTCTACGGAAGGAGGTGAAAGAACTCTAGGTCTTTCCATATTCTCGTACTGCTCCTGAACATCGATGGGAGGGGAAAGCCTTCCCCTGCGTCCGAGCCCAGGTCTCGGCCTACCCCTTCTGCGGGGAGACCCCGCAACGCCCCCAGAGAGTGAGAGTTCAGCGGCTTTCGCCGTGACGGGTTTGGAGGTCGAGAGAGAGGCTCCCGGCCGGCCTGTCGCGGAGATTGACCCATGACCAACCTTGAAACCCTGGACGGCCGACGCGACGCGAGCGGCGGCTACAAAGTTGATATCTCGCGCGGAGAGCGGATCGGCCGCGTCTCCTCGGAATGGTTTTCCCGGCCCGACGACGAGCGCTATCTGTCCCTGTCGGAGCTTTACGCCTCTGTGAAAACCCGCGCCGAGCGCAGCCGCACACGGACGGTCGAGAGCGCGGCGGTCCGCGTCGAAGCCCATCGCGACGATCCGGAAAACCTAGCGCTCATCCTGCCCGACGCCGAGGCGCCGGTCGCGCCGACCCATTGGAGCTTCGGCCAGCTCGCCAGCCTGGTCAGCGCGCCGGCTGCCTATCTGCGCCAGCTCCCGGCGCCGCTTGCGGGCATCAACCTGCAATACGGGCTCACCTCGCACCGCGTCGAGCAGATCAAGACGCTGGAAACCGAAGACGGGCGCACGGAACTGCGCGCCGTCACCGGCCCGGATTATGGCCGCATCTACGACCACGAACTCGTGGCGGCCGTGCAGAAGATCGCGGGGAATGGAACTGGCGATACGCGCTGGAAAGTGCCCGGCACGCTCGACTGGTCGAGCGGCGTCTACAACCCGATGGTCGACATCACCAAGGATACGACCACGCTCTACGCCTCTGACCGAGACGTCTTCCTCTTCCTGGTCGACGACATGAACCCGATCGAGGCGGGCAAGCTGCCCGACGGATCTCCCGATCTCTATTTCCGGGGCTTCTATTGCTGGAACTCGGAGGTCGGCGCGAAGACGCTCGGCATCGCCAGTTTCTATCTGCGCGCCGTCTGCCAGAACCGCAATCTCTGGGGCGTTGAGGACTTCCAGGAAATCAGCATCCGGCATTCCAAATACGCCGCCAATCGCTTCGCGCACGAGGCGGCGCCGGCTCTGACCCGCTTCGCAGATTCCTCGCCGCGGCCCTTCGTCGAAGGCATCCGTGCGGCACGCGAGCGGATCGTCGCGCGTAGTGACGACGACCGCACCAACTTCCTCCGCAAGCGGGGCTTCTCCAAGGCGGAGACCGCCAGGATCGTCGATACGGTTCTCTCCGAAGAAGGCCGGCCGCCCGAGAGCGTGTTCGACTTCGTGCAGGGCATCACCGCCGTCGCCCGGTCGAAGCCGCAGCAGGACGCCCGGCTCGAAATGGAGGGCAAGGCGAAGAAGCTGTTGGAGCGCGCAGCGTAGCTTCAACCGGCGCTCCGCCTTTCCGGTCCGTCGCTTCCTCAAGAGGAAGAGGCGGGCCGGGTTCTTCGTGACGGGTTTGGAGGTCGAGAGAGAGGCTTTCGGCCAGCCCGTCGCGGAGAACTGATATGACCAAGTCTCAGAAAATCACCCTCAGCGCCTCGCGCGACATCCCCTTCAACAAGTTGGTGCTGAGCCAGTCCAATGTCCGCCGCGTCAAGGCCGGCGTCTCGATCGACGAGCTCGCCGAAGACATCGCCCGGCGCACGCTTCTGTCCTCGATCACCGTCCGGCCGGTGCTGGATGAGGACGGCGCTGAAACCGGCATGTTCGAGATCCCGGCCGGCGGACGCCGCTACCGGGCGCTCGAACTTCTGGTCAAGCAGAAGCGGCTTAACCGCACAGCGCCCGTGCCCTGCATCGTGCGCACGGACGGCCTCGCCGAAGAAGACAGTCTCGCCGAGAATGTTCAGCGTGCGCCGCTTCATCCGCTCGACCAGTTCCGCGCCTTCCAGGCGATGCGCGAGAAAGGCAGACACGAGGAAGAAATCGCGGCGGCCTTCTTCGTCTCGGCGAATGTCGTCAAGCAGCGGCTCAAGCTCGCCGCCATCGCGCCGTCGCTTCTCGACGCCTACGCCGAGGAGGAACTGACCCTCGACCAGCTCATGGCCTTCACAGTCAATCCCGACCATGAGCGCCAGGAACAGGTCTGGGAGTCGATCAAACGGACTTACGCGAAACAGCCCTATGAAATCCGCCGCATGCTGACCGAAGGCGCCGTGCGCGCCTCCGACCGGCGGGCGCAGTTCGTCGGGCTCGACGCCTATGAGGTGGCCGGCGGCGCCATCCTTCGCGATCTCTTCCAGTCCGATGATGGCGGCTGGCTGCAGGATGCGGGCCTGATTGCGAAACTCGTCGATGAAAAGCTCGAAACAGAGGCACAAGCGATTCGCGCCGAGGGCTGGAAATGGATCGAGATCGGCACGGACTTTCCCTACGGCCATACCTATGGTCTGCGCCGGATCATCGGCGAGACCGAGCCGATGAGCGAGGACGAGATCGCGAGCTTCCACGCGCTGAAGGCCGAATACGACAAGCTCGAAGACGAGTACGCCGACGCCGAGGAGTTCCCGGAAGAGATCGACAGCCGGCTCGGCGAGATTGAAACGGCGATGGAAGCCTTGCAGGAGCGGCCCGTCCGCTTCGAGCCGGACGAAATCGCCGTGGCCGGCGTCTTCGTCAGCATCGACCATGATGGCCGTCTGCGTGTCGAACGCGGCTATGTCCGTCCCGAGGATGAACCTTCCGTCGAATCCGACGGACAGGACGAGGTCGATGGGATCGACGCGTCTGCCGAGGAGGACGTCGACGACGCTGCGCCCCCCGATGCCAGCGACGAGGTGGAAGAGGAAGACGATGGCCTGAAGCCGCTCTCCGACCGCCTCGTCATGGAATTGACGGCGCATCGCACGCTTGCTCTCCGCGACGCGCTCGCCAACGATCCGCAGACGGCGTTCCTCGCCGCCCTGCACGCGATGACGCTCCGGCTCTTCTATCACTATCCGCTGGATAGCTGCGTCGAGATCACCCCGCACAGCGCCGGTTTCGGCGCCCAGGCGCCGGGCCTTGGCGACACGGCTTACGCGCTCAGCATCGACGATCGCACGACGGGCTGGCTAGGGGCGCTGCCGAAAGCGCCTGAGGATCTGTGGGAGGCGCTGGTCGGGTTCGACAACGATAGCCGCGAGGCGCTGTTCGCGCATTGCGTCGCCATGACCGTCAACGCCGTCCAGGAACCGTACAACCGCCGTCCGCGGGCGCTCGCCCATGCCGATGTGCTGGCGGCGACGCTCGGGCTCGACATGGCGGCGGCGGGCTGGACGCCGACGGGCGAGAGCTATCTCGCACGCGTTACGAAGGCCCGCATTCTGGAGGCCGTGCGCGAAGCCAAGGGTGACGAGGCGGCCGACCGCATCGCCAGCCTCAAGAAGCCGGACATGGTTGCGGCGGCCGAAGAGCTTCTCGAAGGAACCGGCTGGCTGCCCGGAGTCCTGCGCATGCGGGCTCTTCCCGACAGCGAAGCGCAATTGGCGGATAACGACGGCGAAACGGCCATGGGCGATTCCGTCGTCATTACCGATGATGAACCTGTCACCGGCAACGCCTTCGCCACTGCGGCCGAGTGACCGGGAGCCAAGTCCCCCGACGGCTCCCGCAGCCGCCCCTGGAGCCCGCCCACTGTGGCGGGCTCCTTCTTTTTTGCTCTCAGCATGGAGGCACAAATGAACAGCGCTGCATCCGAAATCGCAGGACGGCTCGGCCGCGAGGCGGAGGCCGTCTGCCGCCATTACCTCTCTAACGGCCGCAAGCAGGGCCGATACTGGATCGTCGGCGACATCGAGAACACGCCCGGACGCAGTCTTTATGTTCGCCTCACTGGACCAACCCACGGTCCGGGCGCCGCCGGGAAATGGACCGACGCCGCCACGGGCGAACATGGCGACCTGCTAGATCTTATCGCCGGCGCCCGGCAACTTCGCACCTTCGGCGAGACGCTTGATGAGGCGCGGCTGTTCCTGAGCCTCCCACGACCCGAACCGCCAACTCGCGAACGCGTGGTTGCCTCCACCGGATCACCGGAGGCTTCACGGCGCCTCTTCGCCATGGGAAGTCCGGTCGGTGGAACGCTTGCCGAGCGCTATCTTCACCGACGCGATCTCATCGGATTTAGCGCTGAAACAGCGCTGCGATTTCATCCTTGCTGCTACTATTGGCGCGAAGGTCAGCCCAAAGACACCCCACCGGAGACCTGGCCTGCATTGCTCGCCAAGGTCACGGACGTGAACGGCAATCTGACCGGCGTCCATCGCACCTGGCTCGATCCGGCGACGGCTCGCAAGGCGCCCCTCGATCCATCACGCAAGGCGATGGGGAACCTGCTCGGCCATGGCGTGCGGATCGGAACCGCGAGCGATATCCTCGCTGCTGGCGAAGGGCTGGAAAGCACGCTCTCCGTGCGCATGGCATTGCCCAACATGCCCGTCATATCCGCGTTGTCGGCCAATCATCTAGCCGCGCTGATCCTGCCGACCGGGCTTCAGCGTCTCTACATCGCCGCCGACGCGGACGAAGCAGGCGACATGGCCACCGCCAGCCTTATCGAACGCGCAGGAGCCGTCGGTATCGAGACGATCCGGCTTATTTCTCTTGGCGGCGACTTCAACGAAGACCTCCGCAAGCTCGGACGGGACGACCTAAGGACGCATCTGGGTCAGCAACTGGCCGAGCCCGATCTATCGCGGTTGCTTTCCGACGAACACTGAGCGGCTCAGCAGGCCCGTCACTAGTCTGGTCGCCATCGTCAGATCACCTCCTAATTCGAAAGCCTCGCCTTCGGCCTTCCGAGAGGAGCGAGACGGAGCGGAGACTGGCCGGGCCGGCAACGGCTGCGGCGACACTCTTTTCCGCCGCCGGGCGTAAAGGCCCGGCTTTGCATCGCGAAACAAAAGAGCGCCGCCTCCGCCGTCCTCCGCCTGTGGCTCCGGCCGCCGTGACCGGCGGTGCAGTCCCGGCCAGCCCCCGCTTTTCCGTCGCTCGGGAAGGCCGCGAGAGGCGCGGCCCACGCCGAACAGGAGACGATCCCATGACCGCCGAGACCACCGAACCAATGGCCAGTTCCGCAACCGCAGCCGTACTCGAAGAATTGCAGCTCTACGGCTATCGGCCCTTCGCCGATGAACCCGATCCGAGACCCTTGCCCGAAGCCGATGCCCTTAAGGACGCGATGGCCGACATCTTCGACGCGCTCGCCGCGACGCTGGAAGACACGCGTCTCGAACCGGATCTCGAAGACCTGCTCTGGTCCGTAACGAACCTGTTCCATCGCACAGCAGCCCGCGTCGACCGCGACCTCGACGACAATGAGCAGGCCCAGAAACGATCACAGCGTGAGCAGGACGGGTCGGAAATTCGCTCGGTCGAACTTGAAGCCCTGACGGCGCAGGGCGTCACGCTGATCGAGCGGCGTAACGCTTACGAGCTCATGCGCGATATCGCCGCAGATCACTTCGAGACCCATATCGGCCAGACTTGGCGACCGCACTCGGGATCACGGATCAGTCACCGTACGCTGACCGCAGCCATGATCGACAGCCGCGACTATCTCTCGGCGAAGCGGCGCGCGGAGATCGAACCCCTCCTGCCAAGCGGACCACGGGTTGCGTTCTCCGGCGGGCTCGACGTCACCGACCATCGGGCGATCTGGGATGCGCTGGACCGGGTCAAGGCCAAGCACGCCGACATGGTGCTCCTGCATGGCGGCTCGCCCAAAGGCGCCGAGAAGATCGCCGCGTGCTGGGCGGATAACCGCAAATGCCAGCAAATCGTCTTCAAGCCGGACTGGAAGCGCCACGGCAAGGCGGCGCCGTTCAAGCGCAACGACGCGCTTCTTGAGGCGATACCCATCGGCCTCATCGTCTTTCCGGGCTCCGGGATCACCGACAATCTCGCCGACAAGGCCAAGAAACTCGGCGTCCCACTCTTCGATTTCAGACCGAAGAAAAACACGACGCAGGCAGTATGATGCACAGGATGCATCACCTGATGCGCGCGCCGGAAGGTTCCGGCGTGCGCTGCTTTGCGCTATACTCCGAAAAGCGCTGTGGCGGTTGGTGGAGGCGCTCCATCCATGAAGGAGACCGCCCATGTTTCTGTCCGCATTGCTGAGCGTTGTCGGCCTCGGCTTTCTCTGTTGGCTGTTGTTCAGCCTGGCTGTCTATGCGCTTCCGTTCTTCGTCGCCGTCACGGTCGGTTCCTACGCGTTTGAAAACGGCGCGGGGCCGATCGTCGCCATCGCCGTCGCCCTGTTCGCCGGCGCCGTCGCTCTTATCCTCGGGCAAGTCGCGTTCGCCACGATCCGGTCACCGACCATCCGCCTGGCGATCGGCGCGCTCTATGCCTTGCCGGCGGGGCTGGCCGGCTTTCACGCGGTCAAAGGGCTCTCTCAGACCGGCGGCGCAGGCGAGGCGTGGACCCTCATCTTCGCGAGCATCGGTGCGATCATCGTCGGCGCGACGGCATGGGTGCGCATCGCATCCATTGCAGGATCGGAGACGCAGTCCGGCCGCGTCGACTCGCATCATGCTGGATACGCGGCCCGAGAAGGCTGAGTCGCTCAGGCCAATCTAACGTGTCGCTCTGCGATCAAGGCGCATCCGAGCGCATACCGGAGTCGCGCCTGATGCATTTCGCACCCACTCTCGCGCTTTGACAGGGAAGGCCCAATTAGGCTCCCAGCGAGAGCAACAATGACAACAATGACGAAGTGTTGTCGTTCCATCCTCTCCGATCTGGTATCATCTTTCCGTCCGAAACAGTGTCGACGACACATCGCCTGACGCAAGTTGCCGGTAAGTCTCGGTCATCGCTGGCCACTGAAAAACTTCTCCTGAGCCTCATCACCCACGCCCAACACGGCCTCTCATGGACTGATCTGGCCGGGATCGGCTGACGCCTCGACCGCCTTGGCCGCAACGGCGGAGCCGAACTTTCTTCCCCTGGGCTGCGCCATTCCTCGCGGACCAAGAAACTCCGTCTCCGCCGTCCTTCGCATGCGCTGCGGGTCCTTCGGACTGCGTCGGCGGTCGTCCCGGCCTCGTCGATCGCCATCGAGGCCGCGAAGGGCGCGGGCTCGGAAGCCAAAAGGAGAACTGACATGGCCACCATCGGAACCTTCAAGAAGTCCGCCAACGAGTACGTCGGCGAAATCGTCACCCTCAGCGTTCAGGCGAAGAATGTTCGGATCATCCCGGAAGAGGATCGCGCGAATGACAACGCACCCAGCCACCGCGTCTTCGTCGGCCGCGCCGAAATCGGCGCCGCCTGGTCCAAGCGCTCGAACGAAGGTCGCGACTATCTGAGCCTCAAGCTCGACGATCCGAGCTTCACCGCTCCGATCTACGCCAACCTCTTCGACGACACCGTCATCGAAGGCGAAGAGAGCTACAGCCTCATCTGGTCTCGGTCGCGCCGCCAGAGCGGCGATTGACGCCCCCCCCGGTAGCCCCTCCCGGACTAGCCGGGAGGGGCAGCCATCATGTCTTTCGGCTCTTCCCCTGATCGTCCAGAAGCGCCGCCGGTTTGACGTCGAGCGCCTCGGCCACATGCCAGAGCGTGATGATGGTGACGTTCTGTTGGCCGCGCTCCATCGCGCTTATATGCGCGCGGTCGACGCCCATCTTGTCCGCCAAAGCGGCTTGGCTGAGGCCGGCTTTCTCCCGAAAAAACTGCAGGTTCGCGCCGAAAACTTCCCGAATATCCATCCGCCAGTAAAATGCGGATCGCGTATTTTAATGCGACGTATTATAATACGCGGCGCTGGAGCTGACCCGTCGGTCTGCTCACAGTCAGGACTGGAGATTTCAACCGGCCGACGCTTGCGTACTTTATGGTTTCCGGTTCATTACTAATTCGCGCCAGACCCGTAAGGACACCGATGCCCGCCACCCAGATCATGATCGCTGACGCTCCGCCGAACGACGCGGCCGTGACCGTCTATGACCGTGATCACTTCGCGCTTTACATGCGGCTTCTCGACGCGAATGACGCGGGAGCATCGCTGGAAGAAGTGTCGTCGCTTCTGCTCGGCATTGATGCGGATGAGGAACCGGAACGCGCCCGTCGTGTCCATGACAGTCACCTGTCACGCGCTCGCTGGATGACCGAGCAAGGTTATCGAGACCTGCTGAAGAATGGCCTTCCCACAGGCTGAAGAGTGCTCTGATGCGTCCAACGCATCACACGATGCCTGCGGCCATACTATGCAACCGCAGATTTATTGCGAAACATCCCAAACAACTGACGCCGCTCCACATTTCGGCGCGTGATTGGGAGGAGTTCGCCATGCCGACCGACTGGCGCGACGATCACCGATACGATCATTTCGATGATCTCGGCATATCCGGACTGGCCTGGGAATGCCTTCGACGAAACCTGCATTATCGCGAGGACTATGACCTGATGCGGGAGGGCGGCAGCGCTCCAGCCGACTGGGGGTTGCGATTTCCTTGCAGATCCAAAACTCAATGCGCTCAACGCACCGATCTACTGGCTCCCATCCGCAGCGCCTGCGGTGGTCCAACTCATCGCCGTTCTGCCGGACATCGGCTTGACCGCATCCATACCCCCCGAAAGCATTGCGGACCGCAAGATCGACGCCGATGGGCTGTCGTGGGTGCGGCTGGAAGATGGCACCAATCTCATCGGGGATCAGGTCGGAGATCGGTCCGTTGGTCTCCTTCTTCCGCTCGACGGTGACTGGCCCATTCGGCTCGCCGCGGCTGACCGGTTGTATCATCAACTCGTCGATGGCAATGCCGATCCGCCGATCACGCGACAGCGACGTGAGCGTTTGAAACGCGCCCTACGGACAATCGACGGCCGCCAAAGTGGCGCCAGCTATCGAACCTTGGCCACGGTTTTCTTTGGCGCCGACCGTGTCGCCGCCGAACCCTGGAAGACCAGTTCGCTCAAGGCGCAGATGGCGCGCTTGGCATCCTACGGTCGAATGATGATCGATCGAGGTTATCGGCAGCTCTTAACGAGGGAGTTTCGGTAGAGCCGGCCCACCAATTCAAACATCTGCAGTCAACGTCAGAGTTGCAGTACATTCTTGCCGTTCATATGGCCTCATCGAATGACAACTTTGGGGCCGGAAGTCACCTGTCTTTTTTTGAATCCGGCTGCCACAAGCGGACGTAACCTAGCGTCCCACAGAAGGGCGCGGTAATCATCAGTATGAGCAAAGATTACGCCGAGAAGATCATCGCCGAGATGAAGCGGTTCGACGGACAGGGGAAACCCATGCCGCGCTGGTTTGGTGCAAAGCGCGAGGCATCGTTCGCCATGTTGCGCCGTTTCCACCGCACGGCGCCGCCGTCGCTAGTCTACCATTATACATCGTCTGCGGCGCTCATTTCGATAGTTGTTAACAACGAGCTCTGGTTGAGCGAGGCCACCTATCTCAACGACCGCCACGAGATCGAGCTGGGCCGTCGGATGGCCTGCGATCGCGTCAGGGCGCTGATAGCAGCCGAACCGTCGGCCCAGGTCATTGCGATGCTCGAACTCGTGCTGTCCTATTTCGACAGGCGAGCCGATCCGCAGGTCTACGTCGTCTGTTTCTCCTTCGAAGGTGACGATCTCACTCAATGGCGTGCCTATGGCGGGTCCGAGACGCCTGTCGCGATTGAGCTTGAACACAGCCCGCTGATGTTCGGTTACACTTCCGAAGGCATGCTTGATCGCGTCATGTACGATTCCGAGGATCAGCTCTGGGTCTTCGACAAGCTACTTACCGCCTTTGCCGACGCTTATCGCGAAGACATCCGCGATCCCATACCGGTCGAACGGCGCGGCCCTCCGCTAACTGTCGAGGAGGAAAGCGAGATTGTTGCCGGAAGTCTCTATCACGCGCTCTGGCACTATATTGTTACCTGCAAGGATCCTGCTTTCGCATCGGAGCGCGAGGTGCGCTTCATCTACACCGCGCACGACTTCAGCCAAGATGGAGCCTCTCGGTCTTGGTATCCTGAGCATCCGACCCCGCACTTCCGTGAACACGCCGGCCGTGTGATCCCTTATCTGACATCCAATAACCTCGAGTTTTCAAACATGGATCGTATTCGCGAAGCTGAGAGATTGCCCATTCGTTCGGTGCGGATCGGGCCCACCGCCGAGCCAGCATTGATCCAGCGCGGTATCCGCCGCCTCCTCGACACCCACGGACATCAGGAGGCGACCGTGACATTGTCCACCTCTCCATTCCGATCAGGCTGACTGGTTCACCACTTCACCTACGGACCAAGCTAGAGGAAAGACGGCTTCCGGGATCAACAAGTGCCCCAGGAATTGACCATACGGGACGGGGCGCGAAGCGAACGTTCGAACGCAATGCCGCATCCGTCAGTATGCGGCTCGAATCAGCCGTACGCTTCAGCTCGAAGGTAAGGCCTGAACTTGGCAAAGCCGACCTGTAGCAACTCGTCGCTTTGTGGGGTGATGTTTTCGCCGCGCCCTGATCGTCATCCCTCCCGGCGCGCATCTTACGCTTTTTTCGTCTCCGACAGTCCCGCGCATCCCGCAGCGGGAGGACCTAACCGGAGACGCGACGCATGCCCGATCCCAATGCCGGACTTCCCCCACGCTATCTGAGAACGCCCGAAGCGGCTCGCTTTCTTGGCCTGTCGGGCCGAACGCTCGAAAAGCACCGGACCTATGGCACGGGGCCGCGCTACTCCAAGATCGGCGGGCGCGTCGTCTATGCGATCGAGGATCTGCAGGCCTGGGTCAGCCGCGGGGAGAAGAACTCGACCTCGGATGACACCGGCGACCAAGTCCTGCCGGCCAAGCGGCATGCCGCGATCTCGCCCGCCTATGCGCGGAAGGCCCGCTCATGAACGGCGGCGCCACGGTCGAGCTCGTCTGGATCGAGAAGCAGATCGAGCACTGGATTCGCTTCGGCCGGATCGTGCAGACAACGATTCAGAGCCGCAGTCGCAGCACCGTCGCTTTCGATCCCGGCGCCATCTTCGCTTTCGTCCGCTGGCAGGCGAATGACTTCGGTACGGCGCAAAGCCGGATCGACATTCTGCAGGCGCACCGGCCGGATGAACCCTATGCCACCGTCCCGCATGTGACGCCCGGCGGCGATAGTCTCCTGCGCCTATCTGGCTGGCCCAAGGTCGAACGGGTTCTTCAGTTCGCCGATGCGATCGAAGCGCTCGACATCGATCCGGCTGACGCCGCGCCGGACTATTGGCGCCACGTTCACAACAGGCTGTCTGCGGGCCTGGAGCCGCGCGGCTACACAGCCGCTCAGCATCGCGCCTGGCTTCTGCGCCAAGCCTGTCCGCGCGATCCACTGATATTCCGCGCCGCGTCGGCGGGGAGTGCGTCATGACGCGGTTTGGCTACGTTATGACGACCTATTTCTCGGTGCTCGCCATCGGCGGACTGGCCTTCGTCCATGTGAGCCCAAAGCTGATTTGGAACGCGTCCGCGAGCGCGCCGATCGGACTCTACGCCGTCGCATCGGACAACGATCTTGTCGTCGGCGATCTGGTTGTCGTCGATCCTCCGAAATCACTCGCGATCTATCTCGACGAGCGCGGCTATTTGCCTGAAGGCGTGCCGCTCCTCAAGCATATCGCCGCGCTTCCCGGACAGCGTGTCTGCCGTGATGGCGCCGCTGTCACTGTCGACGACATCACCCTGGCGCAGGCCCAGCCGCTCGACCGCTTCGGACGCGACCTGCCCGTTTGGCAAGGCTGCCACATCATCGCCAGCACAGAACTCTTCCTGCTGAATCCAAGTCATTCCGACAGTCTCGACGGTCGCTATTTCGGCGCACTCCCGGCGGACGCCGTGATCGGACGCGCCGTTCCGATCCTCACCGATGAAGACGGCGACGGCCACTATGTCTGGCGCGCGGATCGCGACGCCGGGGCCTCCCAAAAATCTTCCGACCGCAAATGAAAGGAACTTCCCCATGGCTCAGATCGGTCAATTCACCCGAACGGACACTGGCTTCACCGGACGCCTTCACACGCTCATTCTCTACCGAGAACTCACGCTCGTTCCGGCAACGCCATCAGACAGCGAAAACGCACCCGACTATCGCATACATCACGGCGATGACGACGGACCGGAGATCGGCGCCGGCTGGAAACGCACCGGCGAGAAGGCCGGCGAATACATCTCTTTGCAGATCGACGACCCGACCTTTGCATTTCCGATCCGCGCCAATCTCTTCAAGACCGACGCCGAGGACGGACATTGGGCGCTCCTTTGGAATCGCCCCGCAAAGCGTCCCGAGAAACGCGATGAGCGCGGCTAGACCGTCTCGGCGCTGCGCGATGATGGCGAAGTTCCTCGTCTGCGGTCTGCTCTCAGGCGTGATTGTCTCTCACGCCGCATCAGCAGAAACCGCGTCCTCCAGGACGGAACAAGGCGGCAATTTATATGCTGCCTATGTCGCCGAAGCTGCGCAGCGATTCAGCATCCCGGCGCATTGGATCCTCGCCGTCATCAGCAAGGAAAGCGCCAGCGACGTGCGCGCCGTAAGCGAAAAAGGCGCCATGGGACTGATGCAGATCATGCCCGATACCTGGGATGAGCTGCGCGCGCGTTACGGTCTGGGGCGCGATCCGTTCGATCCTCGCGACAACATTCTGGCGGGCGCCGCTTATCTCCGTGAACTGCATGACCGCTTCGGATCGCCGGGCTTCCTCGCCGCCTATAATGCGGGGCCGACGCGCTATGCCGAGCATCTAGCCACAGGTCGCCCACTACCCCGAGAAACCCGCGATTATGTTGCGGCGCTGGCGCCGCTCATCGGCGCATCGGTTGCAGCGGAACGGCATGAACAGAGTGCGTTTCTGACCGTGGACTGGCGCGCGGCGCCGCTATTCGCTGCGCATACTGATCGGCAGACGGCTGCTGACGAAAAGCACCCAGGCAGCGGCGCCGATGCTTCTCCTCCGCACACATCCGGGGCTTCGGACAGCCTATTCCCGCCACATGGAACCGGGGATCAGCGATGATCTCGCTGATCGCACTCTCGCGCAGTCCGTCGCGCGATGGCGTGCTTCCGGAAGAAAGGACGGGGACGGAAGGCGCAACAACAACGGGAGTGCCGCTGTATTTGGCGAGGACTTGGCGGCGCGCACGAAGGGTGCGCCGCCTGCGTCCGCTACTGATCTTGCTTGCACCTCCGGGGCGCTCGGCGCTTCCTCCGCTCCGGTTAAACGCAAGCGA
>Ga0310345_10000601_pt1 | contig 49091 bp, 46 predicted proteins | sample HC15DNA20500_MG_FD_204667 | JGI IMG/M metagenome (GOLD analysis project Ga0310345, IMG submission 204667) | Marine microbial communities from station ALOHA, North Pacific Subtropical Gyre - HC15-DNA-20-500_MG | ecosystem: Environmental > Aquatic > Marine > Oceanic | place: Pacific Ocean: North...
ACCCCCGCAAGGCTTTTCAGCCCTGCGATATTTGAGGTCTCCGGGCTGCTAAGCCTTGCTCCCGTCAGCGCCAATTGGTGACATTTCTGCTTTGCAGACCCGGTGACATTTCTACTTGGTTGCAACATATACTTTGCGTTGCATAAGTATATTTTGGTATATATGCTGATCGGGACTTGTCGAGGTTCCCAGCATGCACAAACCTTTCCGGAAGATCCTGCCCCCTTTCGCAATCGCCTTAGCATTGACCAGTCTTTGGCTGCCCACCAAAACGCGCGCGCAAACGTATCCAATTGACTGCGCGATCCTCCTTTGTCTTTCCGGTGGCTGGCCGGCGTCGGCGCCTTGTTCTCTGGCACGCGCCGAATTTATCCGACGGATTACACCTTGGCCGGTCGAGCCGCCGCTGCAAATCTGGCGCTGTCCAATGGGTGCATCCCATGAGACCGACCGTCAGTCCAGCGGAGCGGAGCGCGTCATCGACGTCTTGTTCCATGAGGGCGACTTTCGGCAAAGCCAGTCTTTGCCGGAGCTAGAGCGCAGCTTCGACACAAAATCATCAGACGCTATTCGGCACTCATGCAAAGCACAGACGGACCTTGTGCAGAAGGTTCTGACCCTGCGTCTCACAGCCGATCGCGCGGACATCGATATCAGCGGACCTGAGTTTAATTTTGTGCGCTCCATTCGGGTGTTCGACGTGCGATACGCATCCCAGAGAAAAGTCGGAGAAAACGAGCAATGCAGGCGCGATGCTCTGGTCTATTTGGGTACCTACGGCACGCAGGGTGAGTTTGCTTGGGCAATTTCTAAACCAACTGCCCTACCCGATGCACATGTTGGACTTGAAGGTTGGGGTTCGAATTGCCCAAGCCTTTATAATCGGTCGGTATTTGTCGATTGGCAAGACTATGATGGCAACTACGGCTTCGAGCAGATTAACTACTAGTTGGACGCTCAGACTGGGGCCCGGTGCAAGTACACCAGTCGATCAAATCCGCGCCCGAGTTCCTTTCCTGGCCTCTCTCTCGAACGCGTACAGCCCCGCCGAAACTATGAGCCCGATACCTAATAGCGTAGGCGCATCAACGCGCTCACCAAAGACAATGGCGCCAACCAAGATTGCGAACAGGATGCGGCTGTATCGGAAGGGTGCAACCACTGACGCTTCTCCTAAGCGCATACCATGAACGATGCAGTAGTAACCGATGGCGCCAAACACTACGCCCCCAAGTGTTAAGACTAGATGATATCGGGAAACTGGGACCAAAGCCTCCCCCGTCCCATAGTGCCAAAGTATTCCTGTAGGAATAAGTACAAGGAAGCCTTGAAACGATATCAGGATTGAAGAAAGGCGTTTCTGCACTTTCCGAGTAACCAAATCCCTGCCCGCTACAAACAGCATAGATACAACGGCCCAAAGTGAATTCGGATCGAACTCCGCGAGGCCAGGACGCGTTATGAGCATTACTCCAGCCAATCCGATTAGCACTGCGAACCATCTTCGCCAGCCGACCTGCTCCTGGAGAAACAGAAATGCCCCGAGTACGATCACAAGTGGGACAGCTTGATAAACGGCTGCCACAAGGGTCAGGTCAACCTTTGAAAGGGCCAAGTAAAATGTTGAAGCCGCTCCAGCCTCGCAGAGCGTTCGCGCAAGAGGTACTTTTTCCCAGGCGCCCGGTTCATCAATCCGAATTCCTCTGAACCACATAATGCCGGCAAATAGTGAAGCTGTTCCAAGCCCAAACATGCAGAGCAATTGACCAACGGGTATATTGCTCGACAACAACTTAATGAACATGTCCTCAAGCGTGAACGCAGCCATAGACAGGATAACGAACGCAATGCCCTGCCTATTGCTCATGAAATCCACCGAAAGAACACCTAATTCTCCACACTAGGTTGAAACTCAGGGTGTTTCTCGGGCCAGCAGATGGCCACGATGGCGATGAGTAGTGACGCGCATAAAAAGAGCGTGAAACCGACAAACCGGCCGAGCAAGGCAAAGTTGAAACACAAAACTCCCAAGACGCAAAGCTGTGCGAGCGACGTGTTATGATGTGCTCGCCTACGCTCGCCACTCTCGTTGCCGACCAAGCGTTCTGCTCCAAGGTTTCGCATATGCGATGCACGCACAGCTGACCGAACTTTCGTTGTGCAAATACCGTACAAAGCCACATGAAAAAGCAGCAGTATCGAACTGGTTAGCGAGGATACCGAAGACTGATCTAGTAGTGCCCAGTCTGCAGAATGCCAATCCAGTGCTCCAGCAAAGTCGTTGATCAGCCAGCCCACGCTGGTTGAGCCGTCAGACTTCAAATAGATCGCGTTGAGTTGGATGGCTGTGGCGGCCAAAATGCCAATGACAGTGCAGCGGAAGATGCCCCTCTGGAGTTTCTCACCAATGAATTCCGGAGAACCGTAGCTAAGTGCCGGATCAGATGCCGTGGTTCTCTTGTGGAAATCGTGGCAGACAGCAAACAATAAAAGAAGTCCTGTAAAATAGAACCAATAGATCAGACCAGAGTATGAGAATGCAAAAAAGGAGGCGACCAGCGCTTCCCAAAACGAAACGACGTCAGGGCGAACCTGGGCGACGAGCACCCAATCGATAAGGCTTGACATGTCGCTTTGTGTAAGGCCGCGCAGGTAAACGCCGCTCCACTGAACCAAAAACACCAAGCCGAACGACACGAAGGCCACGATCCAAAAAGGCAATCGCAAGCTGAAGATTAGTTCGTTCCAGTTGGAAAACTGTTCTTCATCATGTGTCTTGGCTCGGCACATCCGTTTCCAGAAAGCGACCAGGTGCGCAATGAGCAAGAACGACGTGGGATACAATAAAAGACATTCCACCGGCCAACTGAGAGACCAGAAAAAACCGACCTGTTTGATTAGGTCAGGTCGCGCGGCGTAGGTTACATCATGGTTGTCGAAGACAAACGAGATCAAGCACAGAAGGAAGAAACCGGCCCAAACTACAATGGCGACGCCAAAGCCTTCTGTGTTTGTAAACATTCTTTCTGAAAATTCTGCGAAGCTTCCTCGTCGGCCCTGCGACTGATCGATCTCCCCTAACGTGGAATTGATGCCGTTAGGATCCTCGCTTGTCACCGAGATGTCGTGGCTACTGCGGCGCGCTCTGCGCTTCGAAGCCAGTCGCTTGTTGGCCGCTCTGAGCTCTGTTCTCCATGCTGCAACCGCGTCCGGATCGCCCTTGCCAAAAACGCGGGCCAGACAAGCAATGTTCTCGGAGCTGATCCCCCTATCATTGTCTTGAAACCAATTCTGCACCGTCCGCACATCCACTCCGCGACCTTCTGGATCTGCCTCCAAGATCGCATCCGCCAACATACTTGGTGTCCATTCAAGACTTGTTTCACCTGGTTTCGCTGGAGAAAGACCTGCGCGGGCAGATATTGCCGCCTGAAAAAGCTCCTTGAAATCAAGGGCACTGCCGACCGGCCTCGTCACGAAATTCTCGTCGATGTGAACCATCTCCGGACCTTCGTTTAGGTTTTCGCGAAACAGCTTTCAGTAAAACAGGCTACTGGGGGAAAATTTTAGCTCTCTATTTCAGTAGCTTATCGAGCTCGGATTCGCCTTGATCGTTTATTTCGCGCTTAGGGAGAAACCTATCGCTAGACTCCCTCTTAGCGGGATTTTGAGGGTCCAGCAAGGCATGCAGATCTTGAATAGCCGGGAGAAAATGATGCGCTCGTTTGACAATACGTCACTTGAAGCTGAAGCTGTCTGCCGATTGGTCTGCAGGCTGACAGGACGCACGGTCGGAATCGAATACTTGTGGGATACGGGCGACACGTCAACTTTGTGGTTTTACAGGGCCGGCACGGACATTGAGCGACACCCACTTACCACCAAGAGATCGAACAACGATTGAGCTCAATCTTCGCCTAGATCTCTCAAGAACTTTCCGTACTCCTGACTTACTTCCCGTGCCTCCTCAAATGCACGAGCTCGCTCCAATTCGAGGCAGCGAAAATACCCCTGAATGTCTGCGATATAGGTTTCGAAGTCCCGTTGAATTATGTCGGCGTAGTCGCGCGCTGCTTGCGAATCATTTGGAAGATAAGGGCGAACCGGAGCACTGCAGGTGGCCGCAGTACCTGCTCCAGGACAAAAAGCTACGAAGATAAGCGCTTTCGTCGAAAGTTTGACGTTCAACAGTCGGGTTCTCAAAGCTCTAGTTTCCTTGATACACGTATGGCGGCAGGCCTAGTGTCTGTGTAGGCGAGATACAGCCGTATCTACTGCAATATATCTTGCAGTCAATAATATACTATCGTAACTCTAGGCTTCAAGTAGGAATGCCGGGGGTTGCGCCTTTGTAGAGAGCGTGAGCCGGGCCATGGACTGGGACATAGAAGCACCAAATGTGGTTACGGAGGCACGTTTCCGCGAACTCGTGGAAAGTGGTTACAGCGCTGAACTCCTCTGCCAGGAGTCGGCACACAAGAAGGGCCCCAGCTACTATGGGGTCTGGATCATGCGCGTTGTGTCTGACGAGGGCGTTGAGAAGCTCTTGGTTACAGCTCGCACCCGGACGACCTATAACGACATCAAGATCCGCGAGTTCAAGACGATCACCGGTGTGGTCTCCTTCCTTATCGGCATCGGCTTCTCCCACGCCGATGTGCCACTCGAAAAAGGTCAGCGGACCACGCAAAAACTGGCTGCGACCGACAAGGGCGGCAGCTAGCAGCCTTCTCCTTTTCTGGTATCTCGCGGGTCCCGCCTCTGCCCAGATGGTGCTGGTCATGGAGAGCGATGGGTCTCTGTCCCCGTCGCGTTCCCAAGACAGCTTTGCCCGCAATTACAATGACGGCATCGGTCAGGGGTCAGCATCCGACGATCTGGCAATCTTTGGCGAACGGGACGCTGAGCCAGATGACGTTCAGCTAGCAGCCTTCTCGCGGCCTGCTCCCCTGCCCCGCGCCGATGTTCTCACGGCCATTGAGGTCACCGCCCTTCGCTACGCAGGGCATCCCGGGCTGCGCCGCGCGGAGCTCTCGATCCGAGCTTGGCTGACCCTCTACCGCGCCAATATCGAGGTCGAGAGCGCCTACCGGCAGAATGTGATCTCACATGCGGGTGCCATCGGCCTTGGTCAATTGATGCCCGCAACGGCGCGCGTTCTGAACGTTGACCCGCATGACCCGCTTCAGAATCTCGACGGGTCTGCCCGCTACCTCGCGATGATGCTGGAAACGTTCGGCGATCCTCGGCTCGCGCTCGCAGCCTACAACGCGGGCCCAGACGCGGTTCGCCAGCACGGCGGCATTCCCCCCTACCGAGAAACCCAGAACCACGTGGCCCGTGTCATGGCCGTCGTGGTCCGATTGGAAGGATCAAATTCATGAGACATACATCTAACGGGTTTATTGCCTCGCTTGCGCTCTTCCTGCTCATTGCAGAACCGGCCCTCGCGCAGAGCATCGATCTCTCCCCGATCCAGAGCCTCTTACAAGGTATCGTCGATGCGCTGACCGGGCCGCTCGGCGTTGTTATCGCCACGCTCGCCGTTCTAGGCGTCTTCCTAAGCTGGTTCTTCAACATCATCGATCTGCGCCAGGCGCTCTGGGTGCTTGTCGGGATCGCCGGTGTTGCCGCCGCTCCTACCATCGTTGCCGCGGTCTTTGGCGGTGGCTGAACGGTCACCCCTTTTTCTCGGCCTCGTGCGGCCGCCGAAGCTTCTGGGCCTGCCCATCATGTATGCGATGGTCTGGCTCTTCGGCTCGGTGCTCCTGTTCGTCTGGGTCCAGCATATCGCGATACTGGGCGTGGCCGCTCTGCTCTACCCGGTGCTCTGGAAGGCCGCCGATTGGGATCCGCGTTTTATCGACGTGATGATGACGGCACTGCAGGAGACGCCGCCGACGCGGAACCGCTCCATCCATGGCGGGGACAGCTATGCGCCATAGTGAAGTTCTCGACGAAGCCCTCGATACCCGGACCATGACGCCGGACTGGTATGCCCGCGAAACCCGCCTCGCGCATATGCTTCCTTACGTCAGTCTGGTCGATGACCGAACGGTGCGGACGCGGGTCAACGAGCTCTTCCAGTGCATCCGGCTCGATGGGGTCAACAGCTATACGACGGATGATGCCTATCTCGACAAGGTGACCGCGCTCTTTGCCCGGATCATCGCGCAGCTGGGGCCGGAGTTCAGCTACTATGTCCACAAGGTCTCCAAGGCGATCACGCCGGACCTCGAGCCAGTGCGCGAGGACAGTTTTGCTGGAGAAGTTGACCGCCTCTGGCACGCGAAACTCGAAACCAGCGGCCTGCGCGACAAGACCCTGACCCTCACGGTGATCCATCGCCCGCCTCCGAAAAGCGTCCTGCCGTTCCTGAACCGCAGCGCGCCGGATCGCCTCAAGGAAGCAACCGAGAAGCGCCTGCGCCGTCTGGGCGAGGCCGTGAGTGTCTTCCTGGCAGGCCTGACGGAGCTGAATCCGCGCGTGCTAACCGCCAAAAGCGGCGAACTCATCGGCTTTCTGGGAGCCCTCAACACCGGCCAGGAACTGCCGCTTTATCCGGCGAACACCTTCGGCTTCCTGTCCTTCAACGTCGCCAATACCCGCGTGACGTTTCAGGGGGATCACTTCGAGCTCTCCGAAGGCGTCGTGGGGCATCGTTACGGCAAGAGTTTCACCATCGGGGAATATTCGGAAGTCACCTCCTGCACCATGTTCGACATGCTGAACCTGCCCGTCGACATGATCGTCACGCATTCCTTCACACCGATCAATTCGAACCTGATGGCGGGTCGCATCAAGCGGCAAAAACGCCAGATGCAGGCCAGCCAGGACGCGGCCCTCTCGCTCATGGAAGCCCTCGACATCGCCGCCGACGATCTCGAGGCCAAACGCCAGAGCTTCGGCGAGCACCACATGGTCGTGACGATCTTCTGCGATACACTAGACGAGCTGCAGACCCTCAGCGCCGAGATCGTCAACGCCGCCGCCGCTGAAGGCGTAAAAATGATCGGCGAGCGCGTGGCCGCCAAAGCGCATTATCTCAGCCAGCATCCCGGCAACCAGCCCAAGCGCGTGCGTGCCAGTGCGATCACCAATCGCAATTTCGCGGATTTCGCGGCATTCCACCGGACCCAGCTCGGCAAGCCTGCGGAGAAAACCCCTTGGGGCAAGGTCATCACCTATCTGCCCACCCCAGAACAGAGCGCCTATCGGTTTTCCTATCACGAACAAGGCAGCCCCGACAAAGAACCGACCAGCGGGCATACCCTGATCATGGGGCGACCCGGGTCAGGCAAGTCGGTCCTCTCGGCCTTCCTCATGACGCAAGCCCGTCGCGCAGAGGCGCGGATCTTCGTCTTCGATTACCGTCTCGGCATGGAGATGGCGGTGCGCGCCAATGGCGGGCGCTACGCATCGCTCAAAGCTGGGCAGCCCACAGGCCTCAACCCACTCTGGACTGAAACCGATAGTCGCGGCACTGCCTGGCTCTCGGACTGGCTCGCCACGCTGCTCTACCGTGCCGACAAGCCGCTGACGCCTGCGCAGACCAACCGCATCCAGGAAGTGGTGCGCCAGAACGCACAGGCCACGAACCCCGCCTTGCGGAACTGGCGTGATTTCGCATCGCTGTTCGTTTCGACCGACGATGGCGGCGATCTACACCAGCGATTGCTCGAATGGACCGAAGAGGGCCGCTACGGCTGGATCTTCGGGCAGACGCTGGAAGATACGTTTTCGCTCGAGGGCGATGTGGTGGGCTTCGATCTCACCGGCATTCTCGACAGCGAGGCCGAGAAGGAACGCATGGCCGTCCTCTCCTATCTATTCCGACGGGTCGAGCGCGAGATCGAAGACCGCCGCCCCACGATCATCGTGATCGACGAGGCCTGGAAGGCGCTCGACAACGCCTACTTCGCCGAACGGCTGTCGAACTGGCTCGTGACCGCACGCAAGCAAAACACCGTCGCGGTCATGATGACGCAATACGCCAGCCAGCTCGAGCGCACGCGCACCGGCAAGACCATCGTCGAAGCGGTGCCGACGCAAATCCTGCTCCCGAACATCCGTGCCCATGCCGCCGACTACGCGATGCTCAATCTCTATGAGAAGGAACTCGACGTGCTTCTTAACACCGGCAGCGACAGCCGCCTTGCGCTCATCCGTGACGACCAGGGCTCCATCGTCGTCGATGCCGATTTGAGCGCCCTCGGGCCCAATCTCACCATCCTCGGCGGCATGGAGAAAGGTGAGACGCTCGTCGGCGCCGATTACCGCGACCGTCCTGATTTCTGGAGGCTTTCATGACACGCATTTTGTTGCTGCTCGCTGCGCTCAGCGCCTTGGCCTCCTGCGCCCAGTACCAGGAACCGCAGGCCAATTGCTTCACCTTCCAGGCCTCGACGGCCGCCGTCGCGCCGGGCTGCAGTTTCACGCCGCTTGGCGCTCTGGAGGGTGAAGTTGAGGTCTAAGCTGAGTCATATCCTCGCGCTTTGCCTACTGCCCAGTCTCGCCCTGTCCCAAGGCGTGCCGACCAATGACACCGGGCTGACTGCGCGCGATATCGTCGAAACAGGCGATCGCGAGGCCGACTTGGCCCTGCAGGCCGACAAGCTCGCCGTGCGCGAACTCATCGCCGAGATCGAACGCGAGCAGCTGGATACCCTGCAGCGCATCCTCGATGCCCAGACCAGCTTTGGCGGTCAGGGCCTGCCGGCTATGGTCTCGGGGCTGGAGAACGGCAGCGGTGATCCCGCACGTTCTGTCGAAGCCGTCTATGGAAATGCCGAGATCGATCCCAATCCCGGCGGCGCGCAGATGTTCGGGGATGCCGCCGAGAATATCGAGCAGCTCATCATCCGCGTGGCCCAGGAGACCGGCGGGTTTGCAGGCGTGGCGCGCGCGGGTCTCTCGCCGGTCCAATGGCGCGCCCTGCTGCAGGCGTTGATCTGGCAGGAAAGCCGCTTCACCATCAGCGCCCGGTCTCCGGTCGGCGCCTTCGGCCTCACCCAGATCATGCCCGGCACCGCGAGCGATCTCGGCATCAATCCAGAATACTATAATAGCCCCTACCTGCAGGTGCATGGTGGCGCGCGCTATCTCGCGACCCAACTCAACACCTTCGACGGAAATATCATCAACGCGCTCGCGGCCTACAACGCCGGACCCGGTCGCGCGTTCGAATATGGTGGGGTGCCGCCTTTCGCTGAGACCCAGAACTACGTCACGGTCATCCCCGAACGCTACAACCTCTACCTGAGCCGCATCGGTGGGATCGAAGCGCTCGGCACGATCGATCCCGCGCTTCTCGCCAATGCCAACCTCTCGTTTACCGGGCATGGCGCGGCCTTCTATGGAAGCAATTCCCCTGCGGCGATCCGGCAGGCCGCCCTGCGCATTGCGGACATCGTCGAGCGGATTTCCACAACCGAAGATGTGCAGGAAAGCATCGCGCTCAACACCTACGCCCGCGCCGAACTCGTGCGTCTCGTCGCTGCCCGCATCCGGCTGCAGGCGGCGCGAACCCGCGTGCTCTCGGCAGCGGAGCTGGCGCAGGCCAGCGCCCGCATGGCCGAAGACGCGTTCATGGATTTTAAGATCAGGGAGATTGACTGATGGGACGTTTGCTCATGAGAACGGCCTTGGCCACGACACTCGGGATTGGCCTGCATCTCGGCAGCCTGTCCCCTTCCCTGGCGCAAGGCGTGCCAGTCGTCGACACCCAGAACATCGCGCAAAATATCCAGCAGCTCCGGCAGATGATCGAAGACGAGATCCTGCAAAATGAGCAGCTGACGCAGCTCCGCGAACAGCTTGCGACACTCACGGACCAACTTGGCGAATTGCAACGCACCTATGAAGCGCTCACCCGGCTTGCCGAACTGCCGGAAATCATCCGCACCGAGATGGAGGACGAGCTGAACGGCCTGCTCGACCAGGAGTTCGGCGACATCCTTGCCACCATCGAGGCCATCAAGACGGGGGATTTCTCGGGGCTCTCCGGCTCAGGCGCGGGCGAGATCGAAACCCAGATGGATCGAGTGCTGGCCGATCTCGGCTTTGACGAAGATACACTTTCTGAAATGGCGACCAGCGGCAATCCCGGGGCCAATCGCGTGGCGACGCAAGCCACGACCGGCGCGCTCGTCTCGGCGGCGGCCCAGAACAGTTACGAGGATGCTGGCCAATCGCTCGAACGGGTCGACCGTCTCGTCGGGCTGATCGATGACATGGATGAACTGAAGGAAAGCGTCGATCTTAACACGCGCGTGACGGCGGAACTGGCGATCGCGCTCGTTGCCATGTGGCAGCTCGAAGCGGTGCAAACCGTGGGCGACGGCACGGGCGGCATCATCGATGCCGCCACAATTGCCGAGGAGCAGCGCTTCATGGATTTCACCTTGCCGGACCTGCGGGCAGACTGATCAAGGGTTGTGACGCGTGGCGAGTGAACAGGACATCATCGAAGAAGAGCTGGTCTATGGTGCCCTGCGCCGCGAACGGCTCTGGCAGCGGCTTGGGCTCATCGGCTTGATCTTCGGCATCCTCGGATGCCTGAGCGCGGCGGCTGTAGCGATCCTCGATGTCGATCCTCCCCCGGTGGTTGTGCCCTATGATCCTGAAACGGGCTTTGCCCTGCCCGAAGCCTCAGTGGGCGCGACTTCTGTCACAGCTAATCAAGCCATCATTGAAGCAGAAGTCTTCCGCTACGTGACCGACCGTGAGGTCTACAACCAGCTCGATAACGATCTGCGCATCCGCAGTGTTCTGCGCCGGTCGGACGGGGCGGCCGAGAGCGGGTTACGCCAGATCTGGAACAGCGCCAATGAGACCTATCCACCGACGGTCTATGGCCCCAATGCCCGGCTCGATGTGGAAATCCTCAGCATCAACCGCATCGGAACCAACCGCGCGACGGTCCGCCTGCGCAAGCGTCTGACCTCCATCAACGGCACCCAGACCGGGCTCTTCACCGCCACGCTTCTCTTCGAGTTCCGTCCCGAGACCCGCCGCTCCATCGATGAGGTCTGGACCAATCCCTTCGGCTTCACCGTGCTCGAATATTCCATCCGCTCCGACAGATTGGAGAATTGACCGTGTTTCGCTTCAGCCTGTTCGCTTTCTGGATGGCCCTCCTGCCGGACCTCGCCTTCGCCGAAGCCATCCCGCGCGGCGGGCCCAATGACAACCGGGTGCGCTTGGCCACCTACCAGGAAGCCCAGGTTTACCGTCTGAGCGTTTCGCTCACCCATGTCACCACGGTCGAGTTCGGCGAAGGCGAGAGCATCCGCTCGATCATTGCGGGCGACACGGAAGGCTTCGAGATCGATGGCGTGCCGGGCGGTCAGGCCTTCGCGATCAAACCCGTCGCGCGCGAGGTTCATACCAACGTAACGGTCTACACGAACCGGCGAAGCTATTACTTCAACGTCCAGGAGACCCGCAGCCCGACCTTCTACGTGGTACAGTTCCGCTATCCCGACGACCACACGCGCAAGGGCCGTGCCATCGCGGCACAAGCGCCGAACTACAATTACGGGGCCAGCGCGCGCACCGAATTCACACCCATCCGTGTCTGGGATGATGGAACCTTTACGTATTTCGAATTCCCGCGGAACGCGCCGGCGCCCGCGATCTTCCGTTACGCAAATGGCCGTGAGCGGACGGTCAACACGCAGGCCACTGAGGATGGCGTGATCCGGGTCTCGGGGCTGAACCGGCAATGGGTGCTGCGGATCGGGGAAGAGGTGGTCTGTATCGAGGCCACACCGCCGGCGGGGGTTGGATCATGAGCGACGCCGGAAACACAGATCTCGAAAAACGTCTCGCTGCTCTCGAACAAGGCAAAGGAACAGGTCGACTCGCTGCCCCGCGGCGCTCACTGCTGCTCGCTTTGGTCGTCATCCTCGTGATCGGCGCGGGCGGTGCCCTATTCTATCTCCTCTCCCAACCCGAAGAAGAGGAAGCCCTGCCCACGGCCACGCCGGACGTGTTCCAAAACGAAGGCGACGGGTTTGGCGCGATCGAAACCCTGCTCCCTCCGGAAACTGAAGAGGTCGTTGTTGCACCGGAACCGGGGGAGCCGAATTCCGAGCTTCTAGCGCAGCTCGCCGCCCTTCAGGCCCAGATCGAGGAATTGCGCAACGCGCCAGAACCAGTGGTCGAAGAAGACACGACTGCCGCCGAAGCCATCGATGCGCTGACCGCCCAGATTGCCGCCCTGCAGTCCGCCTCGGAAGCCGCGCAACAGCAGTTTCGCGACGAGCTCACAGCGCGCGATCGCGAGCTGGAGCAACTCCGCATGGATCTCGAGCTGGCCCAGCTCGAAGCCAACCGCCCCCTTCCGGCACCCGTCGGTCCCACCGAGGACGAGTTGCGGGCGCGGGAAGAAGAACGCATGCTCCTCGAGGAGGAAGCAAGACGGCTTGCGGACCTCGAGCGCCGCGCAGCCGAGGAACGCGCATTTCAGCAAAGCCGCATCACCTCGCCCACCATCGCCTTTGGCGGTACTTCGGGCGCTAATGAGACGGCTCTGTCCGAACGCACTTTCGGAGAGGTGACGGATTTCGTGCTGAACGGCGCGCTGCCCACGTCGGTCACGCAGGCCGAGGTTATCGCCAATCCGTCGAACACCATTGTCCAGGGCACGATGATCCAGGCCGTCATGGAAACCGCTCTCGACAGCTCTCTGCCCGGCCAGACCCGCGCCGTGGTCTCCGAAGACGTCTTCAGCTTCGACGGTTCCCGGCTCCTGATCCCACGCGGCTCCCGTCTTATCGGGCGCTATCGATCCGGCGTTGATATCGCACAACGTCGGGTCACGATCGCCTGGGATCGGATCGTCCTGCCCGACAACCAGACCGTCCAGATCAGTTCCTTCGGAGGAGACGAACTTGGCCGCTCCGGTGTGACCGGCTTTGTCGATACCAGATTTGACGAGCGTTTTGGCTCTGCCGCGCTGATCTCTCTGATATCCGCCGCGCCGAACGCCGCCGCCTCCAATGTCGAAGGCGAGACTGCCGCCGACGTTCTCGAAGACTTGGGCGATGATCTCGCCGATGCCACCGACAGCGTCATTGGCGACTACCTTTCGATCGGACCCGTCATCTATGTCGACCAGGGCGCGCGCGTCACGGTGATGGTCGACCGCGATTTGGAGATATTCTGAGCCCATGTCGTTGAGCTATCTCCAGACCTCGCTTGATCGGATCGACGCCGCCGCCCGCGACGATGTCATCGAGATCTGCATCAATCCCGACGGGACCTGTTGGGGCGAATTCCAGGGCGATCACTTCATGCGGAAACTAGACCAGATGCTGACCGCAACCGACGTGAAGGACCTCGGCAACCAGATCGCCTCCTCCGCCAACACCACGATGAGCAAGGACCGCCCCATCGTCTCGGTCTCGATCACCTACAAGGGTCGCCCGATCCGCGCACAGGTCATCACCCCGCCCGCCGTGCTCTCAGCCATGTCGATCAGCTTGCGGTTCTTTTCCAGCCTGCCGCTCGACGGGATCGCGCTCGATTTCCTCTACGGCAAGGAACGCAAACTCGAGGAACTGCGCCTCGAGAAAACCCAGGAACTGCGCGAGGTCGTGACGGCGGGCGTCATCGACGATGCCCTGGCCTTCTGCGTCGACAACAAGCTCAACATGATCGTCTCCGGCGGCACCTCCACCGGCAAGACGGTCGCTGCGCGGAAGATCCTCTCCCACGTGCCGTCCGAGGAACGCATCGTCACCATCGAGGAAGCGGCTGAGCTTCTGCCGACTCAGCCAAATGCCGTGACTCTCATCGCCAATCGCGACGCGGAGTTCCAGACCGCCGATGTGCTGCTCACCGCAACGCTGCGGATGCGCCCCGACCGGATCATCCTCGGCGAGGTGCGCGGCAAGGAGGCCATGACCTTTCTCGAAGCCATCAACACCGGCCATGGCGGGTCCATGACCACGCTGCACGCTGAGACCCCGCAACTGGCCGTGCAGCGGCTCGCGATCGCGGCACTCAAGACCGAGATCCCGATGACCTATTCGGACATGATCCAGTACATCAAGAACTCCATCGATGTGATCATCCAGGCCGGTCGCCACGACGGCAAGCGCGGCATCACCGAATTCTACCTCCCCGGCGCAACCGAGATTGGAGCCTCCGAATGAAAACTTTTGAGTATGACGTCCTGTTCTTCCAGGTGAAGAAGCAAAAGGACTACGACGCGATGCGAAGTGCCTTAAATGAGCGCGGCGCGGAGGGGTGGGAAGTCATCACCGCCGAGGCAGGAGACTACGGTTACACCACGTTCTTGAAGCGCGAGACTGCTGGTACGAAGGCGGCATCAGAATGATGCGAGCCGTTGCAATCGGAAGCCTGCTCGTCGTTCTTGGCGCAACCGCTGGCGTCGCTGAACGGAACCTAATCCCAACGCTCGACAACGAGCCAGATGTTTGTCCCGACCAGCCTCCAGAGCCACAGTGGATGAAAGATATCGATGTACGCGAGGGCCACAAACGGCTGCTGATTCAGCAAATCTACCGAGCACAAAGCATGCAACGCATCGTTGAAGCCCAAAGCTGTGAATGTCCAACGCGGTATCCTTCTTGGAAGACAGCCGAAGGCGTCTTCGTCGAGCATTTCGCCGCATCTGAATACTGGGACATCGTGGAAGCGACGTCCCAATACCGGCGCCAAGCAAATGAGATTCGACGCGAAGCCATGCCAATCTGCGAAGCCGCCGGGAACTGGTAGGTCTCCATGAGTGTCGTCACCTACTTCGTCGAAACGGCTGAAGGCTATCTCAATACCGCCGCCGAGACGCAATTCGGTGCGGTCGCCGCAACAGTCGGAACGATGCTGGTACTCGGCACTACGCTCGTTGTCATTCTGGTTTTCATCAACACGATCTACCAGTATCGCGCCATGGACGGGTGCACGGCCTTTTGGCTCGCCGTGAAGGTCGCGCTGATAGGCGCATTTGCAACCAACTGGGTACAGTTCAACATCCTTGCTGCGGCGATCCTGAACGGGATCGACAGCATTGCCGGGTCGCTCGTGGCTTCTGTCGGTGGTGGATCACCCGGCCCATCCGGCACCTTTGCAGAGGAGTTCGATGACCTGATCGCGGCACTCGGCGACTATCTGAATGCCGCGGGGTCTGAACTGAACTGGATGGCAGGTGCCCTGTTGGACACACTTGGCGTTTTGCTGCTCTCGATCCTCGGTGGCTTGGCGGCTTTCATAGTCGTTGCGTCCAGGCTCATGATCGCTCTACTTATCGGGATCGCGCCGGTCATGATCTTCCTGACACTGTTTGAAGTGACCAAGGATTATTTCGCGCGCTGGCTTTCGGCGCTGATTTCCTTTGCGATGTACCCCATCGTTGTTGCCGGTGTGTTCGCAACGATCACAGGAGTCTCGCGTGCGCTACTTGCTGAGCTGGGCGACCCGGAAGGCGCCTCCAACATCGGCGCGCTGATTCCGTTCTTCATGATGGTGCTGATGGCCAAGGGTTTCATCATAGCTACGCCATTCCTGGTTCGGGCGATCTCCGGCAACATCATGATGCCAGCTCTCTCGGCCGGGTTCGGCGGCAGCTATGCCTTTGCCCGAGGGCTTGCAGGTAGCCAGCAGGTCTACAACCGATACGCAATCGGGGGCGCAACGGGTGCGGAATACGCAACCCTGCGCGCGCGCCAATTCTTCGGTGTGCAAGCGTTGCCAAGCCGACCCAATACTGCGGGCGGGGCAACCGCATCTCCTGCCAGCGACGGGACCGGGACTAGCGCTCGGATGCTTGCGCAGCTTTCAAGGTTGGGTCGCCTCGGCAGGCGGTGAACGGCTCAAACCGGTCACTCGACCTTCCTTATGAGTGCTGCGGCCGCAACTCGTTCTGCCGCCATCCGCTTTAGCCGCAAAATATGGTGTCTAGCGAACTTACAGGTCGAGGGACTTTAGGCGCTTTTTTTGCGGCAGCGCCAATGACCGCATCGTAGATCACCGCATAAGTATCCAGGCGGTCTAACAACCCAATATCACAAAAACAACATTATTATTGATTTCCTCCAAATATCTGTTATGTTGCGATCTAGCTAATGGAGTACCTATGGCAGAGTGGCTGGAGTTCGAAGCGCAGGGTTTCGTAGCACCTGACGGGACGGAAATGGTGGTTGTTCGGCGCAAAGACTGGGACGCAGTTTGCTCTCTTGCCGAGCGCGCGGTGGCAAAGATGGAAGAGGAAACTATGAATATCCCTGACGATGTCGAACAGTATTTGAAGCTGGGACTCAACCCAGTTGCTGCGTGGCGGCGCCATGCAGGCGTGACCCAAGCGGTGCTTGCAAGCAAAGTCGGCGTGACTCAGGCGGCAATTGCACGGATCGAAGCCGGACCGAATGGTGCCGGCCGAGACGACACGTTGACACGCATCGCCAAGGCGCTCGGAGCGCCGCTCGCGCACCTCAACCCACCGGCCAAGACGCCGACCGAGCGGATGCGCAAAGCGATAGCTAACAGCACCAACTCGAAGACCGGGCGCCTGCTCCAGCCTGCCTCCCCTAGCCGCTGAAACCACGACCCGAAAATGACTTCCAGCACGTCAGTCCGTGCCGCAGTGCGGCTTTCCAAATGACGGGCGCTTGACCTACTGTTTCTTCATCTTGGGGTTTGAAATCAGTCAACATGTACGAATTCCGGAACCTTTGCGATTCAAAAGCCACCAATGAAGAAATTGACGCTTTCGTCAATTTGGTTGGCGCAGGTGGCGCCGTTGACGAATACTATGTTCGGCTAGGCATAGTACGACCGGGAGTTCGGATCGTCTTTGCTGAACTTGACGGACAGGCAGTCGGCGTCGATGCCCTAAAGCGACCGTCAATCCAATATCGAACTGGCCTTCAATCAGCTGTGAGGGCAGATTTTCCTTTAGCTGATGACGAATATCCGTATGAGCTTGGCTATGTATCGGTTTCGCCTAATTACTCTCGACAGGGCCTAGCGAGAACGCTGGTCGCGGAAGTACTGCGGCTTGCAGACGGAAGTGGCGTCTTTGCGACCACGAGCAATCTCGCGATGAAGGACGGCCTACTACCTTCATTCGAGTTTGTCCTTGCAGGCAACTCACGGAGAAATGGTTCCGGCGATGTCCTGCACCTCCTCGTCCTGAAACACAGGAAAGGTGACGAATGACAGGCGTTTTGAATGGGCACTTGAACGTAGCCTTTCGTACTTCACAGCGAACGTCATTGCTTCGCGAGACATTCCGATTCATTGTGAATCCACAACAACATATTGAGCCGTCGACAAGGCATCATACATATTTAGGGGAGAGCGATGGCTGATGATTTTGTTCCGCTGTCAGTACAACAGTATTCACGTGAAGCCATTGGCACTGACAGACGACGTGGTGACAGCACGCTAAATTTTCCACTTCTTGGTCTATTTGGGGAGGTTGGCAGCCTTCTTGCAGAGGTAAAGAAAAAGCAACGGGATAAGGTCTCCTATTTGGCCTATGCAGAGGCCGTCAACGAAGAGCTCGGAGATGTGCTGTGGTACTTCAATCTTGTTGCGAGCAAGGGGGGTGTGCCTTTCGCAGACATTGTAACCAACCTACACCAAGGAGGTGAGCCTTGGTCATCGGCGTCCGACGAACCGCTCACGTTCGATGCACTACAACCCTCGATCATTGATCCACCAAAAACGCCAACAGAGGCTTTCGAGAAGACCCTGATCGAACTTGCCGCCGCAGTGGGCCGTTTGATGGATGAACATGCCGCAAGTGACCTAAGTCATGATCGTCGCCGCCTTGGACCCCGCCTTGCTTCAATCTTGGAGACACTCATTAGAGCCGCGAATGAGGCAGGTGTCAGTCTAGAAGCGGCCGCAGTCAAAAATCGCCACAAGACGCTCGATCGCTGGCCGGTCGAGAAGAATTACCCTCAACTGTTTGACGAAGACGCTCCTCGAGAAGAGCAATTGCCTCGGCACCTCAAGATCGAAATCTTTGAGCGCTCTGTTTCAGGAAAAAATTACGTCTTCCAAACGTGCCATGGTCTGAACATAGGTGACCGTCTGACTGACAACGCCATGACGCCAGATGACTACCGCTTCCATGACGTTTTTCACTATGCCTACGTGGCTGTTTTGGGCTGGTCTCCAGTCACACGTTCATTGTTCCGGCTCAAGCGGAAGAGCCAACCGAAGATTGACGAGGCGCAGGATGGAGCACGCGCGACGCTTATCGAAGAGGGCGTTGCCACTTGGATCTTCGGGCAAGCTATGAACATGAAGTTCTTTGAGGGTCTCGCCCCCGGTGACCTTCCGTTCGACTTACTCAAACAAGTCCGCCAATTCGTGTCCGGTTACGAGTCGGCCGAATGCCCCGCATGGTTGTGGGAACAAGCCATATTGCAAGGCTACGCAGCTTTCAGATACCTCAGAGAAAACCGCCGCGGTACCATTATCATCGACATGGCCAACCGCCGCCTCGACATCGAGCCGATTACATGAAAACAGCAGCAGATTTTGTGGATGCGCTGAGCGAGATCACCCTCGACAACACGTTCAATCCTTACCGCGACAACTGCCCTGTGCATGATGTCCCCGAAGCAGCCAAGCGGCGTCGAACCAACCTACAGCGATGTCTAGAAGCCTGTCTTGAGGGCGAAGCAGACACAATCTGGGTCGCCCGCGACCTAGGCTATCGGGGTGGCAGACGCACAGGAGTTCCGCTTACGGACGAGGCGCATCTGAATGACGCCTCATGTCTGTTTGCAGGTGCGCCGCTTGTCCGCGCGACGATTGGGGCACCGGTTGCTGAGCGGACCGCCACTATTACCTGGGGGCAACTACGCGTCATAGGAAAGCCTGTTATGCTCTGGAACGTGTTCCCGCTCCATCCACATGCGCCAGGCGACGCGATGACTAACCGCTGCCACAAGAAATCAGAACGTGTAGCCACCTGGCCTTTCATGCTGGCGCTACTGGACTTGTTGAAACCCCGCAAACTGGTGGCCATCGGTCGCGATGCTGGAATGGCTCTTGCAGATCTTTCGACAGACGTGTCAGTCGTGCGCCACCCGAGCTATGGCGGTCAGGCAGAATTTATCGCCGGTATTCGAGAAATCTATGACTTAGCACCAGCGACGGCAGCCACAACTGAAGCAACGTTACCATTCGCCGAGTTTGCTTGATCAGCCTTCTGAGGCAGCGCGTCATACTCATCGAGAAGCGCCTGCAAGTCTTTGCGGGTTGTCGCGCCACCAGCGCAGGTGCGCGGAAGATCAATTGTGGCGTGTGACGAAATGATCGTGAGGGGACCAACATCCTGGTCGGTCTCTTGCGCAACGAAGGCCATAAGCTGACCTAAACCGATCAAGTTTCCGAGAAGCTTTTCAATGTAGTAGTGGTTCCGGTAGAGGGCGGTCAGGGTGATGGTCTTTCGCGGACCCGGCAAGCGCTTGAAACTCAGAAAACTGAGGCACTGCCCGCCATAGGGCGAGTTATCGATGTCGCGAGCAGGATCAAACAACGCCAGTTCATACTTGTTCTTTGTTGTGAGTGTGCGCATGCGCGTGACGATATCCCAGAGTGGGTTGTCGTTTGGCGCTCCTGGCCAGTGGCTCATGCGCTCGAAGTAATATCCAGACCAACGCTCTTTCTTGCGCACTGTGGGCAGGACACGCTCGTGAAAAGCTTCGAAAAACTCAGGCGCACCATGCCGGTTGTAAAGCGCTTGTGGGAAAATAGTGTTCGAGATCGTGCGCACAGACTTGTCGTGGCGGCGTAAGAACTGATCGACGGCGGCCACTCTGTCGTCGCTGAGTAGCGCACCAGTAGTTGGACTCTCTATCGTCAAAATGACATTGTGCGCTTCATGGCCAGGTGCCGCATCGACGGCACGCACGGCTTCCCTCCAAGTTTCAACGCAGCTAGGCTGCGACAGCACGATCGGGGACATTGCACGCCTCCTTCAACAACGCCAATCCATACATGTGCCGACGCAGATAATCCTCAGCGAGCCAAATGTGACCCGCCATTCCCCACTTGGTTCCCCAACTGTTGCGGATGAGAATGACAGATTGACCCAAATGGTCGCCGTAACCCACCGCGACAACAGCGTGTCGCGGGGCGGGAAAAGCCTGATCCCGGTCGTCATGTACAACCATTCCATCATTTGGTGGATGAAAAAACCGTCGCGTGAGCGTCGACAAGACAATCGCGGGCCTCTTCTGGTCTAAAGCCTTGCGGATCAAATCCAAATCTTGCAGTGGCTGTTCACCTTCGCGACCATATAAAGCGCCGACGCCGATCGGTGGGCGATACAGAGAAAGATCATTTGGTAATGTTGGAAGATAGGGCCAACCTTGTTCCTCCGGTTGTCCTTCATTCGCTAGCGTCGCCAGCATGTCGTTCAAGAACGCACCTTTGGTCGGCGGCCGCCCCGCTCTCTGCTGCGCATGATAAAACACATACTCACAGGACAGCGGGTCCCAACCGTCCCGCAATCCAGCATGGGCGTCGCTCGCTGCAAAAGCCAAGCAGGTCGGACGCGCTCCTTGGTCCCGGACAGGCCCAAATTGCCCACGTAAATCTACCTCTACTACCACTGACACCTTATGCGGCCTCCATCATCAGCCGCTCACGACGCTCAACACGCGACAGTCCTTCTTCTTCAGGGCCGGTGAAATCAAGTTCTAGTTCTAACCGCGTTAGTGCTTGTGCAAGATCCCACGGACGGGCCTCGTCGAGTACCAAGCGCCCACGATAATCCTCTGGTGGTTGCGCCGTCACCCGTCGAACGCCAGGGTCGCCAACGCTTTCTGTCTCAATCTCGAGAACCTCATCCCGAACAATAGCGAAGCCGCTATCGCGCAGCTCATCAATGTTCCAAAGGTAACCACCATTGCTATGCTCAGTCAGCTTCAAGATGAAGAGATCATTCCGGCTACCATCAATCCGTGTCCCGGCATCACGTTCGGTCAAAAGCCAAACATCGCCCCGGTAATTCGTTGGACGGTGACCATCCAACAGGGCCTCTTTGAGAGCGCGCCGCTGCATCGACAGTAGTTCTCGTACTTGTTTGGGATCGATCATACGATAGCGCACGAGGGTCCAACAGAACGCTTCGTAGCTCACTCCAAGCCGGAGACTGAGCTGATAGATGACATTCGGTCGCCGAAGATGAGGTACAGTTATGTTCTGCCGTTTCATGTGATTGGCTATCAGCCACTTTGGCATCAGGAAAGCAGTAGCAAAACCATCCGCTTCGACTTCTTGGAGGTCTTGTCCGGGCTGCTCATTCATCGTCATACGCCGTAGGATGTTTTCGTCATCAAGGCTTGGCTGGTGTTCCAACATGCAATGGCCAAGTTCATGCGCCGCCGTGAACCGCTGGATGCTTAGCGGGCGCTGTGTCGTAACGAGGATGCCTCGTGTCGGAAAGTTCAGGAAGGCCCCAAGCAAGCCGTCGAGAGGTCGGAACAGCAAGGGCACGTCCAGGTTCGAAATCGCTGAAAACACATTGATGGCACCGCCAGATTGTTCAATCTGATCTTTGACTCCGAGCTGTCGCAACAATCGACCGGCTGATTGTGCGCCCCTGCGCACAGCCTGAGCGTAGTTCGTGGCCATTTTTTACTCCTCGACGACCGCCGAGCGTGAGCGAAGATACTCGGCGAACCGGCCTAACTCATCACGGTCTTGACGGGATAAATCGGCAGCACGCCGCGCAAGATGAGCAACATCAACAGGCAGTGCTGCATCTGCATCGTCCTCTCCCATGAAGTACGATACCGGTTGACGATAGAGCTTGGCCAATCGATTAAGTTCGAGTGCTTCAACACGCCGATTACCGGCTTCAATTTCTGACAAAGCGCTTCGCTGTATCTTGAGATATTGGGCCACTTCCTCCTGCTTCAGACCAAGATAAAGCCGCGCTTCTCGAAGCCGCTCACCCAAGATCCGACGCTCTTCGGAACCAGTGTCACCCGCTCGCTTTGCAACGCTCATTTAGATTCCCCTTGCTTCTTAAGCCATTGGCTCTCTAGCCGCGGCATCATGTGATCCAACGCATCCTGAACTGAGGTGTAACCACCAGTGCGGACCGTGGCGTCTTTTGGCTGAAAGCCAAGTACATCTTCAACCGAGCACAATATCTCCACCACAACGAGAGAATCCATCGGCACTGGCGCCACCGCCGCAACGCCCGGTTCCTTTGGAAGTGCGAAACCATTCATGTCGGCTTCTGCTTCAGCGACAGCCATTAACTCCTCACGCAAGATGGCTTCTAGCGCTTGAGCTGGAAAACCTACGAACTTGGACTTTTCTTTCGTATCTGTCGCAACAACCATGGCATGTGTCCGAAAATCATTCCTTGAGACAACATAGCGTCGGAATATCCAACGCGCAAGAGATCTTGCAAACGGGGAACAAAGTTTCAGATCGGCGATGTCAGCTATTTCAAATTTCATTTGTTCTTAACACGGTCGCAGCGAATGTCCGGATTCCGTCCCGCGCTCGACCGACATAACATCTTCGCTACCCTATCGTGCAACCAGCTTTTGACCACCATCCTCCCGCAGCATCGCTTCCATGTCATCCAAACCATCAACGGCAGAGCGCATCTGCGCCTCGTCGCCTACGCCCACCGTCTCGGCATTCGCGACCTGGCTCCCAAAATCCATTTCCATCTGTCGCTGTTCGTCGGCGATCACGGCTTGAACGACAGGCGCAGTCTTCTTTGGGGCGACATCGATTTGTCCCGACGATTGGCCATCAGCAGCCTGGCGTGCGGCCTCAACGTCAGCCTCGGATCTCCCTGACCCGTTCGCTGGCGGTGTCATCGGCATGGCGCGCGCACTCAGCGGCAGCGTACCCTGCAATCCTCCTCCCCCTGGCTCCGGAAACGGCAATTCGCCCGTCTGCGCTGCATGGATCGCCTTGAACAGCCGATCGTCAAAGTACTGGATCCGTTTGGCCCGGACCGGCATCTGGGCATCGATCACCATGACGATCTCATCGAGCGGCAGGCGGCGGGCCTCATCTTCGGGGAGCAAGGAGCTTTCTTCAGTCCTTGTCGACTGGCTACGGCCCTCGAAGGGGTTCTTTCCGATGGATTGGGACCGCGTGATGACAGTCTTCGTCGTCTTGCCGACGGCCTTGCTCAATTCCTCGACCGTTTTCTCATCCGAGGGCGTTAAGTAGAGCTTGACACCCGCGTTGCCCTGCAGGGCGCGGCGGGTGTTTTCGCCATAGATTTCATCGAGGGCGGGGATGGTTTGGGTGACCACGGCCAGATGGCCGCGATAGGTGCGCAGGGTCTCGATGCTCTCGACCACGATCGGCATCTTGCCGAGGCGATTGAACTCATCGAGCATGATCATCACCGGCCAAGGTTCATCCGGCCCGGGGTCCTTTTCCTGCATGGCGGAGAGGAGATCGGAGAAGAAGAGGCGGATCAGCGGCGCGAGGGGTTTTACCATCAGCGGCTGGACCACGAGATAGACCGAAAAAGGCTTCTTGCGGATCGTGCGGAAATCAAAGTCCGACACCGCCGTCGCCTCGTCGATGGCCGGGTTCTGCCATTGATCGAGCCCCGAGGTCATCAGGAGCGAGACGTAAGACGTCAGCGTGTCGTTGTTGGTCGAAGCCAACCGCGTGAAGATCAGCTTGGCGGCCCTGTTATCCACCTCGTGCCCCCGCGCGAAATATTCCTTCTGCTTGTTCGCGCCCGAGGCCGCGATGCGGTAGATCTCGCCAAGAGTCGGACGTTTGCGCTGGAACGCCAACAGGCCTGCTGCCACAAAGAGATCGATCCCGCCTTTGAGGAGGCCCTGCACCCGGTCGTTGTCGCTTTGCAGGAAGAGCGTCGCCAGAAGCTGCAGTTCCATCTGCTGGCGCGCGGGATCTTTCAGCTCAAAGATGCGCAGGAGCGGGTTGTAGCGATGCGTGCGCTTGCCCTCCCAATCGGTGGGGGCAAAGCGGTAAACCTTGTCACCTTGGGCGGCGCGGTGCCGGGCCGTAGCCTCGAAACATTCCCCCTTCACATCGAGCGTGACGGCCGAGCCTTGCCAGGTCAGCAGGTTCGGAATGACGAAGCCCGTGGTCTTGCCGCGGCCCGTGGGCGCCACAATCAGCGCGTGCGGGAAGACTTTCGAGCAGATGTATTTCGCGCGGGACTTTGGTGTGCCGAGTTTCCCGAGGATAAATCCGGTGCCAGGCGCCCCGAAAAAACCATTGGCCTTCATCTCGCGCGCAGACTGCCAATGCGTCTGGCCAAAGCGTGTGAGGGCCGATCCCGAGAGGGCGAGGCTCAGCATCATGCCAGCGGCGGCGAAGCTGCCGATGATCAGATGGATAAGTTGGGCGTCCTCCGGGCGGCGATCGCGGATCGCCATGTAGTTCTGCGCGATATACGCAAAGTCGATCTCGGCCCCGAAACCGAGATCCTGGTAGGTCAGCACTGCCGAGGCGATGGTGTAGCCTATGGCGGCGGTCACCAGCGTCACCAGCAGGACGCCCGTTGAAATCCGCGCTTTTCCCATGGCGGCGCTCAATGGACCTGGCCCCGCTCGGTCTCGCCATCCACGTCTGTCGCGCGGTGTTTTTCGTATTCCGCGTCGGCGAGCTCATCGACCACCTGGCGCAAGGCCTCTGTGTTGGCCGTCGCAGCATCGCATTGCAGATAGACCTTGGCGACATAGAGCCGGTCGAGGCGGTCTTCGAGAACCTTGTCCAACGCATCGGCATCGCCGGATGTGAGCCGCTCAAGTTGGCGGTCATTCAGCACCCGTGCGATCTCGTCCCGGAAGGCGTCCCGCTCCACCTCGGTCTCGAAGGGCGCGGACAACTCCCCCGCCCGTTCATGATCCAGAACACGCGCAATCCGTTCTGCGAGGCGGTCGACACGTTCATCAGGCCGCATCGCCGTTTCATCGCCGGTTGCTAGACGTTCGTTACGCGTGCCTGACCCGAGCCCGTCGCGCAGCTCGTTTTCGCGGCGGACCTGATTGATGGCCTCCGTGTCCCGTATCTCGACGACGGCGGCATAGGTCGCGCCGAGCCCACGGGCGAGGTGGGAGGGCATGTCCGGATAGCGCGCTCGGAAGTCATCCGCGACCGCATCTGCAACGGGCGTGCGGAGATCGCGTCCCTCCATGATCCGGTCGACCTCGAGGGTGATCTCGCTGGCGCGGGCCGCATCGGTGATGGTCTCCCTGTAGGGTTCAGGCCGGTCAATCACATCGCCAGGACGTGCGAGCAGGTCCGGATGTGCCTCGAGATACGCGCGCTGCTCCGTCTCGATCCGGCGCTCCGCCCGCGAGACAACTTCCCAGTCCCGGTCGTCGATCTGCTGCGCTGTCAGACCTTCGGAGCGCATCTCCTGACGGATTGTCCCTTCCATCTCCCGGACTGCGTCCCGGTGATAATGGAACCGCTCGTTGACCGCTTCGGCTTCCACGACGCCATCCCGGCGCAGCACGTTCTCCCGTTCCAAAAGCGTGCCAAGTTCAACATGCACGTCGTTGAGAATGTCGCGCGCCTGTTCCAGATCAGCGCGACGCTCGAGGTTCAGGTCCCGCACCTCGGCCACCTTGGAGAGATCATCGGCGATCCATTGATGCTCGAGAGCCGCATTTGAGGCGCCCGTCTCGATCCGGGTCACCACTTCCGCTGTGCTGATCCCCGTGCCCCGCAGCGCGGTGTCTATGCGCGATCTCAAGTCGGGCGTGGCCAGACGCGCGAGCTGGCTGTTGTCGATATTGGCCTCGGAATAGACCCCGCCCTCCGAGGGGGTCTCCGACAGCGTGGATGATCGCAATCCGAGAGGCTGCATGTGCTGGACCTGCGTCTGGATCTCGATTAGGCGTTTTTCCAGCATGGGACGTTCCACGTCAGACTTCTCGGCGATCATGCCCTGCACCCGCGCGAGCTTTTCCGCATAGAGGCTGCTGAGATCCTCGAAACTTTGATCCTCGGCCATATACACATCTCCTATTCGGTCCACCTGCCCGCCACGCGCCAGCACCTCGCCCGCGCGGAAGAGCGCCGCCGCGATATCCTCGCGGGCCTCCCGGGAGGCTTCCGCGGCAAGCGAGTGGTAGACGGTTCTGGTGTTGGCGATCTCCGCCAGCGTCCGGGTCAGGTCCTGCCCCACGCGTTCACGCTCGCGGGGCGCGCGACCCTCTTCTTTCGCCGCATAAACTTCGCTGGTTCGGGCTGGGTAATGCACGACGCCGCGCTCCATCCGCCGCGTGGCTTCCAGCCGCACGCCGTACTTCTCCGCCTCCTCGACCATGGCGAGGCGAAAATCGTCGTAGTTGAAGCGGTGGTTGCGCCCCAGAAAGAAGAACTCGCCTTCCTGCGAGCGGCGGTTCAGCACCAGATGCGCATGGGGGTGATCGCGGTCCTCATGCACCGCGATGATGTAATCGAAATGCCCCTCATCAGTCTGGAAGAACCGCTCGGCCACATCCGTCGCAATGTCGCGCACATCCTCCCCGCGCGTGCCGATGGGGAAGGACATGAGCATGTGTGTGGTCTGGCCCAGCTTGGGCTTGAAGCCCGCATCCCACCGTTTGGCAAAGCGCTCGGTCAGGTCCTTGATGTCACCCGCCTCGAGCTTCGCTTTGCCATCCAGGAACCCGCTACTGTCCACGATATGGGTGGACTTGGTCGTGAGGTAATCGAGCTGGTTTGCGAGCTGCGATTTCGTGTGCGTGCCCCCGCTTCGGATTGCCTTGAAGACCGCCGGCCGATGCCCTGCTGCCGCGCGCACAAGCTGGGTCTGCTTGGCCACGTGCAGCCCTTGCATCGAGCCCCGGACGCGGCTCCAGCCATCCCGAAAGACCTCGCCCGTGACGGCATGGACAGCATCATTCAGCCGCATGGGCAAACTCCCTCAGCGCGGCCGTGGCCTCCAGCTGCATGACGTCGCGCCGACGCCGCAGCAGCAGGTCGATCTCGTCAGCGGAATCCAGAATGAACCGCGCCAGCCCGCGCATCTGTGCAAGGCGCAATTCGGTGAACTCGGCACTCGTGCCGCCCCCTGCCCCCTGCCCCCGCCGGTTGGCCTGCGTCATCTGCTTGGCGATCTGCGCGACCCCATTGCCGACCTCGTGCAGCGAGGCGCGATAGCGCGCCATCTCAGCCGCCATCTGCGCGTCCGGGACAAACACGCCACCCGCCGCCTGAATAAGCCGCCGCAACCCCTCGGCCCGGCTCTCGATCCCCGCCTTCGCCAACACCTCGTCGAGCGCCGCCAGCTCCGCAGCCGTGACCTTCACACTGACTGCTGAGACCGGGATCGCGGCATCGGCCTGGCGCTCGGCATCAGCTTTCAGGACGTAGCGCACGGCCCGCGATGTGACCTCGAAACGCTCAGCCAGCTCGGACGTCGACACACCCTCCGCGGCCTCGCGGACGATCTGCATCTTCTCGATCTCTGTCAGGCGTTTTGTTCGGGACATGCGGAAGAAAGACCCCCTATTTCCTGCCACCTTCCACCAAGGCTGCCCCTACCTTACGATACTATACCAAGCTGTCAATTATATACTTGCGTCGCATTCAGGCTCAGGCAGCCTTGGTGTCCGCTTCCCCCGCGGCCCGCAGGGACGCGGCTCTGCCGCCCTCACCACCGAGTGCACCACCTGTCCTAGAGGTCCCGTCCGCCAGCCCCGCCCGAGGGTCTGGCCGAACACCCATGTGTTCGGACGGAACCGCGGGCGGGCGCAAACCCCTCCGACAGGGCGGACAGGCAGGGTCAAGGAGGGCCAGATTTGGCTTGCCAAATCTCTGCCGCAAAAACCGGGAGGCCTTGGCCGATAGGTTTTTGCGGATGGCCCCCTTGAGGCTGACTGGCCGGTCTGTCGCGGCCTGATCATTCCGGGGGGGAGTGCGTCCGTTGAACGCGCAGCGAACGGCACCAAGAAGGGTCGCTGCCGGCGATCACCCGCGCCGGTGACGGCATCCCTGGAACAGGGATCGGGCCGCCCCAAGATCGTCCCGGGGCGGCCCATCCTCGTCAGAGGATTCAGTCCTGGGGATCCTTCGCGCTCGGCGGGAACATCACCAGCTCCGAGACCGCGACCGGGAAGTCGAGCTTGAGGCTGAAGAACTCCGAGCCGTCCCCGTTGCGGGTGTTGCGGAACATCGCGCCCACGCGCTGAAAACGGGTGCGCTCCTGGCCATCGGTGTCGGTGAACTTGACGGGGACGGTGGCGACGTAGTGGTTGGTCATTTGGGTTACTCCTTGTTGCGATGGGGATCACCCGGCACGGGGGCAAGAGGCCCGGTCGCAAGCGCAAATGCGGAGGATCCGCGGCTAGCCGTGGAAGCCGTATTTGTGCTTGCCGGAGCGAAGCGCAGGGCACGATTGGGCCGACCCCGTGCGATCCACATCTATGAGCAAAAAGGAGAGACCCGATTTTGTGCCGCCACTTTGCAGTCGCGTTCGCACCCGTCGATACCGGTCTGAGGTGGCTTGGTTCGTTCTGATCCAATGCATCTGGATAATGATCCGTCACGCGCACCACACAGCGGGTCAGCGTTCAGCCGCGCGCGAAGATTCGTCGTCTGTGTTGGGTGAGTGCCCCTGCTATCGGCACCAGGGTTGAGGGGGTGGGGGACAGCTGGTGCGGCCACATCGGTATGGCACGGCCAAACCTTCAGCAATGAGCGTACTGCCCACGTCCCGACCGTCAACGAACAACGAGCCACAAAGCCGCCCGAAATTGCATCGATCGGTGCCTTCAGTCCCGGGCCGGCAGGAACAGGCCACGCGCTCAAACTCAATTAACGCCGCACCCCGCACCAATTGACCAAGACGCGCTGTTGCCTGTTCCCCGACCTGGCGCTCTGCAGTGCAGGATGGTCTCCATGTCTCAGGCGCGTTAAACCCGACGAGACGCACGTTCGCTGTCATGCCTCGAACATCAATCGTATCACCATCAATGATCCGCACATCGCTGGCTCGAAGCGACCGGTCCTGTGAGGCGGGTCGCTCTGTTGGCGGCGCGACCCGTGACAGGAAACTGGTAGCCATCCAGCCCGTACCAAAGTTGGATCGAATTTGTATCCACTGCCCTTCTTCGCGAAGCTTCTCGACGCGGGTTCCCTCGCTCAAGACACCCATCACGGCATGCGAAGTAGACGGTCCAGCACGTTGATTGACACGTGTCCCAGTCACATAGACGTAAGCGGCGTCTGCAGTTTGCGATGAGGGAACCGCTGACGGGCTGTAGGGTATGGATCGCGAGTTCGATGATTCAAACAATGATCCAACCAATGCGAAAAAACCGACAACGACCACCAACGGCACCATGATCTGGCGTTGAGCCTTGCGCACGGCACGCCGAGGTGCGTTGATCGCGCGGGTCACGGAGATCGGACGGGGTCTCGCCTGAACGGTTCTGGTACTGCGCTTTGGTGCTGGTTGAGAAGTCCTGTCGTCGCTCGCTGATCTTGTCGGGGGCGGATTTTCCCGCTCCAGTTTCAAGACTTTGTGCAGGCTGGCATACTGCGCTTTACTCAAGCGCGTCTCCCTCCCATACCGCTCAAACCGTTCAGCCATGTTGGTGAGAAAAGACATCTCCCACTCGTTTGCCTGCCCGGACCGCAAACGCGCATCAATGCGCGATTGAATCTCTTTGGTGCGTTCCGGAGAAAAAGGCATCTAGGAAAAACTTGGGCGGGTGTTGAGATGTGCAACAAATGTCTTCTGCCGCATGGCCACATTAAGCTGTAATTGCATAGAAATACCATCCAGCCATTCCCGAAACCAGATTGCCGGATTGCGATCACCAAGCCTGTCGATGCCCATTGCTGGTGTTCACTGCGACACCGCCGAGGTTCGCCCACATCTGGGAAAACGACGAAAGGGCCGCCCGAAGGCGACCCTCTCAATTCACGTCTCCGCGGTCTTCTTTGCCGGGTCCGTAACCCGCATGACCGTCAGGCCTTTCGCTTCCGCCTTCTGCCCGAGGTTCAACGCGACCCCGTTGCCGCCGAAGAGCACAACCCCCGTCGCCGCGAACTTGTCGTCCAGCATCTCGTCGTTGCACTTGAACGGAGCCGCCCGCCCGTGTGCGGACCAGCGCGGATCGAAGCGCGCTTGTGCTATCCCGCGTGCCCGGGCCCACCGAGCCGCAATCATCTCCGCCCCGTGCTTGCCACCCTTGTGGCAGAGGAAGATCTCCTGGTTGCGGTTCTGCTTGATACGCTCGCGAACCTTGTCGAGCGTGTTGAAGATAACATCGACATCGGTCCAGTCGGTGGCGCCTGAGACGATCAGGGGCACACCCTCGACTTTCGACTTCTCGGCAGTCTCACGGTCGTGCTGCTCGAGGAGCTGCCGCGCCTCGAAGACAGCACCTGTCTCTTGCGCCCGGACGCTTGCGCGCGACCCGGCTGCCGGAATGAAGGCGTGACCGGTCTCGATTTCGTAGCACTCCGCCGCTGCCTCGCTCATCACGTCAACGGCGCCGACGATCTCGCGCAACTGCAGGAAGCGCGCCTGCGCCTCTTCGAGCGCGGTCTCGGCGATCTCCGATCCGTCATGGGATTTTGCCAGCGCGCCGATCTTGTCGGCGGTGCGGTCGACCTCCTTGCCAAGCGCCACCTTGCGGCGCTGCAGGATCGTGGCGAGCCCATGGGCCAGCGGTTCGATTTCGGCTTCAAGCCCGGTCCCGCGCAGCTGCCCGAGAAATGACTCGAAGCTTTCGCGGATGATGTGGTCGGTCAGGACGTGATCCTCCGGGATCGGCAGGTGAGCGTCCTTCTCGGTCAGCCCGAAAAGCTCGATGGTCTCGTAGGTGTTCGCATTGTCGTAAGCCATGACTGGTCTCCAGTATTCAGTTGCAAGGCCGCCACGTGAGTGTGGGGGCATGGCCGAATGCCTGGTTTCCGAATCTGCCCGGGTCAGGGACGGCGCAGCCGCCGGCTTGCCGGGCGCAAAAGTTTTCCGCGCGCAGCACCTGATGCACGCGCGCGCTCACGCACGGGACCGCCCCATCCCACAGGCTCCGCCCTCGCCGAAAAGTTTTGCGATCCTTGAAGCGGGCTGATTTGGGGGCCATCCGGAGGATATGCTTCCGCGCTCATGTGTGTGTGTTTTGACGGTAGGTTTGCCCGACCCGAGCAGGCAAACGGCCCAACCGGACGCGGGAGACGGATGGAGCGACGGGATCGTTTTGGCCTCCGGCCAAAACAGACCAGAGCGCAATCCGGCGGAGCGGCCGGGGAGGGACGTGCTCGCGAGGCGGGCAAACCGGGATGCCAGGCGCGACGCCGCGGTGAGGCCGCATGGCCGAATGCGCGACGGACCGAAGGGCCGTTCTCCACTGCGACACGCGAAGCCGAGCTGGGGAAGCCGGAAGGCATCGGGCGGTACGATCAAAACTGCGAAATTCGTAATGTTTCAGTTGCTCAATCCGTTGGCAAGGAACAAGATGGGAACAAACAGGACACCGAGCAATGGTTGATGACATCGAAATGCTCTCTGAACTGTCGGAAGCACTTCGACTGCAAAATGAGATAAACCGGGCGGAGGCCGGGCAGAAGGCACCAGTGTCTGGCTTCACCTACAAGGGTGTGCGGCTTAAGAGCAGATGGGCGGTCCTTCGTGAGCTGGAGGATATGAAACGCATTGTCGATGCCATGCCCGAACTCATGTCTCGACGCCTCGAAACCATCTGGTGCGACTCCAAAGTCGGCGCGACCTACACCGTGACCGTAAAAGACAGACTCTGGGTTCCCGATATGAAATGGGCAGTCTCGGACGCGATCGTGGACACGGTCGGCGGGCACAACGGAATTTACATTGACGGCGACACGCCCGCCGGAATGGACGTTGACCCGTATTGGCCGGGCAACTACCCTTGGGATCGGGATCCAACGGGCGAAAAGAGCGCAAAACCTGCCACCTCACGTTGACAGGTTTTCCACCCCACGGGTAGGGTGGCTTTCCATACCCACCTGTGGCGGGATATCGTACACCTAAGTATCGTGTTCCAATAACCGCGAGTCAGGGAGTAGCGGAATACCGATATTCGGGTGGGGTGGAAATTGCAGCACCCGAAGGCCCGGCCAAGCCATTGAGAAGACGCCCAAGCCTCCGTAGATCGAATGACAAGGAGGCCCGCAATGGCAAAGACAACCACGACCAGAACAAGCAAGACGCGCAAGAAGGCGCCGGAAAAATCCTCGACCGAACGCATCTTCGGACCGAAAGTCTATTCGCATGGGTATACAGGCGTTCCAAATATTCTGCTGCGCGCGCAAAGCCGGCTGGGGATCACCCCGACCCAGTTGACCATCATCGTCCAGCTTCTCGGTTACTACTACGATCCGCTCCGCCCGCCTTTCCCGACGAAGCGCGATCTTGCAAAGCGCATCGGCATCACCGAGCAGACGATCAGGATCAACATTAAAGCGCTCGAAGAAGCCGGGCTCGTCACGCGCGAACAGTGGAAGACCAGCGCCGGTGACTACGGGCCGAACCGGTACCACCTGACCGGGCTGATCAACAAGCTGAAGAAGCTCGAACCGGATTTCGAGGAGGAACGGAAGGAGCGGGAGGAAGCCCGAGCCCTGACAGAGACACCGCGCGCCAGAGCCAGCGCCCGCGCCAGAAAGGCCAAGGGCGATGGCGGCACAAAATAAGCGCATCCTCTGTTTCATCGACGAATGTGGAACCGCCGGCGAATCCGGCTTCGCGCTCGGATGCGTGATGGCCTGGGTGCGGGAGTGCGGACGCGCGGACAAATCCTTGAGCGATTTGCTGGAGCCGAATGCGAACGAGCTGCATGCGGCGAATCTGAGTCGTGAATATCTGCAAAGTCTTCTGGCGCGCTTCGCACAAACTGACCGCCCCGAGGGCATGATTCTGATGAATAGGCTAGGAACGGTCACCGAGGGCACTGCGCCAGCGATCTACGCCGGAAATGTCATCGAGACTGTCAAGGTCGCCGTCGGGCAATTCCGGAAGCTGAACCGGATTCGCGGCCAGGGCGTCGGCAATGTGGAACTCATCCTCGATCTGAACCATCACAACACGGACCCCGAATGCCAGCGGATGATTTCGGAGGCGTGCCAGCATGACGGGCGATTCAAGGCGGTGAATCGCATCAGCCAGATCGATTCCGCAGCATCGCGCCTTCTCCAACTCGCTGACGTAATCGCCTATGCGCGCACGTGGATTCACAAGGGCGAAGAGAATGCAAAGGGGCTACATGAGAACTACGGAATCCGGGTCCTTTGAATCAGAAAAACCGCCCTGAGGGCGGTTTTTAGGAGCGGCTTGCAACCGAACCATCTGCGGTTCGGGTCACCGCGACGCTCGCCCTGCACACAGCATGACGGGTCGCCGACAGGTCTCTGTCTGAGATGTAGTTAGCATGTGTGGAGTAAAATTTCAACTACTCCCATCCTAACGACCCACCCAGAGACGCATTGGAAAATATTCGCCATCTGAATATTTTTTGAATATTTTCTGGACAGAGCGCTTAGGGTGTGTGATGTAAGGTGCGAGGCGCAAAGAATCAAACAGCAAAAGGCATAGAAACTTGAACCGAGACAACGCACTGCAGGCAGCGCGCGGCCAGTTGGAAACATCGATTTGGGGCCTTTTGAGCGAGCTTGAAAATTCGCTGGCGTCACTCGCAAGCGTACCGCACATGAATATTGAGTGCCCTCGCGCTATAGGATCAGTCTTGAACTCGGCTCTTCCGGCAGCAGCTCAGGAGGCTGGGATCGAGAAATACGGGCTTGAAGTTAAATACTGTCGAAATGGACAGTGCAACAAGATTTCCGGGCACGTGAAATCGGGCGGCGAAACCTTCCCCGTCAGCCTAGAGCTGCATCTGTCCGGTCCACGTGGCGGAACGACAAAATCGAAACATCAGTTTGCATTCTCGGAACCCGCCGTATGCGACATTGAACGTCAGCCGTCGCTTATCGATTTTGATGTTAACGCGCCTGAGAGACTGCTGCTCTTTGTGGCGTGTCATCTCAGCGGCACAGGCGTGGCGGTGTCACGAGCGTACTTGAAATTTGCGGATGGCGTAGATCAACGAATGATTGAGTTGTACCGCCCAGCCGAAGGAGCGTCTAAGGCATCCGCAGATGTTGGGCCTGAACAGGGCCCGCGCGGCGCAATATTGAAAGTGAAGAGACCCGAGGGAGACAAGAAAGAAGATGGCATCAAAACAGATAAACGGGGGGATGCTGCTTCTAGCTCGTAAGAGACGACGGAAAACTCAAAAGGAATTGGCCGCAGAGACCAGAGTCGCACAGGCGGCGATCTCCAGAGTCGAAAACGGTACAAAGGACGTGCTGTCGCATGAAGAGATTCAGTCGATTGCGCGCTTTTTAGGATTCCCGGTGAGTTTTTTCTTTGAGCAGGAGCCGCTCTACAAAACACCCCTTAGTATCCACGGCGCGGCTTTCCGCAAAAAGTCGGCGGTTTCTGCGAAAGATCAAGGTGCGGTCGTCGCACTGGCAAATCATCTTGTATTGCACTTGCGCAGAATGCTTGAAGCAGTCGACTTGGAGCCCCAGTTTCCATTGCTTCAGTTTGAGGTTGTGGATGACAAGTCGAGCGTCAGCGAACACGCCCGTGCCGTTACTTCTGCAGCCGAAGCGGCTCAAAAGGTTCGAAAGTCGTGGCAGTTGGATGATGGTCCTTTGCCAAATCTCGTCAAGTACATTGAAGCCACCGGTGTGTTCGTGGTTCAGGGCGATTTTGGCGGTGCCGACATTGACGGTGTAACTATCAGACCCCCAGGAATGAAACCGGTGGTGGTTCTAAACGCAGACCGGCCCGCTGATCGAAAGCGGTTTAGCCTTGCCCATGAATACGGCCATGTGATCTTGCACCCCTTCCCCTACGACGCGATGGAAAAGGAAGCCAACGAATTTGCCGCTGAGTTGCTCACTCCTGCCAAAGGGGTGCTACCAGATCTAAAGAAACCGTTGACCATTCCAAGACTTGGGCAATTAAAGCTGAAATGGCGCGTGGCAATGGCAGCATTGATCTACCGAGCTAAAGCGCTGAACGCGATAACCGATCAAGCTGCAACGTCTTTGTACAAGAAGATGAGCTACTACGGCTATCGAACGCGGGAGCCTGATGAGTTCAGCATTGAACATGAACAGGGTTCTTTATCAACTCAGCTCTTGGAATTGCACACGGAGGATTTGGGATACTCGTTCGACGAGTTGGCTGACGCTTTAAGAACTTTCCCAACAGAATTGGCGGAGATGCACGGCCTGAAACCGCCAGACCAGCGCCCGAAGCCAAAACTGAAGCTGGTCATTGGAAGCGAACTATGATCGATTTTGCACGCTAAGTTGGACGTGTCAGGCAGGATACAGACAACCGCAATGGCTTCCGAACCGTCCACTTCTTGTGTTGCAGCTATTCGCTTTCGCACGGTCCAAGAAAACAAGAAGGGGAACCGTGGTCCCACGGCTCCCCTTTCGGTTCAGATCGTCTCACCTCGCGCGCTGATCAGGCAACCAGCGACAGCCCCTTGCCTGCATCCTGCGGCTGCTCACCGCTGTCGATGAACGGGATGATCGAGAAGGTCTGACCGCCGCGTTGTTCTTCGTTCTGCACGGCGTTGACGCGCAGGTCCCCATCGGGCGTGTTGATCAGCAGCGACAGGTAGTCATTGCCCGTGCGGCTGCTTTTCGCCATCCAGGCCGAGCCGACGCGGATCGGTGTGCCCCGGGGCGAGCTGACCTCGATCCGGTAATCGGGGTGGGTCTCCTCGGATTTGTAGCTGTTCTCGATCAGCATGAACTCCAGATCGAACATCATGTTGGCGATGTAGCCGGTGAAGGCGTTGTCGGCGTCCATGGCGGTGAGCTCGCCCGAGATCGAGCCGGATTTCATCAGGCCGTTCGAGACCAGCGGGATGATCTCGAACGCGCCGCTTTGGGCCGCACGCGCCTCTTTCGTCTGCACCGCGTTGACCCGGAACGGGCCCAAGCCGACATCGATCTGCATCGAGATATAGGGGTTGCCACTGGTGTTGCCGGTCTCGTTCCAGGCGGTGCCGATGCGCACCTTGCGGCCTGACTTGTTGACTGCCGTAACTTCAAAATCCGGGCTGCGTTCGGACATCTTGGCCCGCGCTTCCAACTGGATGGCGATGTCAAAACGCGTCGAGTGGATCATGCCGGTGTACTGAGCGGCTGCGGTCTCGACATTGCGGGTGAGGGTTCCTGCGAACATGGGATGGTTCCTTTTGGATTGGCCGGTGTCTGACGTCCTTGCCAGCGCATCCGGGATTGCTTTCTCGACCCCTTGAGGGATCACAAATCAGAAAGCTTGCTTTCCTTTTCAGCCCCGCCCACGGGTCAGAGCTGCCGTCCGAGTGGGAATGCCCCCGCGCCTCCTGGTGCTACGCCCCTCCCCTGCCCGTCTGGTCTTGATTGGCTGCCCGGATTTTCCGCGCCGTCCTCCGATCGCGCGATGAAGAACTCCGCCTCTTTTCCGTTCAACCCGTGCCCGCCCCGGTCGGTCAGACCGATGCAGCTACCGTTCGGCACATAGGTGATGAGGTACTGACCGAGCCGGTCTTTGTGCACAACGTAGCCGGTATTGGCCCAATGCACGGTCTGGCCGGCATCGACGGCCGCCTTGATGTCTTCGAGTGTCATGCGATCCTCCTCAAGAAGAATGGTGGGGAAACGACGCAAGAAGCCCGATCTTCCAACCGGGCTTCCATGCAGTATTCGTTTGGCAAACAGTCGAGAGCTGTCAGGCGCTTTGCGTGGCTTGCGTCGCGCGCGCCGCCATCCAATCCTTCAGGCCAAGAACCGTTCTTCCGGCGGCGACTTCAGATGCCCAGGCGACCCTTGGGTCGCCGCAGGGCTCATCGCCAGCATGCCGGTCGATGTGGCCATTGGCCATCCATGGCTCGGGCTGGATCCTTCGCAGCCAGTCCGCCATACTTGGAATACGGCCCTGGCAGTCTTCACGGATATGCTGCTCGCCGATCCAGCGCACGGGAATGTCCCAACCTGCGCTATTGGTCAGGGTCAGGCCGAAAACCCGTTCGGCCTCGAACAGGCCCTGGGCATGGTGGCGCATGGCTCGGTGCGTGAAGAGCGCGAGGTGCTCTTTCGAGGCGTCAAACCAATCGTGCACAGCCTGATAGTCAGACGGCACCCCGCCGAATTTTCGGGCAGAGCTTTCAGCATGATGAAGCGGATGGGCCATCTCAAAGACCCTCGACATAGCTGTGCGAGCATTCGACATAGCGGTCCGCGTGATCGAGGGTGATGCTGTCGTTGCGCAAGTCCCAGGTCAGCGTGCCGTAGCCGCCCTCGTTGTTTTCGAACCCCGGATGATGGTGATAGGCAAGCGACCAGGCGAAGTCGCCAACTTCTGTGACAAGCGCCTCCGGCAGTTGGACCTCTGCAGGCTGCACCGTCACATCCTCGACATTTCCGGAATCGCCATAGCCTTCGTATTCGGCAGTGACCTCGCTGATGCCAAGCGTACGTAGTTGCGCGAGCAGCTCCGTTCGGGATGCCTTCAGCGTGGTTTCGCGCTCTGCACGCCACTGAGCCGCAAGCGCGGCATAGTCCATTTGGGGATTGGTCATGGGTCTGTCCTCTCGTCTGAATTTGGGGGGCCAGGCGTGGTGTTGGCTCGCGCGCGCCCGGAACGCGCAGACCGGTCAAATCCCGATCTGCGACGCCCGCCCGAAAGCCCGCTTTGACTTTTCAGGCGGCTTGTTCTGACGTCATGACGGCTTCCTGCCCCACGATCCGGGCCAGAATGTTTCCCGTGTCGACCCCGTCCCCATGCGGCAGGAATACCCGTAGCTGGAAGGCGATGATCTCGGTGAAGCAGCCGAGGGCCTTGAGGCCGTCGATCATGCCCCGATCCGCACCAGAGAGCTCGAGGCGCATCTCGCCTGCGACTCGGCGACGGGTCAGCGTGAGACCCCGGCCCAGATCGACCGGCGCGGTGGTGCCGAGAGCGGCGGTCAGCATCTCTTGCGGTGTTTGCGGGTTGGAGACGAGGAAGCGGGCGCGCAGCGCGGCCGCCCCTTCCTCGCTCAGCGTGCGCCCGATCATCGCCGTCGCCCCTTCAGGCGTGACCCGATAGATGCGCTCATTGGTGGCCGGGATGTCCTTCCAGATCGGCAGCAGCAGCCCGGTCAGCAGGTAGAGCTTGGTCGTGGTGGTTTTCGGCAGGGACGCAGCCTCAGCATCCCAAAGCCGTGCGAACTCGGGCTTGCCGATCTCTTCCCAGGCCGAGGACACGAACCGCGTTTCCTCCAGATAGCTCGACCCGTTTGGCCGCACTGCCTTGCGCATGAGGGTGACGATATCCTCGTCATACATCTGCATGGGCCACGCCGAGATGAGCGCCGCGCGGCCAGACGCGCGGTTGACCATCGGCAGCTTGTCGGGATTGCGCGACAGGGCCTCATCGGCGCCAAGGACATGGACCGGGTCGGTCACCTCGAGCCCAATGATCCGCGTCACCGCGCGGGATTTCGGGCAGGTCCAGAGATCCTCCGTGGAGACCTGTTCGATCTTTTCGCCACGCAGGGTTTCCACGCCGAGATCCAGCGTGCCCGCCGCGCGCGCCCGTTCGGTCTGATCAGCGATCCGGCGCATGAACTCGGCAAAGAGTGCGTTCTGCATGTGGATGGGCAGCGCCAGCACCCGGTTGAGAAACCGCTGGATCGGGGGAAGCTCTTCGAGAAGCACCCCGTCCTTGTCGATCAGCCGCAGGGCTGTCCAATCGTTGAAACTCTCGTAGCTCATCGCCTCAGCGCGCCCGGCGGCAAGATCGGCGAAATACCCGCGCAGCGCCGCCCGCGCGATCGGGCTTTCGAGATTGTGCTCCTCCCGGAACATGCCCTGCGAGCCGGTCTCGCGCTGACCCTTGGTCAGGGCCCCCAGCTGGTCGAGACGTTTGGAAATCGTCGAGGTGAAGCGCTTCTCGCCATGGACATCCGAGGTGCAGACCCGGAAGAACGGCGCGCTGACCTGGGCTGAGCGATGCGTGCGACCCAGCCCCTGGATCGCCGCATCGGCACGCCAGCCAGGCTCCAGCAGATAATGCCGCCGCCGCTTCTGGTTCTTCGCCGTTTGCGCCGCATGGTAAGATCGGCCCGTGCCGCCCGCATCAGAAAAGATCAGGATATCCTTCTCTCCGTCCATGAAAGCTTGGGTCTCGGAGGAATTGCTGCTGAGGCTGCGCTTCTCGATGAAGAGATGGCCGTCGGCGGCCTTGAGGGGCCGGATGGACCGACCCGTGACTTCAGCGACGGCCTCGTCGCTAAAGGCCCAAAGGATCTGATCGAGAGCAGAGGGGATGGGCGCCAGCGTCATCAACTCCATCATGGCCGCATCGCGCAGGGCGAGCGCCTCGCGCGAGACGACCAGCGCGCCGGTCTCATCCCGGAGCGGCTCGGCCACCATGTTGCCGTCAATCTCCACGAGCTTTTGCGCGTGGATCGGGAAGGCCTGTTCTAGGTAGCCCAGAACATAGTCGCGCGGCGTCAAGGCACCCTCGACGAGCTCGTCGTCGGAATCCATCGTCTCAAGCCGGCGTTTCAGCAGGCTCTCGCCTGTCGAGACCACCTGGATGACGCAAGCATTGCCCGCCGCTAGGTCATCCTCGATGGCGCGGATGATGGTCGGGGCCTTCATGCCCATCAGCAGATGGTTGAAGAAGCGCTGCTTCGTGCTCTCGAAGCGGGACTTGGCCGAGGCGCGTGCGGCCGAGGCGTTGGTCTCCCCCGAGGCGTCATTGACACCAGTCGCGGTCAGTGCTGCCTCGAGATTGTGGTGAATCGTCCGAAACGCGCCCGCATAGGCGTCGTAGATCTCGATCTGAGCCGGGGTCAGCGCGTGTTCGAGCACGTCATACTCCACGCCATCGAAGCTGAGCGCGCGGGCGGTGTAAAGCCCGAGCGTCTTGAGATCACGGGCAACCACCTCCATGGCGGCGACACCGCCGGCTTCCATCGCCGACACGAAACTCTCGCGGCTCGGGAAGGGGTATTCGGGGCCCTGCCCCCAGAGACCGAGACGCGCGGCATAGGCAAGGTTGTGGACGCTCGTGGCGCCCGTGGCCGAGATGTAGAAGACGCGGGCACGCGGTGCGGCCAGTTGCAGCCGCAGGCCCGCAAGGCCCTGCTGGGAGGGTTTGACCCCCCTGCCCTGCTCGGACCCTGCCGCGTTCTGCATGGCATGGCCCTCGTCAAAGGCCAGAACGCCGTCGAAATCTTCGCCCATCCAGTCGAGGATCTGGCTCAGCCGGGTGGTGCCACATTTGCCCGCGGACCGCAGCGTGGCGTAGGTCACGAACAGGATACCGTCACCCATCGGGATCGGCTGGTCCGGTTTCCATTTGGAGAACGGCTGGATGTCGGCGGGCGAGCCGCCAAGATCGGTCCAGTCGCGGATTGCGTCCTCGATAAGCGTGGCGGATTTGGAAACCCAGATCGCCTTCCTGCGCCCAGCCAGCCAGTTCACGAGAATGAGCCCGGCGCATTCGCGCCCCTTGCCGCAGCCGGTGCCGTCGCCGAGGAAATACCCGAGGCGATAGGCACGTGCGTCTGTATCATCATCGGCGCGCGTCAGCTTGGTCTGGTCGTCATCGATAGTGAACCGACCGGGCAGGTCGCGTCCGTGGGCATCATGCGCCATGATGATGGTTTCGAGCTGCGCCTCGGAGAGATGCCCATCCTCGATCAGCCTGGCGGGCAGGCGCAATTCCGCACTGGCCGCGCCAGAGGGCACGGGCGGCGCGACAGAGGCCATGGCGATGCTTTCGACGAGCGGCGTGGGATGTTCCTGCGCGCCTGCGATCTCAATCCGCTGCGGACGGTAGCGCGCATAGATGTCAGAGACGGGCGTGTTGTCGCGCGGGAGATCGAAGCGTGTAAAGCTGAGCGGGATGGCAGCATTGGCGCGGGGATTGGAGGCGGCGACTGTGGCAACTGGGCGCTTGCGCGCGACAGGTACTGGACCGACCGATCGCGCATGAGGATTTTTCGCCGCCCGTTGGGTGGAACGCGCCTCCGGCCGGGTCGCGGCCACGGCATCGACATATGCCAAGGCTTCATCCAGATCCCGGACATTTGCGCGGATCATCTCGCAGTCGTCCTGCACCTTGTCGAAGACCATGAGCTGGGTTTCCACCGAGGTGCCGAGCTTGCGGTAGATCTGCCCCGGCATCGTCAACGCCAGTCGCGGCGTCAGGAGACCGCAGGCGCGCGACCAATGCGCGGCATCACGCTCCGGGCTGAACCGTGGCGGCATGATCGCCACCAGCCGCCCACCGGGGGCAAGGCGCTTTGCAGCCGCAATGAGATGTTTGGCAGCGATGTGCTTGTCTCGCGAGCGATCGACCGAGGAGGCGAAGGGCGGGTTCATCACCACGACATCGGGTAGAACCGGCGTCTGCAGCAGATCGTCGATATGCTCGCCGTCATGGCCCGTCACTTCGCCGCCGAAAACCACGCGCAGGAGGCGCTGGCGAAAGGGGTCGATCTCGTTGAGCACATGGGTGGCACCGGCCCGGGCGGCGAAAGCGGCCAGGGCGCCAGTTCCCGCGGATGGTTCGAGCACGGTCTCGCCCTTGCGGACCGCAGCCGCCCGCACGGCCATTGCCGCGAAAGGCAACGGCGTAGAAAACTGCTGCAGCCGGATCTGCTGCTCGGAGCGGCGGGTTTCGGTCAGGAGACGTGACGCAAGGGGTTTTGCGGCAGAGTAATCATCCTCACTGTTGTCGCCACGTAGCAGCGCTTGCACAGCCGCCGCCTGCATCAGGTCGTAGGCCTTCCGCCAGTCCCAGGCGCCCCCGGCATCACTGCCAAGAAACGTCTCGCGCATGATGCGCGCGAGCGCTGAGCTGCGTAGGGGTCGGTGGTCGATCTCCGCGCCGATTTGCGCCAGCGCAGAGGTGAGGTTAGCGTCGGAGATTGAAAGAGTCGGGTTCGCCGGTTTGGGCTTGGTCATGGGGATTTTCCTTTGGATCAGGGTCTGAGTTCCAAAGGACAAAAAGCCCGCTTTCGCTTTTTGGGGTGATGAGGTCAGGCCGCGCTGACCTCCAAGGCTTGGTCAGGACTTGGGTTCGACCTGCCGCTTCGAATCAATCAAAGCCTGCGCGGCCTGCATTACCTGAACCTGTGAAGTTCCAGCGCGCGCCTCCTCAAGCGCGGCCTGTACCTGCGCGCGAAACCACGCGTCATACGAATTGACATCAGCCGCCACGGAAATGCTCCTCGAGACCGAGGTGCGGCTGTTCCTTAGCCGTTGGGTCCATTGCGCTTTCTCCGACTATGCGATGGGTCGATGCTACATCACCCACAGTGGTGCCGTAAACGGCAAGGCCGTAAGGTTCACAGCCAACCGGGCCACTCACCGATCAGGTACCGCGTCCAGGGACGCCTCGAACCGCTTGTACGCCGCCGCAGCTTCTTTCAAGAGCGCGTCGAAATCGTCAGGTGGATTTCCAACTTCCAGCATCCCTTTGAACGTCGCATAGGCATCCATCTTGCTGCCGTAGGCGCGCAGGGTCTTGTCGTCGTTCACCCAGGCCACCACGATGACCTTCGCATCGCTGTTGAACCGGTAGAACAACCGATACTGCTGGAAGAATTTCGCCCGGAACCAGTGCTTGCGGTGATCCCCGAGCGTGCTGCCTTGCCGGTAGGCGGCGGCACTCGGATCTGCCGGTATGGCCTCGGTGACCAGCTTGAAGATGGCGGCCAGCCGTTTCGTCGGGTTTTTCTTGCGCCAGGTCTTTGGATCGCGTGCCTTACGCGCCTCGACTTCCTCGATCAGCCCTTCGAGTTGGTCCAGAAAGAGCGGATGCGCATAAATCGACCATCCGTTTACGACAAGGGGCGCCCCTGCGGGCACGCTATCGCCGGTCATTCATCCTCGAGCGATAGCGGCGCATCGAGATCGACGTCAACGTCTCCGACCAGTGCTGCAAGACGGTCATGCAGAGCCCCATCGAAGGCCCGAATGCGGTCCGGATGCGCCTTGATATCGGCCTCGACAAAATCAAGGAACGCGCCGAGCGCGGGATCATCCTCGTCGCTGCGCACGGGCTCGATATAGACCCTGCCACTCGGCTCGGTGCAGTAGCGAATCTGGTCGCCCTTGCCCAGCTTGAGCTGTTTGCGCACACCCGCCGGCACGGTCGTCTGATAGCGATCCGTGAGTTTCGAGACATCTTGTGCGAGCGCTGTCATGACAGTCTCCTGAAAGAAAAGGGGCTTTGCTACCCGTGATAGGTAATGCATTTGCATTGTCTTGTCAAGACAAGCCGCAGGATCTGCTGTCGCCGGGCAGGTCGATGAGCTGTCCGGCGCAGCACCTATTCTCGCCCCGCGAGATACTCCGCCAGCACCGGGCTGGCAGCACCTTTCGCGGAGCTGAGCAGCTCAGAACCCGCAAGCGTGGCCTTCGAGAGGCGTACGAGCCCGCCGGTTTCCTCGATCCGGTAGCAGCGGCGTTTTTGCCGCCCCCGCTTGTAGTGGGTCGCGGTGACGATCTGGCATGTACTGCCATCGGTGAGCGTCACAGGGGTCGCGAGCCTGATCTTGTCGCCTTCGTCGTAGTCCGGGATCGCGGCCCAATCCCGGCAGCGCTGTCGCCAGGCGTGCGCATAGCTGCCTTCGTCTTTCAGGTCAGAGAGAAGCTCGATCAGCCCAAGGGGCGCGCGCGACTCGTTCGGGCCAGCGCTTTCCTCCATGTCCTTGTAGCCCCAGCAGCCGTCATCGTATCGGGTAAGGAAGACAGCCCCGAAAGTGATAGAGCCATCCGCATCGGTGACATAGGTCGCGTCCTCGACAGGGGTGCCGTCGAGATTGGTTACTTTTGCCGCCGCATACCAGGTGGAGCCGACCCTACAGGCTTTGACCAGTTCGGTTTTGCACGTGTCGCCATGAGAGGTGCAGAGCCGGGCGATTTCCGCCTTTTCGTCCGCGTAGGTCTTCACGCGACAGTCGGTGTAGAAGAGCCAGCCCATCACGCCGCCCTCCGGTCATCGAGCTCCATAAGCATATCGAGCGGCACGCGGTACGGCTGCATCGCATCGAAATGCTCGCAATTGCCGCAGTTCTGCACGATCGCGAAGGTATCGCAGGCATCCTTGAGGATGACCCGGAATGTACCGCCGAGGCCCGAGGGCACCTCGTAGGTTCCGCCGATGAGATAGTCCGAGGCCCGGCGCACGAAGACGCGGATGCTGTGGCCATCGGTGGCGAGCCGGATGGCCCCCTGCCCCCGGTCGATGAGCACCTGCACGTCATCAAAAATGTCGGTGTAGAACTGGCCGGTCAGATCGCGAAACGCCATGCGGCGCTTCGCCATCCAGTCTGTGTCGCGAAACGGGTTCATGCCATCGGCGAAGGCGAAGGAGGGATCGGCCTGCTCGGTCGTGACGATGCGGGTGGTCGTTCCATCAATACCGTTCGAGCGCAGATGCACGCCGTTGCCGACGATGAGGATCAGGGCCGGCCTGTCCACGGGCCCGTTCCAGTTGGGCAGGAAGGTTTTGCAAGCGCGCGCATGGGCGATCTGCGCCGCAACGGCTGAGGCAGAGAACTTGAGAATAGCCATGGGGATGTCTTTCCGTTGGGTATGAGAAGATAGACCCGCGCGGGGAATGCCTCGCGCGGGTCGTATGATGGCTCAGGCCGCTTGCGCGACCCCGCTATCAGGCTCGTGGGTTTCCGCGATGGGCTCTGCATCATCGCAGGCGACACCGGCGGTCTGCATCATCGGCGGGCACCAGGCGGCCACAGCAGCGCGCTGCGCGTCGGTGAGGGTGGCGAAGGGTTCGGCGAAGAGCTTGTCGCAGAAGGCCACAATCTCCTTCTTGCTTGACGAGGCCAACGTTACCGCCTCTTGAGCGAGGCCCAGATCCTCGCCGAGGATTTTCAGGAGCCAGGCCTTCTTGAAGCGGTTGAAGAGGGCCGCGTTCGGCGTCCAGTGGGCGCGGATGTCGGGCATGATCTCGATCTCGAAGTCATGCATCAGGCTCTCGCGCCGCGGGTCCCGCGCGAAGCAGGACTGCGTCGTGCTGGCGGTCGCATAGGCGACGAGCTTGGCCTTCTCGCCTGCCTCCAGCGCGCGGAACGCCGCGAACTGATCGGCAGGGGACCGGGTGTCATCGAGCCAGGAGAGGTCCAGCGCATCATGCGCCGCCGCCACATGCTCAAGCGAGGTCACGTCGATCTCGTCCATCTTGGCGTGGCTGCGGTATTCCTTGCGGGCCTCGATCTTGATCGCCTGCGTGACACTCATGCCGCTGGCCAGAACATCACTCACCAGCTTGAAGAGCGTCAGATCGAGCGTGGCCTCGGGATGCAGCGCCATCGCGGCCCCGAGCGCCATGGCCCGCTCGGTCTTGAGGTCTTCAGCCAGCGAGGCTGGGTAGCTGATTTCACCAGCGTCGGGGGCCTCCTCTCCGGTGGTGTTGGTCGAGGAACTGGGCGCGCCCTCTTCTTTCACGATGTCCTCCGGGCGGACGAGGCCCACATGGAGCGTGATCTGCCCGTTCGACCAAGACGCAATCACGCCTGCACGGGCGAGGTCCTCGGCGCTGTAGGCCTCCTGCAGATCGCGGGCTTCCTCTTCCAGAGCGTCCACCCGGTCGTAGAGCGCATTATAAGCGTCGTCTTCGAGCCCCTCATCCTCCATCTCGAGCTGCAGTTTCTCAAGCTCGGCGGTGATCTCGTCGATGCGCTTCTGGGCCGCCTCATCTGGCTCGATCGGGCCGGGATAGACGCGGCCATAGTCGGCCATGGTCGCGTAATCATAGCGCACCAAAGCATCAGCCCAAGCAAAGCCCAGCCTCATACGGGCCTCTTCGGCGGCGGCCCCAAGCTTCTCGAGCAGGATGGTCTCGACCAGCGCGGCGTCTTCCAGCACGGAATGCTCTTCCAGCAGATCGGCCGCAACCGCGCCGCCGCGGGCCTCATAGTCTTCACGCACAAAAGCCCCGATATCGTCACTTACCTGCACGCCGCGAGTCTTGAGCGCCTGTCGGACGGTATAGGCTTGCAGATAGCCGCCGTCTTTCGTGAGCGCCTCGAAGACCTCGCGTTGCGCCTCCTGACTAGGGTGCTCGGCAAAGGCTTTCATCGTGTCGAGCGTGATCGTCTTGGCCCGGGCCGCGGCGCGGATATCGGGGTGGATCAGACCGTAGCGCAACCGGCCTTTCACGGCCGCCACCGTGGTGCCGAATGTCTTGGCGATCGTCTCGGGCGTCTGGCCATCGATCTCCATCATCCGGGCGAAGGCCTCGAACTCGTCGATGGCGTTCATCGGCGCCTGGGTGATGTTCTCGGCGAGCGACAGCGCCGTGGTCACGTCACAGTCCTCCGGCACAAGGCGGCAGTCTACCTTGGTCTTCGCGGTGAACCCCTTGGCGGCATTGTCTGCGACCAGCTCGCTCAGCGCGGCATGGCGACGGCCACCGGCGAGCACGGCATATTTCCCGTCGAGCTTCTGGACGAGGAGCGGCTGGAGCAGGCCCAGCACAGCGATGCTGGCTTTCAGATGTGCGATGTTCTCGGGATCATAGGTTTCTGGCGAGTTGCTGCGCACATTGGCGGGGTGAGCTGTCAGATCGCCGATAGCGACAGAGACGGGTTTGAAACTTGCGGTCATGGGATGTCCTTTTCGATGGGTATGGTGCGGCCCGCGCTCGTGCGTGACCAATCCCCGGCTTCGGAGATCAAAACGACAGCAGGCCCGCTTTGCCTTTTGAGAGGCAGCGGGCCTTCATCGTCTGGGCTGTCAGTGGGAGGGGTCCCCTGCCCTTCTACCAGTCGCGCGCCAGCATGATGGTCAGCACGCGCATGGTGGTCGCGGGATTGTCCGGGGCCTCGGCACCGTAGCGGAAGTCGGAATCGGCCTCGTACAAATCCAGTTTCCAGAACACGGTCTCGCCGCGGATCTCGACCGCCCCGAAATCATGCCAGCCTTCGGGATCATTCTCGGGCTCGAACGTGGCAAACTCACCGGTGGCCTTGACCGCCTCGGCCATGAAGCCATCACCGGCCTCCATAAGCGAGCGGGTGACATGCATGCGACCCTGGATGGGCTGCGCGGGCGGCACTCCAAGGCACGCGAGCTTGCGAAACGCGTCGTTCTGCGCGGCGATCACACTCGGATCCGGGCAGTCTGTCTGGGGCTGTGCAGTAATGGTCATAGGGCTCTCCTTTGAGAAGTTGAAACACCCTTCCCAAAGCCTTCTTTCACTTTTGCTGACGCACTCCCCTCAAGCGGCCTCAGCGTTCTCCCCGGCCCTGCCCGTCTCCGATCTGGCAATCAGATAGTCGCAGGCACGTTGCGCGTCCGCGGCGTGGCGGAAGATCGCAGCCTTATCTGAGCGAAGAACGCGCAACCAGTTGTGCAGGTAAGCGGCATTCATCTCGAGTGTATGGGCCGTGAAGCCGAGCGTTTGCCCCAGGAACACCGAGGTCAGTTCCGCGACGATCTCCTCGCGCGCGTAGGCCGTGTTGCCGAATTTCGAGAGCCCGAAATCGCGATTGAGCCGATGCGGGGCTTTCGTGGCATGGGCCAGCTCATGCGCCCAGACCCCGTAGAAATTGCGCGGATCGTGGAACCGGGTGATGGACGGCATATAGACCTTGTCCACGGGCGGTAGGTAGTAGGCTTCCGTTCCCGTGAAGACGGTCGTGATGTCGATCGCGTCGAAAAACGCCTGCATATGCGGGATGGGCTCGGACGGCGGATGCTCGGGCGTTGGCTCCGGATCGGGGAAGAAGCTCTCGGGCAGGCCCTCGATCTGGCAGGCATTGAACACGCGGTAGGATTTCTGGAAGCGGAACACGCGGGCCTCCTCGGAGTGGTCATCGCTCTCCGCGTGCTCATCCTCGCCGCCGGCGTCTTTCCGGCTTTGACCATAATAGACGACGACAGAGGATTTCTCGCCCTTGCGCACCTTCGCGTCCAACGCATTGGCCTGCGGCAACGTCATCCAGAAGGGCGAGCTATGGCCCGCCATCACGGTCCGCATAGTCAGCAGGAAGTTGTTCACCCCCTGGTAGGGCTCACCGCCCACACGCAGGGGGCGTGAGCTGCCACCTGCGGTCCAGGGCTTGCGCCATGGCAGGACGCCGCGCTCGATGATGCGGATGATTTCGTTCGTGATGACCTCGGAGGCATCGAATTTGGGCATGCGGGATCGGGCCATGGCTGGCGTCCTTTCGTGTGTTGGTGAGAGAATTTAGGGGTCAGGTTGACTGGCGGGGGCGCGGATCGTTGACGATCCTCGCGCCGAGCCGCTCGACCATGTCGATGTAGGTGGTCAGCGAGACAGACTGGCCGGCACCTGAAAGGTCAGGGTCGACAGATCTGTCCCGCGCCACCCGCGGCAAGTTCGCGAATGCGATGACATCGGTGACGGGTCGGATATCGATGAACGGGGTCACTCGTGCGACCGCAAGAGCGGCCAAGGGAAAGCGTTCGATCGGCGCGAAAGTCGACACTGTGGTCCAGCCGATATGAAGGAACGTCCCACCCTCCCCGCAGATCACATGCGCGTTTGGCAATAACGCCGCCTGCTTCAGATGGCCGAGATCACGCATGACGGTCTCGCTTTCGAGCCGCTTCGCCAGCCCCGTCTGGCCAGTTCGGCGCAGCTCTCTATGCCGCCACCACGAGGCAGCGGTCGCGCGTAACACGCGCAAGACACCTGATTGCATGGGAATGCCCTTCATCCGTAACGGCAGACCGGAACCCGGCCCGGACCCATCTGAGGGACCCCAAAGGCCCTCATCCGTCAGTCAAAAAACCCGAAGAACACTTTTACTTTTCGTGGACCAAACCCATGAAACACCCAACCGCCACCGAACTGTACTGGTACGACGGGATCAGAACTTCCACAGGGCCCATCGGCTAGACCTGTGGCGGCTCCTTCTTCACGAGATAGCCCAAACCGCTCAATCGGCCCGCAACTGCCAACTTCTTCATAAAGCGTGCTGATGCTTTGGCTTCCCGCCGATGTAGCGGATCGGCACCCTGGAAAGGGAAACCATGTCGATGATGGCTGTTATGGGCATAATTTC
>Ga0310345_10000602_pt1 | contig 49047 bp, 31 predicted proteins | sample HC15DNA20500_MG_FD_204667 | JGI IMG/M metagenome (GOLD analysis project Ga0310345, IMG submission 204667) | Marine microbial communities from station ALOHA, North Pacific Subtropical Gyre - HC15-DNA-20-500_MG | ecosystem: Environmental > Aquatic > Marine > Oceanic | place: Pacific Ocean: North...
GTCAAAGCCCGCCCGCAGGGCGCCTCCCGCCCCTCTTGCCCCTAAGCCCCCCCGGCCCTACACATCCGCGCGCGCATCCCTGCGCCCGACCGACCGCCGCCGCGACACGACACGGAGTGCTGCACGCATGATTTCCGGCAACCAGATCCGGTCCGACTTCCTGGGCTTCTTCGAGAGCCGCGACCACCAGGTCGTGCCCTCCTCGCCCATCGTGCCGCGCAACGATCCGACGCTGATGTTCACCAACTCGGGCATGGTCCAGTTCAAGGACGTGTTCACCGGGCTGGAGACGCGCCCCTATTCCCGCGCCACCACCTCGCAGAAGTCGGTGCGCGCCGGCGGCAAGCACAACGACCTCGACAACGTCGGCTACACCGCCCGCCACCACACCTTCTTCGAGATGCTGGGCAACTTCTCCTTCGGCGACTACTTCAAGGACGTCGCCATCGAGCAGGCCTGGACCGTCTCGACCCAGGTCTTCGGTCTTCCGAAGGAAAAGATCCTCGTCACCGTCCACCAGACCGACGAGGAAGCCGCGAACCTGTGGAAGAAGATCGCGGGCCTGCCCGACGAGCGCATCATCCGCATCAACTCCGACGACAACTGGTGGCGGATGGGCGACACCGGCCCCAACGGGCCCTGCTCGGAGCTCTTCTACGACCACGGGCCGGAGGTCTGGGGCGGCCCTCCGGGCTCGCCCGAGGAGGACGGCGACCGGTTCATCGAGTTCTGGAACCTGGTGTTCATGCAGTTCGAGACCCACGCCGACGGGTCCTCGACGCCCCTTCCAAAACCGTCGATCGACACCGGCATGGGGCTCGAGCGGGTGACGACGATCCTGCAGGGCAAGCACAACAACTACGACACCGACCTGTTCACGCCGATCATCGCGGCCTCGGCCGACCTGACCGGCCAGGCCGCCGACGGGCCGATGGTGACCTCGCACCGGGTCATCGCCGACCACCTGCGCTGCGCGAGCTTCCTGATCGCCGAGGGCGTGCTGCCCACCAACGAGGGCCGCGGCTACGTCCTTCGCCGGATCATGCGCCGCGGCATGCGCCACGCCCACATGCTGGGCGCCAAGGACCCGCTGATGCACCGGCTGGCGCCGGCCCTGATCGACCTGATGGGCGGCCACTACACGGAACTCCGCGAGGCCGAGGGCCTGATCAAGGAGACCCTGCGGGCGGAGGAGGAGCGCTTCAAGGCCACGCTCGACCGCGGCCTGAAGCTGCTGGACGCCGAGATCGAGGGCCTGGCCGAGGGCGAGAAACTCCCCGGCGACACCGCCTTCAAGCTCTACGACACCTTCGGCTTCCCGCTGGACCTGACCGCCGACATCCTGCGCGGCCGCGACCGCGAGGTCGACCAGGACGGCTACGACATGGCCATGGCCGAGCAGAAGGCCAAGGCCCGCGCCGCCTGGTCGGGCACCGGCGACGCCGGCAACCTGAAGGTCTGGTACGACATCCGCGACCGCGTGGGTCCGACCGAGTTCCTCGGCTACGCCGACACCCGCGCCGGCGCCACGCTGGTGGCGCTCGTCAAGGACGGCGCGGAGGTCGAGGCGGTCTCCGGCTTCGAGCCCTTCGAGGCGGTGTTCAACCAGACCCCGTTCTACGCCGAACAGGGCGGCCAGCAGGGCGACCAGGGCACCATCTCGCTGGGCAAGGGCGTGACGCTTGAGGTGACCGACACGCTCAAGCGCGCCGACGGCGTCTATGTCCACGTCTGCCGCATCGCCGCCGACGAGGCCCATGTGGTCCGCGTGGGCGAGAGCGCGACCCTGCAGGTCGGCCGCGACCGGCGCGAGGCGCTCTGCGCCCACCACTCCGCCACCCACCTGCTGCACGAGGCGCTGCGCCGGCGCCTCGGCGACCACATCTCCCAGAAGGGCTCGCTGGTCGCCCCCGACCGGCTGCGCTTCGACATCTCCCACGGCGGCCCGATCTCGGCCGAGGAGATGGCCGACATCGAGCGGGAGGTGAACGCCCGCATCCGCGCCTGCTCGCCCGTCGAGACCCGCGTGATGCCCATCGACGAGGCCCGCCAGTCCGGCGCCCGCGCCCTCTTCGGCGAGAAATACGGCGACGAGGTCCGCGTGGTCTCGATGGGCGGCACGGATCAGGGCGAGAACCACCCCTGGTCGATCGAGCTCTGCGGCGGCACCCATGTGAAGAACACCGGTCAGATCGGCTTCTTCAAGGTGCTGCGCGAGGAAGGCGCCGCCGCCGGCGTGCGCCGGATCGAGGCCGTGGCCCACGAGGCCGCCGAGGCCTTCGTCGCCCGCCAGTCCGCCATCGTCGCCGGCGCCGCCTCCGCCCTGCACGCGACGCCCGACGAGATCGCGGGCCGGATCGAGGCGCTTTCGGCCGAGCGCCGGGGGTTGGAGCGCGAGCTCGCGGACGCCAAGAAGAAACTCGCCACCGGCGGCGGCGCGGCCCAGGTCGAGATGATCGGCGACCTCGCCCTGACCCTGCGCGAGGTCGAGGGGCTGAACCCCAAAGAGATGAAGTCGGCCGTCGACGAGCTCCTCGCCCAGGCCCCCGGCGTAGCGGCGCTGGCGGCGAAGGCCGACGGCAAGGGCTCGATCGTGATCGGCGTCTCCAAGGCCTTCGCCGACCGCGTCGACGCCGTGACCCTGGTCCGTGCGGCGGCCCCCTCCCTCGGCGCCAAGGGCGGCGGCGGCCGGCCCGAGATGGCCCAGACCGGCGGGCCCGACGGCGACGGCGTGCCCGCCGCGCTGAAGGCGGTCGAGGACGCGGTGCGCGCCGCGCTCGGCTGATGCCGGCGATCCGAGACGATCCGGGGGGCGGGAGCGGCGACGCTTCCGCCCTTTCGGCTTCCGGGGCCAAGCAGTCTACAGGCGCCCTGCGGGCGGGCTTGGCTGCGGGGCGGCCATGGGGAGGGAGCGCGAGATCGGCGGGCGTCGGAGCCTCCGGCGGGCTCCTGACTCACCCAAGAACAAGCCCGCGCCTGTTCTCCGGAGCCGTCCATCGCGTCTGATGCCTGAGCGACTCGCCGGGGGTGGTCAAGGACAAGCCCGCGCGAGCGCGGGTCGCTGCGCGATCCTTGACCACCCCCGACGAGTCGCTCTTACGGCATCCGCGATGGACGGCTCCGGAGAACAGGCGCTCCGCGAGGGCCTCGGGCGTTGGCGCCCGGGCGCGGGCGTGGTCTGGTGCGCGCAAGGACGCGGCCGGCGCGGAGGCGGAGAGCGAGATGACCGACGACTTCTTTCCCGAGGATGTCATGGACCTGGCGGCGCAGGTGCTGGAAGCGGCGAAGGCGAAGGGCGTGATGATCGTCACGGCCGAAAGCTGCACCGGCGGGCTGATCTTCGGGGCGCTGACGGCGGTGGCGGGATCGTCCTCGGTCGCCGAGCGGGCCTTCGTGACCTACTCCAACCATGCCAAGATGGAGGTGCTGGGGGTGCCGAAGGCCGTGCTGAAGGAACATGGGGCGGTCTCGGACGCCACCGCGGCGGCGATGGCGGCGGGGGCGCTGGAGCGCTCGCGCGCGCAGCTGGCGGTGGCGGTGACCGGGGTGGCGGGACCCGGCGCCTCGGGGCCGAAGCCGGAGGGGATGGTGAGTTTCGCGGTGGCCGACGCCGCCGGAGCCCGGCCCCACACGATGCAGTTCGGCGCGCTCGGGCGCGGGGCGGTGCGGGCGGCAACCGTGCGGCACGCGCTGGGGATGCTGAAGGCGGCGCTCGGCTGAGCCCGGGCGCCCGCCCGCCACGGGGCGCGCCGCCGGGCCCGCGCCGCGGGCGAGAGGCCGGCCAGGGGCGCGGCCGCGACGCGGCGCCTCAGCCCTGGGGGCCGTAGAGCGCGGCCGCGCGCTGCTCGAAGGCCCGCACGATCCGCTGCATCGCCTCGTTGAAGACCACGCCGATCAGCTTCTGCAGCACCATCGACTTGAACTCGAAGTCGACGAAGAAATCGACCTCGCACGACCCCGCGTCCACCGGCCGGAAGGTCCAGTGGTTGTTGAGGTAGCGGAACGGCCCGTCGAGATAGGCCACGTCGATCCGCCGCGCCTGCGGGTAGAGGTCCACGCGGCTGCCGAAGCGCTCCCGGAACACCTTGAAGGAGATCACCAGGTCGGCCTCGATCCGCTCCGCCCCCTCGCCGGCCTCGGGCAGCGGCTCGCGCTTGCGGATCCGGCAGGCGGAGCACCAGGGCAGGAACTCGGGGTAGGCGCGCACGTCCGCGATCAGCGCGTACATCTGGTCGGCGCTGTAGGGCATCACGCGTTTTTCGGCATGCGTCGGCATGGCCCGAAGTCCTAAGTCAGGACCGGGGCGCCGGCGAGGGGGACGGATCGTCGCAACGCCTCTCCCTTTGCGCCCGCGCGCCCGCCCGCGTAGGGTCGCGCGCGGCCAGCGAGGGAGACGCGCATGACCCAGAGCCAGACCGGCGCCGAGGCGACCGGCCAGCGGACCCAGGCGGGCCCCGACGGCAAGCCCTACGTGATCGACCAGATGATCTCGGCCAAGTCCATCGCGGCCCGGGTCGAGGCGATGGCCGACGAGATCGAGGCGCATTTCGGCGGCACCGAGAAGCTGATCGTGGTGGGCCTGCTGCGCGGCTCCTTCGTGTTCATCGCCGATCTCGCGCGCGAGTTGGACCTGCCGCTGGAGGTCGACTTCATCGAGGCCTCCTCCTACGGCAACGCCATGTCCTCCTCGCGCGAGGTGCGCATCCTCAAGGACCTGCGCGGCGAGATCGAGGGCCGCGACGTGCTGGTGGTCGAGGACATCGTCGACACCGGCTTCACGCTCCACCACGTCCTGCACCTGCTCCAGGCCCGCAACCCCCGCCGGCTGGAGGTCTGCGCGCTGCTCGACAAGCCCTCCCGGCGGGAGGCGGAGGTGAAGGCGCGCTTCGTGGGGTTCACGATTCCGGACGAGTTCGTGGTGGGGTACGGGATCGATTATGCGCAGATGAACCGGAATTTGAGTTTTATTGGGAAGGTGCGGTTTGTTTAGATCTGACGCGGAGTGATAGATCTGTGATATTGGCCAGACGCATGCAACAGATTTCAATCGCCAATGCCACAATTATCGCCAGCCGCGATCTCTAGGATCCATCATCGGTCGGATTGTACAGTTCGATCCCGTCAACTAGCTCTTCGCTGCCGTTCCAGTTTTCGTCGCCTGGTATTGCAAATACAGGCCGCCAAAATTTTGGCGACCGCCAGTCGACATCGGCAGCCTTCTGGACACCATTTACTGCAGTAGATTTACTATGGCTCTCACGGTTCTGCACATAACTAAACAATAATTTTGTGTCGGCCGTGATCCCTTGAGCTGCGAGGTACTCTGTGATCAGCATCACGAGCCCCATCGCACATTTCTCGGCTACATGGATGTCCACGGCCCCACCTTTGTGCGCAAAATCATTCCTGCCCTTACGCGCGGCGGATAGCTGCAAGTACAATTCTTCTGAGATTAGATTCGACTGCAGCAGAAGATCCATCTTCTGCGCGACGTTTTGGGCCTTAGCGAGGCGCTTACGTCTATCAGACAAGCGATAGCTAGCTTTATCTTTGAGAAACAAATCCACCCAATACTGTTCGATGACCTGCTCACAGGCCACCCATCCAACTATCAATGCATCCCGGGCCTCCATACGCCAAAGGCTAGCGAACGAGCGGGTCAGAAACTCGGGATTCAAGCGAGAGAACTTCTCGAAGATGTGCTGACCTATTTCAAAAGCCTTAACTATCTCCTCTTCACTCAGCGCTCTCGAATCGATCAGATCTATCGAAAGCAGACTTCCGGCACCTCTCTCCTGCAGCGCCCGCGCAATCTGGGCCTCCGCGCCTAGTGTTCTAGTGTAACGAAAATAGCCAGTCTTTTTCAGTTCGCCGAACGCAATCATTGATTGGTTTGTTGCGTTCAGAGGCACGCCACCGAGGAGAAGTGCGGCCTTCACCCGATTGAAGCAATCGATCGCAGCATCTGGAGTTGAGACAGAGGGGTTGCGGGGGATCACGAGCGAACCATCGAAGCCAAAGCCCATAGGGCTTCCACCTTCCAGCCCAACGTCAAGAAAAAATGAGATGCGATGGAGCTTTAGCGCGTCATACTTCCCGCTATTGACCTCATCAATACTTATCTCCAGAATATCATCTGAACCTCGCGTAAAACGACAAATTGGCGACGGCGCTGATATTATAATAGGAAACAATATAATTGCCCAACCGGCGGTTTGCGTGGAGCGCGCGAGAGCGGATTGCTGCGGCTCGCACTAGATTACCGTGCCGCGCACTAGCTTCCAATGTCCCCCTCCCCTTCCCCTTCCGCCCCCCGCCCGCTACAACGTCCGCACCAAGAACAGAGCGACAGCAGGCAGCCGTTGACCGACGATCAGGAACCGCCCGAGGACGCCCCCGAGACCGGGGGGGAGCCGCCGCGCCGATCCAGCTACGACGGGCCCGTGATCGCCGTCGAGGAGGAGATGAAACGCTCCTACCTCGACTACGCCATGTCGGTGATCGTCTCCCGCGCCCTGCCCGACCTGCGCGACGGGCTGAAGCCCGTGCACCGGCGCATCCTCTACGCGATGCACGAGACCGGGAACACGCACGACAAGCCCTATCGGAAGTCGGCCCGCCCCGTCTCGGACGTGATGGGCAAGTATCACCCGCATGGCGACGCGGCGATCTACGACGCGCTGGTGCGGCTCGCGCAGGATTTTTCGATGCGCATGCCGCTCCTGGATGGCCAGGGCAACTTCGGCTCCATGGACGGGGACAAGCCCGCGGCCATGCGCTACACCGAAGTGCGCATGCAGAAGATCGCGCTGTCCATCCTCGACGACATCGAGAAGGACACCGTCGACTTCGTCGCCAACTACGACGGCCAGGACCGCGAGCCGACCGTCCTGCCCGCGCGCTTCCCCAACCTGCTGGTCAACGGCGCGGGCGGCATCGCGGTGGGCATGGCCACCAACATCCCGCCCCACAACCTCGGCGAGGTCATCGACGGCACGCTGGCGCTGATCGACGACCCGGATCTCGAGGTCTCGGACCTGATCGAGTACATCCCCGGGCCCGACTTCCCCACCGGCGGCCTGATCCTCGGCCGCGGCGGCGCGCGCAAGGCCTATCACACGGGCAAGGGCTCCGTGCTGATGCGCGCCAAGACCCGCATCGAGGAGATCCGCAAGGACCGCTACGCCATCGTGGTGGACGAGATCCCCTACCAGGTGAACAAGGCCACGATGATCGAGCGCATCGCGGAGCTCGCCCGCGACAAGCGCATCGAGGGCATCGCCTCGGTCGCCGATGAATCGGACCGGCAGGGCGTGCGCGTGGTCGTCGAGCTGAAGCGCGACGCGACGCCGGACGTGGTGCTCAACCAGCTCTACCGCTACACGCCGCTGCAGACCTCCTTCGGCTGCAACATCCTGGCGCTGAACGGCGGGCGGCCGGAGCAGCTGGATCTGAAGAAGATCCTGTCGAGCTTCATCGCCTTCCGCGAGGAGGTGGTCGCCCGGCGAACCGCCTTCGAGCTGCGCAAGGCCCGCGACCGCGCCCATATCCTGTGCGGTCTGGCGGTGGCGGTCTCGAACGTGGACGAGGTGGTGCGGATGATCCGCTCCTCCCCCGATCCCGCCACCGCCCGCGCCCGGCTGATGGAGCGGCACTGGCCCGCCCATGAGATCGCCGACTACATCCGCCTGATCGACGACCCGCTGTTCAAGGTCGCCGACGACGGCACCTATCGCCTCTCCGAGGTCCAGGCCCGCGCCATCCTCGACCTGCGCCTGCAGCGCCTGACCGCCATCGGCGTGCAGGAGGTCACCGACGAGCTGGAGGAGCTGGCCGCGAAGATCCGCGAATACCTCGAGATCCTGGCGAGCCGGGAGCGGATCCTCGACATCATTCGCGCCGAGCTGCGCGAGGTGCAGCAGGCCTTCCCCTCGCCGCGGCGCACCCAGTTCGTGGACTACGACGGCGAGCTCGACGACGAGGACCTGATCGAGCGCGAGGACATGGTCGTCACCATCACCGCGCAGGGCTACATCAAGCGCACGCCGCTGGTGGACTACCGCTCCCAGGCGCGGGGCGGGAAGGGCCTGTCGGGGATGGCGACCAAGGACGAGGACGTGGTCACCACGCTGTTCGTCGCCAACACCCACACGCCGCTGCTGATCTTCACCACCGACGGCATGGTCTACAAGCTCAAGACCTGGCAGCTGCCCTCGGGCGGGCGGGCGGCGCGGGGCAAGGCCATCGTCAACGTGCTGCCGATCTCGCCCGGCACCGGGATCGCGGCGGTGATGCCCGTCGACAAGCCCGAGGCCGAGTGGGAGAACCTGCAGATCGTCTTCGCGACCTCTGCGGGCGACGTGCGGCGCAACGCGCTCAGCGACTTCACCAACGTCATGCGCAACGGCAAGATCGCCATGCGCGTGCCCGAGGGGGTCAGCCTGGTCCGCGCCCATATCTGCGACGAGAGCTTCGACGTGTTCCTGGTCACCGCCATGGGCAAGGCGATCCGCTTCCCCGTGCCGGAGGTCCGCGTCTTCAAGGGCCGCGAGTCGACCGGCGTGCGGGGCATCCGCCTCGCCTCCGGCGACCGCGTGGTCTCGATGGCCGTCCTGCGCCACTTCGAGGCGACGCCGGAGGAGCGGCAGGCCTACATCAAGTGGAAGCGCGCCACCGCCCAGGCCGACGCCGAGGAGCCCGGGGACGAGAGCGACGAGGAGGCCGTGGCCGACGTCGCCATCTCCCCCGAGCGCATCACCGAGATGTCGGCGGCCGAGGAGATCATCCTCACCATCACCGAACGCGGCCAGGGCAAACTGAGCTCGTCCATGGACTACCCCACCCGCGGCCGCGGCGGCCAGGGCGTGGGCTGCATGGACAAGGGCCAGCGCGGCGGTCCCATCGCGGCGGCCTTCCCGGTGCAGATGGACGACCAGATCATGCTGGCGACGGACAAGGGCCAGTCGATCCGCTGCCCGGTGGCCGGGATCTCGCTGCGCTCGCGCACCGCGGGCGGGGTCAGGGTGCTGAACGCCGCCCCGGACGAGACCGTGGTCTCGGTCGCCTGGATCGCCGAGGCGAACGAGCCCGACCCGGCGGACGGCGGCCCGACCGACGGCGGCCCCGGGCCCGAGGCGCCCTCGGACGAGGGCTGATCCACCGGGTCCGGAACCCGGTCCCTGAACCAAACGGAACGCCGCCCGACGCATCGTCGGGCGGCGTTCTTCGTTCGCGGGTCTTCGATTCCACGGGCGGCGCGGCGCGGGCCCGGGGCCTGACCCGGGGCCTCTCGCGGCCCGCCGGGGGCGGGGGGCGGACGCTCCGCCCGCCCGGCCGCAGGCGTCAGATATGCCCCATCAACACCAGGATGATCACGATGATCAGCACCAGGCCCAGCCCGCCCGACGGGCCGTAGCCCCAGCCTGCGCTGTAGCCCCAGCGGGGCAGCGCGCCGATGAGGATCAGGATCAGGATGATGATCAGAATCGTGCCGAGCATGGTCGCCTCTCCGTCGGTTCCGCCGGCGGGATCCGACCCGCCCGGCGCCTGCGCCGGGCGCCTCGCGCCCGCTCCGCAGCGTCGTTTCGTCAGCGCCTCGGGGACCTGGCTCCGCACGCCCCGGGGACGTAGCTGAACTAGCCTGTTTTCCAACGGGCGGAAGAACTTGGGCCAAAACACCCCGATCGCCCCGATGCCGCCGGAATCGGCCGCCGGCGGCCCCCGCCCCGCCTTGCATCCGCCGCGAACCCGCGCGCGGAGGGGGGCCGAGGACGCTTCCCCCCCGGGCCCGGGACGTGTAGACCCCGCGCCATGACCCAGACCCGTTCCGACATCGCCCCCATCCACGTCATCGGCGGCGGCATGGCCGGCTCCGAGGCCGCCTGGCAGATCGCCTCGATGGGCGTGCCCGTGGTGCTGCACGAGATGCGCCCCGAGCGGCCCACCGACGCCCACCACACCGACGGGCTGGCGGAGCTGGTGTGCTCGAACTCCTTCCGCTCCGACGATCACGAGACCAATGCCGTGGGCCTCCTGCACTGGGAGATGCGCCAGGCGGACGGGCTGATCATCGGGGCCGGCGACCGCAACTCGCTGCCCGCCGGCGGCGCGCTGGCGGTCGATCGGGACCGCTTCTCGGCCGAGGTCACCGCGACGCTGGAGGCCCACCCGCTGGTGACCCTCGAGCGGGGCGAGGTGCCGGGCCTGCCGCCCGCGGAGTGGGACTCGGTGATCGTCGCGACCGGCCCCCTGACCTCCCCGGCGCTCGCGGACGCGATCCGGGGCCTGACCGGAGACGACGGCCTCGCCTTCTTCGACGCCATCGCGCCGATCGTGCACGCGGACTCGGTGGACCTCTCCAAGGCCTGGTTCCAGTCGCGCTACGACAAGGGCGAGACGGAGGAGGAGCGCACCGCCTACCTCAACTGCCCGATGAGCCGCGAGCAGTACGAGGCCTTCATCGACGCCCTCCTAGCCGCCCCCAAGACCGAGTTCAAGGAGTGGGAGGGCACCGCCTATTTCGAGGGCTGCCTGCCCATCGAAGTGATGGCCGAGCGGGGCCGCGAGACCCTGCGCTACGGCCCCCTGAAGCCCGTCGGCCTCACCAACCCCCACGATCCCGCCGTGAAGCCCCACGCCATCGTGCAGCTGCGCAAGGAGAACGCGCTGGGCACGCTGTTCAACATCGTGGGCTTCCAGACCAAGATGAAATACGCGGCCCAGACCGAGGTGTTCCGCATGATCCCCGGGCTGGAGGAGGCGCGCTTCGCCCGGCTCGGCGGCATCCACCGCAACACCTTCCTCAACTCGCCCCGGCTGCTCGACGGCGCCATGCGCCTGAAGGCCGACCCGCGCCTGCGCTTCGCGGGCCAGGTCACCGGCGTCGAGGGCTATGTGGAGAGCGCGGCCATGGGCCTGCTCGCCGGCCGCCTGGCGGCGGCCGAGCGACTCGGCAGGCCCCTCGACATGCCGCCGCCCACCACCGCCATCGGGGCGCTGCTCAACCACATCACCGGCGGGGCCGAGGCCTCGACCTTCCAGCCGATGAACGTGAACTTCGGCCTGTTCCCGCCGTTGGAGGCGCCCCTGAAGGGCGGCCGCCGCGGCAAGCGGGACCGGGCGCGCGCCTATGCCGAGCGCGCCAAGGACCACTGGCTGGCCTGGCTGGGCGCCCCCGCGCCGGCCCCGGCGGCCCTGGCCGATTGACGTCGAATACCGACATCATTTGACGCATTCGCCCTTCCGCCGCATGATCGGGGCGGGAGGCGAGACCATGACCCGAGCCTACAAGACGCCCGAGACCGAGTTCCCCGACGACGTCTACGAGCTGCAGGACTCCGCCGCGACCCGCGCGCTCTACCGCGACTGGGCCGAGAGCTACGACGCCGACCTGGTGGCGAACGGCTACGCCAGCCCGGCGCGCTGCGCGCAGGCGCTGGCGCGGTTCGTCGACGACCGCTCCGCCCCGGTGCTCGACGTCGGCTGCGGCACCGGGCTTTCGGGGGAGGCGCTGGCGGCGACCGGCTTCACCACGCTCGACGGGGCCGACTTCTCCGACGAGATGCTGCAGGTGGCGGCGCGCAAGGACGTCTACCGCGAGCTGCTGAAAGGCGACGCGGCGCGGCCCCTGCCGGTGGAGCCGGGGGCCTATGCGAACCTCGCGGCGGTGGGGGTGTTCAGCCCCGCCCACGCCCCGCCGGAGCTGATCGACCAGGCGCTGGGGCTGCTGCCCTCGGGCGGCTGCTTCGTGTTCACGCTCAACGAGCACGCCCTGGCCGAGAAGGTCTACGAGGGCCGCCTGCGCGAGGTGATCGACGCGGGCGCGGCGGAGCTGCTGTTCAAGCAGCACGGCCCCCACCTGCCCGGCCAGTCGCTGGAGGCGACCGTCTACGTCCTGCAGCGCCGCTGAGGGCCGGGTTCCCCGGCCCGCAGGCGCCCTGCGGGCGGGCCCGGGCCTGCCGCAGGCGGGCGCGCCTCAGAGGCCGCCGAAGAACACCCGTCGCAGCAGGCCGCCGCGGCGCGCGAATTCCGAGGGCGGCGCCTGGCGGAACGCCTCGAAGCCCGGGCGGGCGGCGGGGCGCAGCGTCTCCTCGGCGCGCCAGGCGGCGAGCAGCGCGGGGCGGACCTCGGCCGAGGGGCGCAGGGCCCGGGCCTGCGCCAGCTTCTCCAGCCCGTCCTCGGCGATGGCACGCAGCGCCGCGCGCAGGGGCTCGGGCGTGGCGCCTTCGGCGAGCGCGTTGCGGTCCAGTTCCTCGGGCGTCGGGATCGGGTCGCCGCCGCGGGCATAGAGCGCCGGCAGCGCCCGGATCAGCGCCGCCGCCCCCCCGGCCCAGCCGGCGAGCCGCGCGGCGCGGTCGTCGTCCTCGCCCGGATCCCCCGCGACGCAGACCCGCGCGGCCAGCCGCATCAGCGCCCCCGCGGTCCCGTCCACATAGGCGTCGAACAGCGCCCGGTCGCCGATCGCCGGCCCGTGCGGATCGTAGGAACGGGCGTCGAGCAGCGCCTCGTAGAGGTCCCGCGGCAGGTCGGCGGCCCGGATCGCCTCGGCCAGCGGCTCCACCACCTCGTGGCGGCGGGGGGCGGCGCCGTCGTAGATCTCGGCGATCGCGTCGCGCCACCATTGCAGGCGGATCTCGCCCAGCATCGGCTCGGAGACGACCGAGGGGATCCGCGCCACCTCCAGGTTGAAGGCGTAGAGGGCGAAGAGACGCCCCGCCGCCGGCGGCGGCGCCAGGCGCGCGGTGGCCCAGCGGTCGCGGTCGTGATCTCGGACGAGGGATTCGCAGGCATCGAAGCTCATGCCCCGTCCACTGCCCCGCCCCGCGCCCCGGCGCAACGGGGGAGGCGCCCCGCAGACCCCGCGCGCGACGCAGCCAAGCCCGCCCGCAGGACGCCTGTAGACCGCTTGCAGAAAGGAGCGAACCGCCCGCCCCCGGCGCCTCCCGACCGGGAGGAGCGCCTCAGGCGGCCGCGCCGGCCCCCTGCCCCTTGGCGCCGTCGCGGATCAGCTTCCACTGGATCGCGTCCAGCAGAGCCTGGAACGAGGCGTCGACGATGTTGGGCGAGACGCCGACCGTCGACCAGCGCCGCCCCTGCCCGTCGGTCGAGTCGATATGCACGCGCGTCACCGCCTCGGTCCCGCCGGAGGTGATGCGCACCTTGAAGTCGACGAGCCGCAGGTCCTCGATGAAGCCCTGGTAGCGGCCGAGGTCCTTGGCCAGCGCCCGGCTCAGCGCGTTCACCGGCCCGCGGTCGTCGTCGGTGGCGAGGTCGCGGGACTCGGAGACGGACATGATCCGCTCCCCGTCCACCACGCAGACCACCACGGCCTCGGAGACGGTGATCGCGTCGCCGCGGGCGTTGATCCGCTTCTCGACCATCACCCGATACCGCTCGACGTCGAAGAACTTCGGCAGCAGCCCCAGCTCCCGCCGGGCCAGCAGTTCGAAGCTCGCCTGGGCGCCGTCGTAGGCGTAGCCGGCGTCCTCGCGCGCCTTCACCTCCTCGAGGATGCGGCCGAGGCGCGGGTCGCCCTTCTCCACCGACAGGCCCATCTCCAGCAGGCGCTGGCGCAGGTTGGACTGGCCGGCCTGGTTGGACATCGGCACCACGCGCTCGTTGCCCACCACCTCGGGGGGGACATGCTCGTAGGTGGTCGGGTCCTTCAGGATCGCCGAGGCGTGCAGCCCGGCCTTGTGGGTGAAGGCGGCCTCGCCGACGTAGGGGGCGTGGCGGTTGGGGGTGCGGTTGAGGATGTCGTCCAGCATCCGGCTCACGCGGGTCAGCTTCGGCAGATCCTCGCGCTTCACGCCGGTTTCGTAGGCGTCCGCATAGGGCTGCTTGAGCAGCAGCGTGGGGATCAGCGAGGTGAGGTTGGCGTTGCCGCAACGCTCCCCCAGCCCGTTGAGCGTGCCCTGGATCTGGCGCGCGCCCGCGTCGACGGCGGCGAGGCTGCCGGCCACCGCCATGCCGGTGTCGTCATGGGTGTGGATGCCGAGGTTGGCGCCGGGGATGCGCTTCACGACCTGGGAGACGATGTCCCCGATCTCCGCCGGCAGCGTGCCGCCGTTGGTGTCGCACAGGACCACCCAGCGGGCGCCCCCCTCCATCGCGGCCTCGAGGCAGGACAGCGCATAGTCGGGGTTGGCCTTGAAGCCATCGAAGAAGTGCTCGGCGTCGAACAGGGCCTCGCGCGAGAGGGCGCCCAGGTGGCGGACCGAGTCCCGGATGGCGTCGCGGTTCTCCTCCAGGCTCACGCCCAGCGCGGTCTCGACCTGGTAGTCGTGGGTCTTGCCGACGAGGCACACGGCCGGCGTGGCGGCGTTGGTCACCCCCGCCAGCACCTCGTCGTTCTCGGCCGAGCGGCCCACCCGCTTGGTCATCCCGAAGGCCGTGAAAGTGGCGCGGGAGAGCCCCGGCGCCCGCTCGAAGAAATCGCTGTCGGTGGGGTTGGCCCCGGGCCAGCCCCCCTCGACATAGTCGAGCCCAAGCGCGTCGAGCGCCCTGGCGATGCGGATCTTGTCCTCGATCGAGAAGGTCACGCCCGAGGTCTGCTGACCGTCGCGCAGGGTCGTGTCGAAGAGGAAGAGCCGCTCGCGGGTCATCTCAGGGCCTCCAGGGCTGCGGCGTCGAAGTCGACCCCGCGTTCGGCGGTCGTGCCGCCCTTGCCGGTCTGCACCACCAGCCCGGCCTGGTTCATCAGCGCGCGCAGCGCATCCGCCGCGGCGAAGTCCTTCGCCGCCCGCGCCGCATCCAGCCGGGCGCAGGCTTGCGCGATCACCGCGTCATGGTCCTGCGCGTCGCTCTGCCCAGCGCCCTCGGCGAAGGAGAGGCCGAAGCCCAGGAACACAGCGGTGTCGACTACCTGCTGAAGTTCTTCCGCCTCGGACTCGGGCCGGGCCAGCGCCTCGCCCGCGAAGCGGTGCAGGGCGCGCAGCGCGCCGTGGGTGTCGAGGTCGTCGCACAGGCGCTCGACCACCTCCTCCAGCACGTCGGGATCGTCCGCGTCGGGAGCGATCCCGGCGCGCCGTGCCCGATCCGCGAGGCGGTTCAGCCGGTTGAGGATGGCGCGGGCCTGCTCGACCACCGCGTCGGTCCAGTCCAGCTCGTCCCGGTAATGGGCGTTGAGCAGGATGCAGCGGATCACGTCGGCGGGGATCTCCGCCAGCTTGTCATGCGCGGTGAAGAAGTTGCCGAGGCTCTTCGACATCTTCTTGCCGTCCACGCGGATCATGCCGTTGTGCAGCCAGACTTCCGCAAAACCGTGGTCGGGGGCGGCGCAGCAGGACTGGGCGATCTCGTTCTCGTGGTGGGGGAACATCAGGTCGGCGCCGCCGCCGTGGATGTCGAAATCCTCGCCCAGCAGCGCCTTGGACATGGCCGAGCACTCGATATGCCAGCCCGGGCGCCCGCGGCCCCAGGGGCTGTCCCAGCCGGGCTGATCCTCGGACGAGGGCTTCCACAGCACGAAGTCCATCGGGTTCTTCTTGTAGGGCGCGACCTCGACCCGGGCGCCGGCGATCATGTCCTCGACCGAGCGGCCCGAGAGTTTTCCATAGTCGGGATAGCTGTCGACCGAGAACAGCACGTGGCCCTCGGCCTCGTAGGCGTGGCCGCGGTCGACCAGGGTCGCGATCATCTCGACCATGCCGGGGATGTGGCCGGTGGCGCGGGGCTCGTGCGTGGGGCGCAGGACGCCGAGCGCGTCCATGTCCTGATGATACCACTCGGTGGTCTCGGCGGTCAGCTTCGCGATCGCCTCGAGCGGCGGCATCTCGGGATAGAGCTGCGCGGCCCGGTCGTTGATCTTGTCCTCGACGTCGGTGAAGTTGCGCACGTAGTCGACCCGGTCCGCGCCGTAGACCAGGCGCAGCAGGCGAAACAGCACGTCGAAGACCACCGCGGGGCGGGCGTTGCCGATATGGGCGCGGTCGTAGACGGTGGGGCCGCAGACGTACATGCGCACCCGCGGGCTCTCGGCGCCCAGGCGCCAGTCGCGGGGAATGAAGGCGGAGGTCTCGCCGGTGGCGGAGTTCCGCAGCTTCAGCGGGTGATGGGTCATGTCGGCCTCGGCGGTCGCGCGTGGATGCAGCGGGGCCCGCGGCCGGCCGTTGGTCTTTCGTGGATCGGGGAAAGAGCGAACGCCGCCGCGGACTGTCGTCAGCGGGTAATGCAGATCCCGATGCAGATCGGGGCGGTGAGGGGCGTCGCGGTCATGGCGGGGTGTATGAACCCTGTGCGGGCGCATGGCAAGCGTCCATTGCATCGCCGCGCCGGCCCCGCGGGGCGCTGCGTCAGGCGCCGGCGCGCTCAGCTCGCCGCGGGCGCGACGGTCGCCCCGCGCACGGCCCGTCGCATCAGGCGACGTGCGTCCGCCAGCGGCATCGGGCGGCCGAAATAGTAGCCCTGCGCCTGCTCGCAGCCCTGCCGGCGCAGACGCTCGAGGTGGGAGGCGTCCTCCACCCCCTCGGCCATCACCGGCATCTTCAGGGCGCGGGCCTGCAGCAGCGTCGCCTCGACCATGGCGGCGGCGGCGGGGTCGCGGTCCATGGCGTCGATGAAGGCGCGGTCGATCTTCAGCCGGTCGAAGGGGAACGAGCGCAGCGCCCCCAGCGAGGCGAGCCCGGCGCCGTAGTCGTCCATCGCCACGCGCACGCCCGCGGCCTTCAGCTCGACCATCACCTCCAGCATGCGGCCGTGGTCGGCGATCAGGCTCGCCTCGGTCAGCTCGATCTCCAGCCGCTCGGGCGCGAGGCCGGCGGCCAGCAGCGCGTCGGAGACCTGCTCGGCGAAGTCGGTCTGGGTGAGCTGGGCGGGCGAGGCGTTGACCGAGACGCCGAACTCCCGCGGCCAGCGGGCGGCGGCGCGGCAGGCCTCGCGGATCACCCAGGCGCCGATGGGGCGGATCAGGCCGGTCTGCTCGGCGACGGGCACGAACTCGCCCGGCAGCACCAGGCCGTGGCCGGGCCGGCGCCAGCGCAGCAGCGCCTCGAAGCCGGTGATGCGCCCGTCGGCGAGCAGCGCCTGGGGCTGGAACCAGAGCTCGAACTCCTGCCGCCGCAGCGCCTCGCGCAGCTCCATGGCGACGGCGGAGCGGGCGCGCACCGCGTCGTCCATGCGGCTTTCGTAGAAGCGCGGCCCCTCGCCCGCATTCCCCTTGGCGCGGTAGAGGGCGAGGTCGGCGCGGGTCTGCAGGGCGGCGGGCGTGTCGCCGTCCTGCGGGAACAGGGCCACCCCCACCCCGCAGCCGACCGAGAGCGACAGCCCCTCCCAGTCGACCGGCCGGCGCACGGCGGCGGCGAGGCGGGCGGCGAAGGCCTCCGCCTCGGCCCGGTCGGCGAGGCCGGTCTTGAAGGCCAGGAACTCGTCGCCCCCGGTGCGGGCCACGAACTCCCCCGGCCGCAGGGCGGCGGCGAGCGAGGCCGCGACCCCGCGCAGCAGCGCGTCGCCCGCGGCATGGCCGTGCACGTCGTTGACCGGCTTGAAGCGGTTGAGGTCGATCGCCGCCACCGCCAGGCGCGCGTGCAGCGCGGCGGAGGCCGAGACCGCCTCGGCCAGCGCGTCGTTCAGGCAGGCGCGGTTGGCGATCCCGGTCAGCGGGTCGTGCAGCGCCATGTGGCGGTAGCGGGCCCGCGCCTCGCTGACGGCGGAGCGGTCGATGACCACGAAAGCCGCGCCCAGGATCAGCACGATGGCGGTCAGGGTGACCACCAGCAGGGCGATGCCGTGATCCTCCATCATGCCCAGCGGGATCTCGACCGAGGGGTCGGGCACGAACTCGGCCACGTTCACGCCGATCAGGAACATGCCGGCCATGCACAGCACGAAGACGCCGACCGCCTGCCAGGGCGCGCCGGCGCGGGTGCGGTTGCGCAGGATCGCGGAGGCGAGCGCGCAGACCGGGACCGCCCAGACCACCAGCGCCGCCAGCATCTCGACCCGCCAGACCGAGCGGCCCTGGGCGGCGACGGCGGCGATGTTGGAGACCTGCACCCCCGAGGTCAGCAGCCCGTAGCCCGCCCCCACCACCAGCGCCGCCCCCAGGCCATGCCGCCCGTGAGCGTATTGCAGCAGGCCGACGCCGCCCGCCACGGCCACCAGGAAGGAGACGATCACCAGCACCGGGTCGTGGGCGTGCGGCTCCCCCTCGATATATCCCAGGCCGAGCAGGGTCTGCATCGCCCAGATGTCGGCGCCGGAGGTGATCCCGGTGAGCATCAGCCACCAGCGCCGCCGGGCCCGCGATTCGGCGCAGGCCCGCAGGTAGAAGCGCACCGACAGCGCCACGCCCGCCGCGCCGACGATCAGCGCGGCGGCGATCATCGTCGGGTTCTGGCTGAGGTTGGCGGGGTCGAGCATCCGGGCGGCTCCGTCGAGGATCGCCCCCTCCGCTAACGCAGGGTCATGAAGAAAGATGAAACGCGACGCGATCCCCGCAGACAGGGCGCACCCATCCACGGCCTCCTGAAGGCGCCGCGGCCCCGCCTTGGCCTCGCCGCCGGCGAGCCGGGCGCGCGGCCGGCGCCTCGCCCCCCAAGCCAGACCCGCGTCGCCCCTGCGCGGCGAACCCCGTCGGCGCGTCGCGCGGCGGGCACCCCCAGCGTGCCGCCCGGCGGGCGCGTCAGCTCGCGGCGCGGCGCGGCCGGTCGGCTCCCCGCGGGCGGTCGGCTACCCGCGCGCCGCGGCGGGCAGCTCCCCGCGCGGGGCGGTCAGCTGGCCGCGCGGCGCGGTGGGGCGGGCGCGGCCTCGGCGAGCGGGTCGGCGGGAGCGGGCGCCTGGCCGGCGCCGGTCTGCTCCGGCGCCGCGGGCTGGAACGCGCCGGGGGCCGGCAGCGGGGCGGAGGGCGCCGGGCGCGCCTCCATGCCCATGCGGCGGCGCACGGCGTCGGCGTCGATCGGGCGGCCGAAGAGGAAGCCCTGCCCCTCGGTGCAGCCTTCCTCGCGCAGGAACCGCAGCCCGTCCTCGGAGGAGATGCCCTCCGCCAGCACCGGGATCGACAGGGCCCGGCCCAGCAGCAGGGTCGAGCGCACGATGGCCAGCGACTGGGGATCGCGGCCCAGGCTCTCGACGAAGCCGCGGTCGATCTTGATCTTGTCGAAGGGGAAGCTGCGCAGGGCGGCGAGCGAGGCGTAGCCCGCCCCGTAGTCGTCCATCGCCACCCGCACGCCGAGCGCCTTGAGCTCGATCATCACCGCGCGCAACTGCTCGTGGTCGGCGATCATCGAGGCCTCGGTCACCTCCAGCTCCAGCCGCGCGGGCTCGAGCCCGCAGGCGAGCAGCGCGTCGCGCACCAGTTCGACGAAGTCGGACTGGGCGAGCTGCACGGGGGCCACGTTGACCGCGACGCCGACCGGGTCCGTCCACTCCGCCGCCTCCCGGCAAGCCGCGTGCAGGACCCAGGCGCCGATGTCGCGGATCAGGCCCGTGCTCTCGGCCACGGGGATGAAGCCGTCGGGAGCGAGCAGGCCGCGCTCGGGGTGGCGCCAGCGGATCAGCGCCTCGTAGGCGATGACCGAGCCGTCTTCGAGCGAGGTCTGGGGCTGGTAGTGCAGCTCGAACTCGCCCCGGGCCAGGGCCTGGCGCAGCTCCATCGCGAGCGCCGAGCGGTCGCGCGAGGCCTCGTCCATGCGCCGGTCGTAGAACACGATCTCGCCCCCCGCCTCCTTCTTGGCGCGGTAGAGCGCGAGGTCGACCCGGGTCAGCAGCGCGCCCGCATCCTCCCCGTCGCGGGGATGCAGGGCGATGCCCAGGCTCGCCCCCACCCCGAGGCTGGAGCCCGCCCAGTCGATCGGGGCCACGATGGCGTCGTGCAGGCGGCGGGCGAATCGCTCCGCCTCCTCGCGGGCGCAGGGGGATTTCAGGGCCACGAACTCGTCCCCGCCGGTGCGTGCGAAGACCTCGCCCGGGGCCAGCGCCGCGCCGACCCGCTGGGCGATGCCCTGCAGCACCGCGTCGCCGGCGGCATGGCCCTGCACGTCGTTGACCGGCTTGAAGCGGTCGAGGTCGATGCCGACAACCGCCAGCGCCGCGCCGCCGTGGCCGATGCCGTCGGCCTCCCGTTCCTCGCGCGCGGCGTCCAGCATCCGCTCCAGCGACTGGGTGAGGAAGGCGCGGTTGGGCAGCCCGGTCAGGGGATCGTGCAGGGCGAGGTGGCGGAACTTCTCCTCCTCCGCCCGGGCGGAGGCGAGGTCGATGCGCGAGAACAGGAAGGTGATGGCGGCGCAGAGCGCCGAGATCGCCCCGACCATGAAGGCCAGCGAACTGCGGTCGACCAGCCCGTCGGGCACGGCGACCGCGGGGTCGGGCCGGAACTCCAGCGCCATCGAGGCGAAGACGGTCAGGCCCAGGATGCTGGCCTGGATCATCGCCACGCCGCGTTTGCGGCGGATCATCCGCTCGGGCCCGTGCAGCAGCAGCGAGGCGTAGCCGAAGACGACCAGCGCGAAGAAGGCCGCGACGCCGCCCATGGCCGGATCGAACAGGAACCGCCCCGGGGCGTGCATCGCCTCGCGCGCCAGCAGGTAGACGGCGAGCCCCGCCGCGCCGGCGCCCGAGCCCATGGCGACCGCCTGGACGACGTTGCGCTCCCCCTCCAGCCCGGCGTTGAACACCGCCACGCAGAGCCCGATCGCCAGCGCCAGCGCCAGCGCCAGCGGGGCCACGTCGAAGCCCACCTCCACCGGGCGGCCCTGCGCGTCCATCCAGCGGTGGCCGAGGATGATCAGCATGCCGGTGGACCAGGCCATGATGCCGACGGTTGCGCCGACCAGGGTCTGCCACAGCCGCCGCCGCTCCCGCGGTTCGTGGATCATGCGGATCAGGAAGCGCGAGATCGCCAGCGCCGTCAGCGCGACATAGCCCAGCGTCCCCGCCAGGAAGGCGAGGTGAAATCCCTCCGCCGCCACATCGATTTCGGCCGCCATCGTGGTCCTCGCGCAATCCTGCGTCTCCGGCCTAGAGGAAAGGCGTGAACAAACCGCAAAGCCCTCGGTTGACCGGCGCGCGCGCGCGGCGCTAGATGCGCCGGCGCATGCGCAGGGCCCCTTAGCTCAACTGGATAGAGCAGCGGACTTCTAATCCGCAGGTTCCGGGTTCGAGTCCTGGAGGGGTCGCCAGCGCCGCGCCGCTCAGCCTCGCAGCGCCCGGCGCAGGACGGCGGCCAGATTGGCCAGCGCCAGCGCGGCGGAGGCCGCCAGCACCACCGACGGACCCGCCGGCGCGTCCCAGGTCCAGGACGCCGCGAGCCCCGCCAGCACCGCGCCCGCCCCGATCGCCGCCGCCGCCAGCGCCATGCGCTCGGGCGTCGAGGAGACGGCGCGCGCGGCGGCGGCGGGGATCACCAGCAGGGCGGTGATCAGCAGCGCGCCCACCACCTTCAGCGCCGCGGCGACCAGGAAGGCCAGCGCCAGCATCAGGATCAGGCGCTCGCGCGCGGGGTCGCGCCCCTCGGCCGCGGCGAGGTCGGGGGAGAGGGTCGAGGCCAGCAGCCCCGTCCAGCGCCAGGCCAGCAGCCCCAGCGCGGCGGCGGCGCCGAAGAGGATCGTCCAGACGTCCCCGCGGGAGACGGCGAGGATGTCGCCGAAGAGATAGCCCATCAGGTCCAGCCGCGCCCCCGGCAGGAAGGCCATCGCCGTCAGCCCCGCGGCGAGCGCGGTGTGGGCCGCCACGCCCAGCAGCGTGTCGGCGGCGTAGGAGCGGCCGGCCGACAGCGCCACCGCGGCCGACATCAGCCCCGCCAGCGCCAGCACGCCGAGGAAGATCGGGATCTCCAGCGCCAGCGCCACCGCCACGCCCAGGATCGCGGCATGGGCGGTGGCGTCGCCGAAATAGGCCATCCGCCGCCAGACCACGAAGCAGCCCAGCGGCCCCGCCGCCAGCGCCGAGGCCACGCCCGCGATCGCGGCGCGCGCCAGGAAGTCGTCGAGCAGCCCCCTCAGCCCGGTCCCGCGCCCTGCCCCTGCGGGCCGTGATCGTGAGGATGATCGTGACCATGCGCGGGGTCGTGGTCATGCCCATGGTCGTGCTGGTGGCGGTAGAGCGCCAGCGCGCCGCCGGTGCCGAAGCCGAACAGGGCCCGGTACTCGGGCGCCGCGGCGACGACGGTGGGCGTGCCCTCGCAGCAGACATGGCCGTTGAGGCAGATCACCCGGTCCGAGGCCGACATCACCACATGCAGGTCGTGGCTGACCATCAGCACCGCGCAGCCGAGCTCGTCGCGCAGCTCCGCCACCAGCCGGTAGAAGGCCGAGGCGCCGGGCTGGTCGAGGCCGGTCGTCGGCTCGTCCAGCACCAGCAGCTCCGGCCGGCGCAGCAGCGCGTGCGCCAGCAGCGTGCGCTGGAACTGGCCGCCCGAAAGCTCCGAGAGCTGGCGGGGGCCGAGGCCGGGGGCGCCGGTGCGCTCCAGCGCCGCCTCGCGCACGGCGCGGTCCCGCTCGCCGGCCAGCGCCAGGAACCGGTCCACGGTCATCGGCAGGGTGCGGTCGAGCGCCAGCGTCTGCGGCACGTAGCCCAGCCGCAGGCCCGGACGGCGGCGCACCCGCCCCGCCGAGGGCCTCAGCGCCCCCGCCAGCGCCCGCGCCAGGCTGGTCTTGCCGGAGCCGTTGGGGCCCACCAGGGTCACGATCTCCCCCGGCCGAAGGCTCAGCGTCACGTCGCGCAGCACCTCGACCCCGTCGTAGCGGATCGAGACGCCGGTCGCCTCGACCAGCGGCGGCGCCTCGGCGAGGGCGGTCATCGCGCGGCCTTGCGCCGGCAGTCGGGGCAGACGCCCTCGATCTCGACCACGGTGCGCTCGACCTCGAAGCCGAGGTCGCGGGCCGCGTCGGCGACCGAGGCGGCGGCGGGGCCGGCCGAGGTCTCGGCCACCCGCCGGCATTCGCGGCAGATCATGAAGGCGGGGTCATGGCGCGGGGCCGCGCCCTCGTCGGGATGCACGCAGGCCACGAAGGCGTTGAGCTTCTCGATCCGGTGCGCGAAGCCGTTGGCGACCAGGAAGTCGAGCGCCCGGTAGGCGACCGGCGGCTGGGCGGGGTGGCCGGCCGCGCGCAGCCGCTCCAGCACGTCGTAGGCGCCCAGCGCCTGGTGCGAATCCAGCAGGATCTCCAGCACCCGGGCGCGGGCCGGCGTCAGGCGCAGGCCGCGCTCGGCGCAGGCGGCCTCGACCGAGGCGCGCGCCGTCGCGACGCAACGGCCGTGGTCGTGACGCGCGAAGGCCGCGGCGGGGGCGGCGGGATCGGAGGCCGGATCGGTCATCTGTTATAGAGTAACAGCTCGCTTGTTATGATGTAACGTAGTTGCTAACTCCTGCGCCGACGATAGGCAACCGGCGCGGCCGGCGGCGAGGAAAACGGACGCCCCGGGATGCGGGCGGGAAAGGCGGAACGGGCATGAGGGCGATGAACTGGGCGACGCGGGCGACGGCGGCGGGGCTGATGCTGGCATGCGGCGCGACGGCGCAGGCGGCGCCGCGGGTGGTGGCCGACATTCCCCCCGTGCAGTCGCTGGCGGCGATGGCGATGGCCGGCGTCGGCGAGGTGGAGCTGATCGTGCCCCCCGGCGCCTCGCCCCACGGCTTCTCGATGCGCCCCAGCCAGGCGCGGGCGGTGGAGCAGGCGGACCTGGTGATCTCGGTCGGGCCGACGCTCGCGCCCTGGCTCGACGAGGCCGCCGACGCGCTCGCCCGCCCCGACGCGGTGCGGCTCGACCTGATGGAGACCACCGGCACCCTGGTGCTGGAGGCCCGCGACGAGGCGGTGTTCGAGCATGACCACGACCATGGCGAGCAGGACGAGGACCCCGAGGAGGATCACGAAGAAGGTCATGGCGATCACGCCGGCGACCATCACGGCCACGACCACGGCGGCGTGGACCCGCATGGCTGGCTCAACCCCGACAACGCGGTGATCTGGCTCGAGGCCATCGCCGAGTCGCTGGCCCGCATCGACCCCGCCAACGCCGGGACCTACGCCGTCAACGCCGCCGCCGGCCGCGCGCGGATCGAGGCCGCCGCCGCCGAGGCCGAAGCCCTGCTCGCCGACGTGCACGAGCGCCCCTACGTGGTCTTCCACGACGCCTACCGCCATTTCGAGGTCCGCTTCGACATGCCCGCCACCGCCGCCATCTCGCTGGGCGACGCGGCCAGCCCCGGCGCGCGCCGGGTGGCGGAGGTGCAGGAGGCGATCGCCGAGAGCGGCGCGCTCTGCGTCTTCTCCGAGCCGCAGATGCCCGCCGGCCTGATCGAGTCGGTGGCCGGCGACGCGGTGCGCCGCGGCGTGCTCGACCCGCTGGGCGCGGAGCTGACCCCGGGCCCCGACCTCTACCCCGCGCTCATCGTGAACATGGCGCAGAGCCTCTTCGAGTGCCTCGCCGACCGGGCCTGAGCCTGGCGGCGCGACGAGGCCCCGGCCGCCGATGAAACGCGAAACGCCCCGGAGACCTCTCCGGGGCGTTTATGCGTCCAGGCCGACGTCGGGCGGCGCTCAGAAGCCGTATTCGGCCTCCCACACATAGTCGGCATAGTTCCGGATCGAGCGGTCGGAGGAGAAGCGGCCCATGCCGGCGATGTTGATCGTCGACTTGCGCAGCCAGTCGCGGCGGTCCTTCCAGGCGTCGTCGATGCGGCGCTGCACGGTCCAGTAGCTGGTGAAGTCGGCGGTCACCATGAACCAGTCGTGGTGGCGCAGCGTGTCGCCGATGGCGCGGAACCGGCCCGGATCGTCGGGCGAGAACACGCCGCGCTCGATCTGGGTCAGCACGCGGGCCAGACGCTCGTCCGCCTCGATGGCGGGGCGCGAGTCGTAACCCTTGTCGCGCATCGCGTTCACCTCGTCGGCGGTCTTGCCGAAGATGAAGATGTTCTCCGGGCCCACCGCCTCGCGGATCTCGACATTGGCGCCGTCGAGCGTGCCGACCGTCAGCGCGCCGTTCATCGAGAGCTTCATGTTGCCGGTGCCCGAGGCCTCCATCCCCGCCGTCGAGATCTGCTCGGACAGATCCGCCGCCGGGATCAGACGTTCGGCCATCGAGACGTTGTAGTTGGGCGGGAACACGATCTTGAGCTTGTCGCCGACCGCCGGATCCTCGTTGATCTTGCGGCCGATGTCGTTGATCAGCTTGATGATCAGCTTGGCCTGCTGGTAGCCTGGCGCCGCCTTCCCCCCGAACAGTTTTACGCGCGGCGTCCAGTCCTTGCCGGGGTTGTCGCGGATCTCGTTGTAGAGCGCGGCCGCTTCAAGAATGTTGAGCAGCTGGCGCTTGTATTCGTGGATCCGCTTGATCTGCACGTCGAACATGGCGTCGGGGTCCACGCCCACGCCGGTATGCTCCAGCATCCAGTTCGAGAGCGCGGCCTTGTTGATCCGCTTCGCGTCCCACAGCGCGTCCTGGAAGGACTTCTGCGTGGCGTGGCCGCGCAGCCGCTCGAGCTTGTCGAGGTCGGTGATCCAGCCGTCGCCCACCGTCTCGTTCAGCAGGTCGCGCAGGCGGCCGTTGCAGGTGTTGATCCAGCGCCGCGGGGTCACGCCGTTGGTGACGTTGACGATCCGCTCGGGATGCAGCGCGTGCAGGTCCTTGAAGACCGTGCGCTTCATCAGGTCGGTGTGCAGCGCCGAGACGCCGTTCACCTTGCACGAGCCGACGAAGGCGAGGTTGCCCATCCGGATCTCGCCATGGTCGATGATCCGGGTGCTCTCGGGCCGGTCAGGATGCTCCTGCTCATGCCTGCGGTTGATCTTCTCGATGATCTGCAGGTGGCGCGGCAGCACGCGGGACATCAGGTCCCAGGACCAGCGCTCCAGCGCCTCGGGCATCAGGGTGTGGTTGGTGTAGTGCAGCGTCCCGCGGGAGATCTCGAACGCCTCGTCGAAGGACATGCCGTGGCGGTCGATCAGGAGGCGCACCAGCTCGGCCACCGCGATGGCGGGGTGGGTGTCGTTGAGCTGGATGGCGACCTTGTTGGGCAGCTCCCGCAGGTCCTTGTGGTCGGAGACGAAGCGGCGCAGCAGGTCGCGGATCGAGGCGGCGGTGAAGAAGTACTCCTGCTTCAGCCGCAGCTCCTTGCCCTGCGGGGTGGTGTCGTCGGGATAGAGGACGCGGCTGATCGTCTGCGCGAGGATCGCCGGCGCGGCGGCGCCCACGAAGTCGCCACGGTTGAAGCGGTCGAGCTCGAACAGCCGCTCGGGCTTGGCGGACCACAGGCGCAGGGTGTTGGTCCAGCGGCCGCCCCAGCCGGGGACGGGCGTGTCGTAGGCGGCGGCGATCACCACCTCCTCCGGCTCCCACTCGGCCGCGTCGCCCTCGGTCGCGCGGACCGAGCCGCCGAAGCCGATGCGGTGCTGCACCTCGCGCCGCTGGAACTCCCAGGGGTGGGCCTGGCGGAGCCATTCCTCCGCCTCCTCGACCTGCCAGCCTTCGTGAAAACCCTGGCGGAACAGGCCGTGGTCGTAGCGGATGCCGTAGCCGTGGGCCGGCAGGCCGACGGTGGACATGGAATCGAGGAAGCAGGCGGCGAGCCGCCCGAGGCCGCCGTTGCCGAGCGCCGCGTCCGGCTCGTCGTCGAGCACCTCGCGCCAGTCGATGCCATGCTTCTCCATGGCGTGGCGCGCCATTTCCCCCAGCCCGAGGTTGTCGACGGCGTCCTCCAGCAGGCGGCCGATGAGAAACTCCATCGACAGGTAGTAAACGCGCTTGCGGTCTTCCTTGTAGACCTGGCGGACGCTGTCGAACCACGGGGCCACGACCATGTCGCGGATCGCGTGGGTCAGCGCCAGGCGCCAGTCCGAGAGCGTCGCGGTGTCCGTCGTCTTCCCGATCGAGAAGGTCAGGTGATCGAGCACTGCTGCGGCGAGCTCGTCTGCGTCGGCGGGGCGCGAGACGGCGTGGCGAAAGTTCATGGCCTGGTCCCTGTGCTGCACGAGCGAGGTTACTGCACGATAGATTTACAAAGGGCAACGAACAGGGGGCGCGTTCGTCGCAGGTTCAGCGGGTCCGCTCGAATTCTAGGCGTCGAGCGAGGGCGCGCAGCAGGCCGGCGCCGCCGATTTGCGCAGCGGCGACGGGGTGGCGGCGGCGCCAGTTGGGGGCCTCGACGGTGGTCCCGGGCACGTTCTGCGGCTCGCGCACGCCGAAGACGTCGTCGATCTGGATCGCCGTCAGGGCCGAGGATCCGCGGGCCAGGAGCGCATGGATCGCCTCGCGCAAGGGCTCATCGGCCAGCGGCGGCGGCGCCTCGGGGTCGAGGCCCTCGGGCAGCAGCGCCTCCTCGGCCAGCAGGCGGCAGAGCGCGGCGCGGCAGAGCGCGCGCTCGGCCCGCACGGCCTCGGCCCCGGCCGCGTCGATGTGGCCCAGCGAGAGACGCAGGTCCGCGTCGTCCGCCGCCCACCAGCCCGCCAGCGTGGGCGTGTCGTGGGTGCCGAAGCCCGCGAGGCTCGCCTCCGCGAAGTCCCGCGGATTGCGGTAGCCGTGCGGCCCGCCCTCGAACTGCAGGATCGCGCAGCCGTGGAGATGGGAGGCCGCGAGCCGGTCCCGCAGCCCATCGGGCACGGTGCCCAGGTCCTCGCCCACCACCACGCAGCCGCGCTTCGCCGCCTCGATGCGCACCAGCGCCATCAGCATCTCGGTCGGATATTTGACGTAACCGCCCGGCGTGCCGTCCTCGGGGACCCAGAAGCAGCGGTCGAGGCCGATGACATGGTCGATGCGCACCACGCCGGCGTTCCCCATCGCCATGCGCAGCATCTCGATGAACGGCGCGTAGTCCAGACGCCGCAGTCCCTCTGGGTTGAGGGGGGCGAGGCCCCAGGCCTGCCCCTGGCTGTTGAGCGCATCCGGCGGCGCGCCGAGGCTGACGCCGCGGGCGAAGGCGTCGGGACGGCTCCAGGTTTCGGCCCCGCCTGGACGCACGCCGACGGCGAGATCGAGGTAGAGGCCCAGCGACATGCCGCCCGCCGTCGCGAAATCATTGGCGTCGCCGAGCTGCGCGTCGGCCAGCCGCTGCAGCCAGGCGTGCCAGCGCAGGCGCTCGCCGTTGGCCTCGACGAAGGCGGCGACGGCGGGGGAGGCCGGGTCGCGCAGCGCCTCGGGCCAGGCGCGCCAGTCCTCGCCATGATCCTCCGAAATCGCTTCGTAGAGGGCGAAGGCCTTCAGGGCCCGCGCGGCCGAGGTCCAGACGTCGGGCCCGGCCTGGCGCCAACCCTCCTCCGTCTGGGCCGCGAAGACCTTGCGCAGCAGCTTGGTGCGGATGCGCCGGTCCAGCTCGGGATCGGTCAGGGCCGCGTCGGCCTGGGCGTCGAGGGCGGCCTGGTCCTCGGGTTCCATCATCTCCGGCCGATAGCCGACGGCCCACATCGGCGAGACCCGACGAGGGTCCAGCGCCACGCGGGAGGACGGCGAATAGGGGCTGATCCCCTGGTAGGCCACGCCCAGCGCATGCACCGGGTTGACGCCGAGGAAATCGGCGCCGAGGTCCTTGGCGGCGATGGCCGCCCTCATCAGGTCGCGGTAGTCGCCCTCGGCCAGCCCGTCGGGGCTGTGCAGGGCGTAAACGGCGCCGGTCAGGCCCCAGGCGCGCGGCTTGCCGGCGCGTTGGGCGACCGAGGGCGCGGCGCGCGGCGCGGCGGCGAGCAGCATCGTCTCGCCCGCCGCCTCCAGCCGGTGGAGGCCGAACGGCAGCGGAGGAACCGGCTCGCCCGGGCCGCCGGTCAGGACGCCGCCCATGCGGCTGGTCTGCGGACTGGGCGCGAGCTTCAGGGTCCAGGCGAAGGGGACCGGCAGAGGCCAGGGCTCGCCCCCCTGCCCGTCCGCGTCCATCGCCTCGACCACCGCCTCGTGCGGCAGGCGCCGCTCGCGGCGGGCCCGGGCGCGGGCGTCGAGCTCAGCCTGGGCGCCGGCCTCGTCGGCGGGCAGGCCCATGGCGGCCAGCAGCGCGGCGCGGGTGGCGTCGGAGGCGACGTGCTCGGCCCCATTGATCTCGAAATAGCGCTCGAAGACGCCGACCTCGCGGGCGAGGCGGAGGGCGGCGGGCTCGGCGGGGACGGCCTCGAACAGCAGCGCGTGGTCGGCCTCGATCTCGAGCGGCGGCGCGTCGGGCGTCCGCGGCGCGCCGTCGGGGCGGGCGGCGTCGAGCGCCAGGCGCCAGCGCAGGCCGGGGCCGGGATCGGGCAGGACCAGGGGCGAGGGCGCAGGCCCGGCGTTGAGGGCGAGGGCCGCGGGGGCGTCGTCCTCGGCGCCGCGCAGGAGCAGGACCAGGCCGGGGAGCGCGTCGTTCTCCCAGTCCGGGGCGCCGCCGGTCAGGGCGGCCCATTCGGAGTCCGGCAGGCCGTCGGGGCGCGGGGCGCCGTGCAGGAACCCGGGCTGGCGCAGGACCGGCAGGCGCGCGCGGAGCGCCGCGCAGGCGGCCGTGAAGGCCGCGAGGTCCCGGTCCCCGCGGGCCCAGTCGATCCAGGTGGTCTCGTTGTCCTGGCAGTAGGCGTTGTTGTTGCCGCCCTGGCTCTGGCCGACCTCGTCGCCCGCGCGCAGCATCGGCGTGCCCTGGGAGGCGAAGACCGTCAGCAGCAGGTTGCGGCGGCGCCGCGCGCGGGCGGCCTCCTGCTCGGGCCCGCCGGGACCCTCGGGGCCCATCGGGTCGCTGTCCTCGTGGGCGTGGCCGTCGCGGTTCTCCTCGCCGTTCGCCCAGTTGCGCCGCTCGGCGTACATCGTCAGGTCCGCGAGCGTGAACCCGTCGTGGGCCGAGACGAAGTTGACCGAGGACCAGGCCGGCCGGTGGTCATGATCGAAGGCCTCGGCCGAGCCCAGCAGGCCGGAGGCGAGGTCGTGCATGCCCCGCGCCTCGCCCTTCCAGAAGCGGCGGGCGGCGTCGCGGAACCCGTCGTTCCAGTCGCGCCAGCCGGCCGGGAACTCTCCGGTGCGCCAGCCGCCGGGGCCGATGTCCCAGGGCTCGGCGATCAGGTGCAGGTCGGCGAGGGCGGGATCGGCGCGGAGCGTCGAGAGGAAGTCGGAGGTCAGGTCCACCTCGCCGTCGCGGCCCCGGGCCAGGACGGGGGCGAGGTCGAAGCGGAAGCCGTCGACGCCCATCCGCTCGGCCCACCAGCGCAGGCTTTCCAGCGTCAGCCGCTGCGCGAAGGGTTTCGAGAGATCCAGCGTGTTGCCGCAGCCGGTCTCGTTGGAATAGCCGCCGGGGGCGTGCGGGTGGTGGCGATACCAGCTGGCGTCGTCGAGGCCGCGGAACAGGATCGCGGGCCCGTCCTCGTCGCTCTCGGCGGAGTGGTTGTAGACCACGTCGAGGATCACCTCGATGCCTGCGCCATGCAGGGCGGCGATCGCCTCGCGCAGGCCCTCGGCCCCCTTCGGGCCCATGTAGCGCATCGAGGGCGCGAAGAAGCCGAAGGTGTTGTAGCCCCAGTAGTTCGTCAGCCCCAGCCGGGTCAGGTGCGGCTCGTCCATGAAGGCCTGGACGGGCAGCAGCTCCAGCGCCGTGACGCCGAGGCCGCGCAGATGGGCGAGGATCGCGGGATGGCCCAGCGCCTCGTAGGTGCCGCGAAGCTCCGGGGGGACCTCGGGGTGCAGCTCCGTCAGGCCGCGGACATGGGCCTCGTAGACCACCAGCGCCTCGGGGGCGTGGCGGGGGCGCTCGGCCGGGTCGACCTTCGGGCGGTCGGGAACGGCGATGCAGCGGGGCATGAGAGGGGCGGTGTCGGTCGGGTCCGCGCTCGATGGATCGCCGGGGACGTGGGCGCAGAGCGCCTCGTCCCAGCGCGGCTCCCCGGTGAAGGCCAGCGCCCAGGGGTCGAGCAGAAGCTTCGCCGGATTGAAGCGATGGCCCGCGGCGGGATCCCAGGGGCCGTGGGCGCGCAGGGCGTAGAGCTGGCCCTCGCCGATCCCCTCCACATGGGCGTGGCGCACGTCGCCGGTGCGGCCCGGGAGCGGCAGGCGCGCCGTCTCGCGGCCGTCGTGGTCGAAGAGGCAGAGCTCGATCCGCTCGGCATGGGCGGAGAGCACCGCGACGTTGGCCCCCGTCGCGTCGAGGCGCAGGCCGAGGACGGCGGGCGATCCGGTCGTGACGCGCAGGCTCATGCGGCGGCCGGGGCCAGGCGGCGGTAGAGGGCGGCGTAGGCCTGGGCGCTCTCCTCCCAGCCGACGGGGTGGGACATCGCCTTGCGGGTCAGCTTCGACCAGGCCCTGGGGTCGCGATGCACCTCGCAGGTCCGGCGGATCGCCTGGGCGAGGTCGGCGACGTCGTCGGGCGCATGCAGGAAGCCGGTGGCGGCGCCCGAGCGCAGGGCGGCGGCGTTGGCGTCGACGATGGTGTCGGCGAGCCCCCCGGTCCGCGCCGCCACCGGCGCGGTCCCGTAGCGCAGGCCGATCAGCTGGGTCAGCCCGCAGGGCTCGAAGCGGGACGGGATCAGGATCGCGTCCGCCCCGGCCTGCAGCAGGTGGGAGGCGGGCTCGTCATAGCCGATCTCCACCCCCACCCGGCCCGGATGCGCCTGCGCCGCGGCGAGGAACGCCCGCTCCAGGTCCTCCTCCCCCGAGCCGATGACGGCGAGCGCCGCCCCCTCCTCCAGCAGCGCCGGCAGCGCCTCGATCAGCAGGTCGAGGCCCTTCTGCCGGGTCATGCGGGAGACGACGCAGAAGACGGGGGCGCCGGGCGCGGGCTCGACCCCGAAGCGGGCGCAGACCGCCTCGCGGTTGGGGCCCTTCAGGCGGGGGCGGTCGTAGTTGGCCGCCAGCGCCGGGTCCGAGGCGGGATCCCAGACGCGGGTGTCGATGCCGTTCAGGATCCCCTCCAGGTCCGCCGCCCGGTGGCGCAGCAGCCCGTCGAGGCCCCAGCCGAACTCCGGCGTCAGCAGCTCGCGCGCATAGGTGGGCGAGACGGTGGTGATCCGCTCGGCATGGGCGAGACCGGCCTTGAGGAAGCTGACGCGGCCGTGGAACTCGACATGGTCGGGGGTGAACATGGCCGAGGGCAGCGCGAGGTCGCCCAGCAGCTCGGGGCCGAACATGCCCTGGAAGGCGACGTTGTGGATGGTGATCACGGCGCGCGGCGCCTCGGGCCCGATCAGGCGCAGGTAGGTGGGGGCGAGGCCGGCCTGCCAGTCGTGGGCATGCACCGCGTCCGCCCGCCAGCCGCCGAGTCCCCAGGCCGCCACCCCCGCCCCCAGCCAGGACAGGAGGCCGAAGCGCAGGTGGTTGTCGGGCCAGTCGCGCCGGTCGGGGCCGGAATAGGGCCCGCCGGCCCGGTCGTAGAGGGGCGACTGAACCAGGATCAGGTCCAGCCCCTCGGCCTCGCCCTCCAGCAGGCGGACCTCGCCGAAGGGGGTGGTCCAGTCGTGGGCGCGCGCGCCGCTCAGCCGCTCGGCCAGGCCCGGATAGGCCGGCAGCAGGGTGCGCATCCGCACCCCCAGCGGCGCCAGCGCCCCCGGCAGCGCGCCGGCCACGTCGGCGAGGCCGCCGGTCTTCACCAGCGGCGCGCATTCCGAGACGACGGAGAGGATCTGCAAGAGGGCGGCTCCGGATGGGCTGCGTCAGGATGGGCCGGGGTCAGGATGCACGGCCCCGGTCCCGCGGGCAACGAACGGGAGGCCGCAGCGCCCGCGGCCTCTCGACTTGGGCCCGCCAGGGTTGACGAGAGGTTGACGCCCGCGCGGCGGAAGCAAGGCCCGGCCTCCTGCGCGGCGGAAGCAAGGCCCGGCCTCCTGCGCCGCGGAAGTCCGCCCCGCCGGACGTCGTGCGGGGTCCGCTCGCGGCGCTCTCCGCCGGAGCCGACCCGGCCCGGGGACTCGCGGCCGGCGCCTGCCGCCGAGCTCGCCGCCCTGCCCCCCGAGGGCAGGCCTCGCGCCCCCTCACGCCCTCAGCGCCGCTTCCCGCGGCGGCTTCTGGAACAGCGAGGCCACGGCGGCCCCCGCCAGCAGCACCGGCGCGCTCCACAGCCCGGCCGAGACGTCGCCCGTGGCGTCCGAGATCCAGCCCGACAGGATCGGCCCCGCCGACTGCCCCACGGCGAAGCAGATGGTCATCGCGGCCACGGCGGCGGCGATCGCCTCGGGCGCCAGGTGCCGCTGGGCGATGATGGCGATGGAGATCGGCCCCGCCATCACGCTCCCCCCGTAGAGCACGGCCGAGGCGTAGGCCCCGACCGGCCCCGGCCAGACCAGCGCCGGGATCGCCCCCACCAGCGTCGCCGCATAGGCCAGCGCCGGGCCGCGGTTCGAGGGCAGCCGCCCCAGCGCCCGCCCCCAGACCACCGAGGAGAACACCCCCACGCCCCCCATCACGATCCAGAAGCTCGAGGCCAGCGTCTCCGACCCGCCCTGCGCCTTCAGCATGGCGACGACGAAGGTGGTCCAGCCGGCGTAGCCCGCCCCGAAGCAGGTGTAGGCGAGGGTGGTCGGCAGGATGTGCAGCGCGTCGGCCCGGGCGAGCCGCCCGCCCCTGCGCGGCGCCCCCGGCGGCGTCGCCGCCCGCGCCGCCGGCAGGGCGGCGGCCGTGCCCAGCGCCGCCAGCGCCCCCAGCGCCAGCCAGCCGGCGCGCCAGCCGCTCTCGTCGAGCCCCGCCGCCGCCGGCACCGCGAGGCCCGAGATCACGATCCCCGCCGCCGGCCCGGCGGAATAGATCCCCACCAGCACGCCCCGGCGTTCCGGCGAGGCGCCGGGCGCGGCTCCCCCCGCCAGCGCCGCGCCGAGGATATAGGCGAAGGCCCCGAAGAACCCGCCGACGGCGCGCAGGGCCGAGAGCATGTCGAGCCCCGTCGGCCAGGCGGTCGCCAGCAGCGCCAGCGCGCTCAGCGCCACGCCGGCGGCGAAGGGCCGCCCCGGCCCCCAGCGCCGCGCCGCCCAGGCCGCGCCGAAGGCGCCGGCCAGGTAGCCGACCGCGTTGAACGTGTTCAGCGCCCCGGCCTCGACATAGCTCAGCCCCAGGTCGTCCTGCATCGCCGGCAGCAGCAGCGAATAGGCGAAGCGCGAAAACCCCAGCGCGATGGCCGAGGCCGCCGACAGCCCCACGGCCGTCAGCAGGCTGCGCCGCCAGGCGCGGCTCTCGTCGTCCATCTGCTCCCCCCGATGGCGTTTCTTCCCCGAAGCTCTAGCCGAGCCGCGCGCCCGAGGGAAACGCTCCCGCGCCTCCTCCCCGGCGCGCCGCCCGCCGCCCGCGCCGCCCCCTTCGCGCCGGGGTGGGCGGGCGGGAGGCGCGAAGGGGGCGGCGCGGCCCCGCCGCCGGCGCGACGCGCCCGGCTCTCCCCCTCCCTTACCCCCGGGCCCCGCCCGCCACGCCGCGCCCCGCCCGCCCCGGCCGCGCGCGCGACCGGCCCGCCGCGGGCGGACCCGTGACGCGCGGCCCCGGCTCGCCGGCGCACGCCGGCGAAATCTGAAGGGGTCGCCGGCGCCCGCCGGCGAAATCCAAAGGGGTCGCAGACGGCCACGGGCGACACGACAACGCCCCGGGACCGGCCCGGGGCGCTTCCGCGTCCAGCGATGAGGGGAGCCTCAGGCCGGCTCGGTCTGGTCGGCCACGTCGGAGACCATGTCGAACAGCCGCTGCTGCTCCCCCGCCCAGGCCTTGATGTCGTATTTCGCGACCTTGCGGCGGAGCTGGAGCATCCGCGCGCGCCGCTCCTCCTCGGCCATGTCGAGCGCCTGGTCGATGGCCGAATCCATCGCCCGGTGCGAGAACGGGTTGGTGATCACCGCATCCGACAGCGCCACCGCCACGCCCGCGAATTCCGAGAGCACCAGCACCCCGTCGCCGTCGGTGCGCGCCGCGCAGAACTCCTCGGCCACCAGGTTCAGCCCGTCGGCCAGCGGCGTGATCCAGCACACGTCGGCGGCCTGGTAATAGGCGATCAGCTCCTCGAAGGGGATCGCGTTGCCGATCAGGCTCACCGGCTGCCACTCGAAGCTGCCGAAGCGCCCGTTGATCCGCCCGGTGATCGCCTCGATCTCGTTCTGCACCGTCTCGTAGGCGGTCATGTTGCGGTTGGCCGAGACCGAGACATGCATCAGCCGCACCTTGCCGCGCAGCTCCGGCCGGCGCTCCAGCAGCCGCTCGAAGGCCTGCAGCTGCTCGATGTTGCCCTTGGTGTAGTCGGTGCGGCTGACCGAGATGATCAGCTTGCAGTCCTCGCCGATCCCCTCCCGGATCTGGTAGCGCGAGACCGCGGTCTCGGGCGTGCGCGCCCGCTCCTGGATGAACTCCACGTCCACGCCCACGGGGAAGGCGCCGATGGCGATGCGCCGACCCTCGTGCTTGAGGAAGGTGGGCGTGATCCGCTCCTGCAGGGCCATGCCGCCGGCGGGGACGAAGTCGGGGTTCGACTTCTCCTCCTCCACCCCCTCGATGTCGAAGAGCGAGCGGGCCACGTGGATGAAGTTCTGCGCATAGCGCGGGATGTGGAACCCGACGATGTCGCAGGCGAGCAGGCTCTGCACGATCTCCGCGCGCCAGGGCAGCACGTTGAACATGTCGGCCGAGGGGAAGGGCGTGTGGTGGAAGAAGGCGATCTTCACGTCCGGCCGCAGGGTGCGCAGATAGGCGGGCACCAGCCACAGGTTGTAGTCGTGCACCCAGACCACCGCGCCCTGCGCCGCCTCGTTGGCGGCGGCCTCGGCGAAGGCCCAGTTCACCTCCCGGAAGGTCGGCCAGTCGACGGGGTCGTAATTGTACTTGTCCTTGAAGGAATGCAGGATCGGCCAGAAGGCCTCCTTCGAGGTGACGTGGTAGAACGAGCTGACCTGGTCCTCGCGCAGCGGCAGGCGAGAGACGTTGTAGGTCCCGAAGTTGTCGGTGATCTCGACCACCGGCTCGAAATCGGGATTGGCGGGGTCCTCGGCCAGCTTCCAGGCCACCCAGGCGCCCTTGCCGACGCGGCCGAAGAAGCTCTTGAGGGTGGGGACGATGCCGTTGGGGCTCTTGTTCGCACGTCGCTCGACCACCCCGTCGACCACGACCTCCTCATAGGGCTGGCGGTGGTAGACGATCACGAGATCGGAGGACATCAGACATACTCCCGGTCGGTTATGAGAGGCGCCGCGGCGCCGTTATGAATCATGCGGCCGTCTTCTGCGGCGAGGGCGGCGAGGGATGCAGGCCCAGCGCCGCGATCGCCTCGAGGATGCCGCCCGCCCCGTGGGCCCGCGCGCGGTGCAGCGTGTCGCGGTCGCGCAGGCGCTTCACCAGCCCGGGCTCGGAATTGCCCACCGCCACCGCCGGCACGTCCATGTCCAGCATCGAGAGGTCGTTGAGCGTGTCGCCCGCCGCCAGGGTCTTGTGCTCGGCCACGCCCAGGAAGGCCAGCAGCCGCAGCAGCGAGGGCCCCTTGGAGACGCCCCGCGGCAGCACGTCGAAGAAGATGTCGGCCGAGATCAGCGGGTCGTGGCCGATCTCCTTGACGATGTCGATGGCCGAGGGGTCGAAGGTCTCGGGGTCGTAGTCGTAGGAGACGCGGTAGCGGAAGGGCGTGGGCTGCAGCGTCAGCCCCGGATGCCCGTCGAGCGCCGCGCGCACCTTCGGCCCGGCGTCGTCCCAGATCGCGGCGATCTGCTCCTCCAGCGCCTCGATGGGCCGCACCCGGCCCTGCCCCGGCTCGTCGTCGGAGAATTCCATGCGCGCGATGGTGGTGCCCACGTCGCCGACCACGTAGTCGGGCCAGGGCACCGGGCCGCGGCACAGCTCCTCGAGGAACTCCGGGTCGCGGCCGGTCACGAAGATCAGCCCCACCTCGTCGCGGTTGGCGTCGATCCATTCGTAGAGCGCGCGCCGGTCCGCCTCGGATCCGCCGAGGAAGGTCCCGTCCAGATCCGTCGCCAGCACGAAGCGGCGCGAGGCGAAGTCGCGATGCTCGGCCGAGGGCGTGCCCTCGGGCGGGTTCAGCGTCTTCACCTCCGGCAGCGCCGGGTCGGACAGCGTCTCCTCGCCGGGCTTCATGCCGGGCTTGGGGGCGCCGGCGTCGGTCTTGGCGTCTGCGCTCACGACAGGATCTCCTCGAAATGCCAGCGGGCGCGCCGCGCGTGCGGGTGCCCGATCTCCAGTTCCACCAGCGCCCGCGGCTCGCCCTCGATCGGCCGGCCCCACAGCATCGCGAAGGCGTCCGAGACGGCGTGGCCCTCGTGCAGGATGCCGCGCACCGCCTCGCAGATCGGCAGGTGCACGCCGTGCTTGCGGGCGAGGTCGGTGACCGAGAGCGCGTTGCGGTCGCCCTCCACCACCACCGGCTTGCCGTCGAACGTGTCCTCGCGCTTGATGCCCTGCCCCAACTGGAGACCGAAGCTCATGTTCCGCGAGGCCTCGGACGAACAGGTCAGCGTCAGGTCGCCGACGCCGGCGAGGCCGGTCACCGTCTCGCGCCGGCCGCCCAGCGGCTCGGCCAGGCGCTTCATCTCGTCGAGGCCGCGGGTGATCAGGGCCGCGCGGGTGTTGGCGCCGAAGCCCGCGCCGGTGGCGATGCCGCAGGCGATGGCGATGACGTTCTTCAGCGCGCCGCCCACCTCGACGCCGGGCAGGTCGTCGGAGATGTAGGGGCGGAAGCTCTCGGTCCCCATCGCGACGGCCATGCGCGCGGCGACGGTCTGGGCGGGGGCGGTGTCGAAGAGCTCCCCGCAGTTCGAGGCGATGGTGCAGGCCGTGGGGTGCCCCGCCGCCGCCTCGCCCGCGAAGTTGGGGCCCGAGAGCGCGCCCATCGGGTTGCCGTGCAGCTCCTCGGCCGCGACGTCGGACATCAGCAGGCCGGAGCCCGGCTCGATCCCCTTCGCCGCCAGGATCACCGGCGTGGTGGCGGGGATCAGCTCGGCGAGCTTCTTCGCCGTCTCGCGCACCGCCGAGGAGGGCACCACCATCAGCACCACGTCCGCGTCCTCGACCGCGATGGCGAGGTTGGAGGTCACCCGGATCGAATCCGGCAGGTCCACGTCGGGCAGGTAGCGGGCGTTGCGGCCGTCCTCGCGCAGGGCGCGGGCATGGTCGTCGCGCCGCGCCCACAGGGTCACGCCGCGGCCGGCCTTGGCGGCGATGATCGCCAGCGCGGTGCCCCAGGAGCCGGCGCCGATCACGGCGATGCGTCGGAACGGGGCGGGAACGGCGGCGCGGTCGTCGGAGCCGCCTACGTCGAATGCGCTCATGGATGTCACCTCGAATCGGTCCGGAGGGCGGGCCGGCATCGTCGCCCGGTCTGGGGCCTGGGTCTGAAGATCGACATAGGCGGAAAACCGGCCGCGTCCCGCGTCTGCGGCGTCGCGGCTGACCTCGGGCGGCGCGCCCGAAGGCGGCGGGGGGTCGGCTCGACGATGTTGCGGCAGCGCGGCATGTCAGTTCGAAATATAGCGATCCGGAGGGGTCAAATCAACCGTGCCTTCGGCGCCGCAGCGAATCGCCGGCGTCGGCGGAGACGCATGCGAATACTGTCGAGGCTTCACCGGCTGAAAAGGGCGCAAAAAAGGCGGCCATTCTTTCGCCCAACTCTACATGCAGACCGCTTGACGAATTCGGGACATCGCGTCGCATCGTTTTCGGATCGGGCATCCAGTTGGGCCCGCAGGCGAAAATCGCCGTCATGATACTGAGATGAACCGGCGGCAAACTGCCGTCCGCGCTGCGGCGCAACAAGAAACCCTTGAAACGCGGAAGCTTTCGCTAAACTCTGACCGTCATGAGCGCACGAGTGGGAAGATCGCCCGTTTCATCAGCATCCGTCGCGCAGGGCCTCGCCGCCCTGGCGCGAAAAGCGGCGCCCGTCGCGCCGTTCCCCCGTGACGTCCCTGCGTACCGCGTACCCGACCTTCGTCAGACAAGGAGCCAGCGATGACCTCGCGCATCCGCACCGTCGTTTTCCCCGTGGCCGGTCTCGGAACCCGCTTCCTGCCCGCCACCAAGGCGACCCCCAAGGAGCTGCTGCCGGTCATCGACAAGCCCCTGATCCAGTTCGCCATGGACGAGGCCCGCGCCGCCGGCTTCACCCGCATGGTCTTCGTCTCGCACCCCACCAAGGGCGCGATCGAGGACTACGTGCGCCACGACCACGACCTGCACGAGACGCTCTGCGCCCGCGGCAAGGAGGAGCTGGCCGAGATGCTCAAGGGCATGGCCGCCGCCGAGCACGAGGAGATCGAGTTCGTCATGCAGCCCGAGCCCCTGGGCCTGGGCCATGCCGTGCTGATGGCCCGCGACCACGTCCACGAGGAGGCCTTCGCCGTCTGCCTGCCCGACGACCTGATCCTGGGCGAGCCCGGCTGCCTGAAGGAGATGGTCGACGCCCATGCCGAGACCGGAGGCCACCTGGTCGCCGCGATGGAGGTCGCCCAGGGCGAGACCAAGTCCTACGGCGTGCTCGACCCACTGGAGCGCAAGGGCCGCTTCACCCGCGCCAAGGGCATGGTGGAGAAACCGAAACCCGAGGACGCGCCCTCGCGCCTCGCGGTGGTCGGGCGCTACGTGCTCGACAGCTCGATCTTCGAGGACCTGGCCGCGCAGGAGCCCGGCGCGGGCGGAGAGATCCAGCTCACCGACTCGATCGCCGCCGGGCTGGCGCGGGTCGGCCTCTCGGGCTTCGAGTTCTCGGGCCAGCGCTTCGACTGCGGCTCCAAGGCCGGCATGCTGGCCGCCAAGCTGCATCTCGCGGCCTTGCACCCCGAGTTCCGCGACGTCCTGGCCGCCCACGGCCTGGCGACGGACCGGCCGGACCGCATCGCCGCCGAGTGAACGGGCCGAAAATCGAGGGCGCCGGAAGCCGGGGGACGGGTGGTCCGCCGGGGTCCGGCGCCCTACTGTTTCCGAGACAGCTTCACCCTGCCCCGTCGCGGCTCAGCCGCGCGCAGACATGGAAGAGATCGTCGTGACCCAACGCCCGCACCGGATCGAGGCCGGGGCCGGCCCGCTGATTCCGACGGAGTCGGCCGAGCGCATCGCCCAGGGCCGCCTCAGTTCGCTGTTCGACGTGCTCGGAGCCCATCCCCAGGATGGCGCCTGGCGCCTCGCCGTCTTCGTCCCCGGCGCCGAGCGCGTCGAGGCCATCGACCCGAGCGGCGGAACGCTGGCCGAGCTCGAGCCCCAGGGCTCGGACGTCTTCGCGGCCCTCCTCGACGCCCGCCCCGAGGCCTGGAACTACCGCGCCTGGCGCGGCGGGACCGACTGGGAGGTGAAGGAGGTCTACCGCTTCGCCCCGATCCTGGGCGAGATGGACGAGCACCTCTTCGCCGAGGGCACGCACGGCCGCCTGTGGGACATCCTCGGCGCCCATGTGCGCGAGCACGAGGGCGTGCAGGGAACCTCCTTCGCGGTCTGGGCGCCCTCCGCCAGGCGCGTCTCGGTGGTCGGCGACTTCAACGACTGGGACGGGCGCAGGCACGTCCTGCGCCCCCGCGGCTCCACCGGCATCTGGGAGATCTTCATCCCCGGCGTCGGCGACGGCGCGCGCTACAAGTACGAACTGCTGGGCCCGGAGTGGGAGCTGCTGCCCCCCAAGGCCGACCCGGTGGGCTTCGGAGCGGAGCTGCGCCCCGACAACTGCTCGGTCGTGCGCGACCTGCGCGGCCGCAAATGGGCCGACGCCAAGTGGATGGAGAGCCGGGCCGCGCGCCAGTCGACCACCGCCCCGATCTCGATCTACGAGGCGCACCTGCCCTCGTGGAAGAAGAAGAACATGTGGGAGTGGCTGAGCTGGCGCGACCTCGCCGAGCAGCTGGTCCCCTACGTCGCCGACATGGGCTTCACCCATATCGAGGCGCTGCCGATCACCGAGCATCCCTTCGACGGCTCCTGGGGCTACCAGCCCGTCGGGCTCTACGCGCCGACCTCCCGCCTCGGCGGCCCGCACGAGTTCCGCGATTTCGTCGAGGCCTGCCATGCCGCGGGCCTGGGGCTGATCCTCGACTGGGTGCCGGCGCATTTCCCCTCCGACCCGCACGGGCTGGCGAAGTTCGACGGCACGCATCTCTACGAGCATGACGACCCCCGGCAGGGCTTCCACCCCGACTGGAACACGCTGATCTACAACCTCGGCCGGCGCGAGGTCGCGAACTTCCTCGCCGCCAACGGGCGCTACTGGCTGACCGAGCATCACGTGGACGGGCTGCGCGTGGATGCGGTCGCCTCGATGCTCTACCGCGACTACTCCCGCAAGCCGGGCGAGTGGATCCCCAACCGCGACGGCGGGCGCGAGAACTGGGAGTCGGTCGACTTCCTGCGCCGCGTGAACTCCGAGGTCTACGGCGACGATCCCTCGATCATGACGGTGGCCGAGGAATCGACCGCCTGGCCCGGCGTCTCCCGCCCCGCCCACGACGGGGGCCTGGGCTTCGGCTTCAAGTGGAACATGGGCTGGATGCACGACACGCTCCAGTACATCGAGCGCGACCCGATCCACCGCCGCCACCACCACGGCGAGATCAGCTTCGGCCTGCACTACGCCTTCTCGGAGAACTTCGTGCTGCCGATCAGCCATGACGAGGTGGTGCACGGCAAGGGCTCGATGCTGGCCAAGATGCCGGGCGACATGTGGGGGAAATTCGCAAACCTTCGAGCCTATTACGCCTTCATGTTCGGACACCCCGGCAAGAAGCTCCTGTTCATGGGGCAGGAGTTCGGCCAGGCCACCGAGTGGAACCACGAGACCTCGGTCGACTGGGACCTGCTGGCCGATCCGAAGCATGACGGCCTGCGGAAATTGGTGCGCGATCTCAACGCGATATACCGCGACGCTCCGGCGTTGCATGAAGGCGACTGCCGCGAAGACGGGTTCCGCTGGGTCGACGGCTCGGCCGAGGCGCAGTCGGTCTACGCCTGGCTGCGGCTGTCGGAGGGCGCGAAGCCGGTGCTGTGCGTCTACAACTTCTCCGGCGCGCAGCACGACGACTGGCGCATCGGCGTGCCGGCCGCCGGCCAGTGGAGAACCCGGGTGAACTCCGACGCGCAAGCCTATGGCGGCGCTGGCAGAGGGCCCGTGGGCGCCCTCCAGGCGGACGCCGCCCCGGCGCATGGGTTCGACCACTCGCTCAAGCTCTCCCTGCCGCCGCTGACCGGCATGATCTTCGAACTGGAGGGCTGAGGGCGCGCGCCCGCGCCCTCGCCCCCTCGCAACAGACAGGAGACGGCCTCCGATGATCCTTCGCGACGACGCCGCCACCGAGGCGCTTGCGGACCACTGCCGACGGGTTCACGCCTCGGCCGCCAGCAACTACGAGGCGGCGCAGCAGACCGCGAAACGGATGGGCGCCTTCGCGAAGGGCGAGGTCGCCGAGTTCGGCTTCTGGGCGCCCGAGCTGCTGGAGATGCGGATCCCCGACGGGGACGTGTTCCTCGAGATCCTGCAGCCCGACCCGCAGGTCAGCCTCACCGTCTCCCGTCAGAACGCCCGCTTCCGGCGCACCCGCGTGCCGGTGGCGCGCACCGACGCCTGGGTGTTCTGCGCGGTGCAGGGGATGCGGGCGGGCACGCGCGAGCAGATCGGCGACTTCTACTGCCTGACCTGGCGCGACGCGAACGGCTACTGGAAGCGGATCTTCGACCCGATGGCGGTCTCGGTCCCCTTCGGCGTCTTCGCCCCCGCCGAGCTCTACGACATGGCCGCGATGCAGGCCGCGCGGACCGACGCCGCCTATTTCAAGGCCTTCGAGCCCGGCCCCGACGGCGCGCCGACCAAGCTCGGGCCGCCGGTCAACATCCTGCAGATCCACACCTCCACCGCCACGGTGGGCCGCACGCTGGCGAGCCTCGCCCGCCAGATCGAGCATGTGGCCGACCGGGTGCGCCACGGCGGCGCGCTGGAGCCGGCCGACCGCCTGTTCCTGGGCTACGACGCCGTGCAGCTGCTGCCGGTGGAGCCGACCACGGTCTATGAGGCCGGCCCCAGCTTCTGGCACGACGACGCCGACTACGGCGACGTGGTGACGGTGGACCTGCGCCGGCCCGACACCACCAACTGGGGCTACGACAACGTGCTGGCGGGCATGGCCGGCGTGAACCCCGCGATCCTGGAGACCGGGCGCCCCGACGAGCTGGTCGACGTGGCCGCCGCGCTGCACAACTTCCCCGGCAAGCCCAAGAAGCTGATCTTCGACGTGGTCTACGGCCATTCCGACAACCAGGGGCTCGAGGTGCTCAACCGCCACTGGTTCGCCGGGCCCAACATGTACGGGCAGAACGTCAACTACCGGAACTGGAACGTGCGCGCGATGCTGCTGGAGATGCAGCGGCGCAAGGGCGACTTCGGCGCCGACGGCATCCGCGTCGACGGCGCCCAGGACTTCAAGTGGTGGGACAGCGACGCCGAGGTGATGCGCCACGACGACGACTACCTCCAGGAGATGTCGGACGTGGTCCAGGACGTCGCCGGCGTGAAATACCGCCCCTGGTTCATCTTCGAGGACGGCCGCCCCTGGCCGCAGGAGGACTGGGAGCTCTCCTCGACCTACAAGGCGGTGATCGAGAAGCAGCGCGACGACGACGTGTTCCAGTGGGGCCCGCTGACCTTCGCCCACAACACGCCGTTCCTCTACACGTTCTGGCTCTCCAAGTGGTGGCGGATCCGCGAGATCGTCGAGGGCGGCTCGAACTGGATCTCGGGCTGCGCCAACCACGACACGCTGCGCCGGGGCACGCAGGTGAACCCCAAGCTCAACGTGAACACGCGGCTGGGCGACACGCGGATGGACATCCTCGACCACGCCTACGACAACCCCGCGATCTCGATGCTGACCTACGCGGCCTTCCCCGGCGTGCCGATGGACTTCCTCAACGCCGTCGCGCGCGCGTCGTGGGGCTTCATCCGCAACCAGGACGACAAGTACGGCGTGAAGATCATGGCCGAGGAGGCGATCTCCTTCGACTGGCAGGTCGACGAATACGCCTTCTCGATGCCCTCCTCCTTCGCGCGGCTGAAGGCGCTGGGCTTCGAGACGCGCGAGGATCTGGACCGCTACCTCAAGGTGCTGCCGGCGCTGGTCGAGGTGACGGACTACGACCTCGACGTCATCGCGGGGCTGCTGAACGCGGTCGACCCGCCGCTGTCGGGGCCCAAGCCCTTCACGCCCGCCGGGCTGAAGCTGATCGCGCGGGCCTGGATGGACGACATGCACGACTACTGCAACGTCGCGGGCTATCTCGACCGGCTGTCGGAGGCGCAGACCTCCTTCGGCCTGAGCTTGCGCCAGTTCCGCCGCGACCGGCCGTGGCTGCGCCAGAACTTCGGGCCGCGCGACAGCTTCTCCTACGCCCAGCCGGTGGACGGCACGGTTCTTTTCACCGCCTTCCGCCATGGGCCGGACGGCGAACAGGTCTACATGGTGGTGCACATGGAGGGGGGCGAGACCACCGACTTCGACCCCCTCACCCTCGACCACCAGGCCTGGAGCCAGGAGGGCTGGGAGCTGGCGCTGCGCACCCCCTCGATCGGGCCCGACTACACCGGCGGTCCGATCACGCTGCGGGACTCGATGGGGGTTGTGTTCACCCGCCGCCCGGACTGAGGGTGCGCGGGGATCCGGGCGCGGAAAGCGTGAGAAAGCGGCGCAATGTCAATGCGCCGCCCCGGGAATCGTCTATGGTCCCGGATCGGGACGAACCGACGGAAGGGAGGGTCGGATGCACGGCACGCACAGAGGCGCCTCGGACCCCGGCGGCCTCGCCCGCCAGTCCATGGCCTTCGTCCTCGCGGGGGGGCGCGGCTCCCGCCTGCGGGAGCTGACCGACCGGCGCGCGAAGCCCGCGGTCTATTTCGGCGGCAAGGCGCGGATCATCGACTTCGCGCTGTCGAACGCGGTCAACTCCGGCATCCGGCGCATCGGGGTGGCGACGCAGTACAAGGCGCATTCGCTGATCCGCCACCTGCAGCGGGGCTGGTCGTTCTTCAACTCGTCCCGCGGCGAGGGGCTCGACATCCTGCCCGCCTCCCAGCGGGTGGACGAGCGCAACTGGTATCTCGGCACCGCCGACGCCGTCTTCCAGAACATCGACATCATCGAGGGCTACGAGCCCAAGTACATGGTGATCCTCGCCGGCGACCACATCTACAAGATGGACTACAGCCGGATGATCGCCCAGCACGTCGAGAGCGGCGCGGACGTCACCGTCGGCTGCATCGAGGTCTCGAAGGAGGAGGCGACCGCCTTCGGCGTGATGGCCGTGGGCCCCGACGGCCGGATCACCGAGTTCCTCGAGAAGCCCGCCGACCCGCCGGAGATGCCGGGCCGCCCGGGCCGCTCGCTCGCCTCGATGGGGATCTACGTCTTCGAGACCTCGAAGCTGATCGACATCCTGCAGGCCGACGCCGAGGACGCGCGCTCGGAGCACGATTTCGGCAAGGACGTGATCCCGGCGCTGGTGGCCGGCGGCGGCGCTTATGCGCACAGCTTCTCCGACAGCTGCGTGATGACCGGCGACGAGACCGAGCCCTACTGGCGCGACGTGGGCACGGTGGACGCCTTCCACCAGGCCAACATCGACCTGACCCAGTTCGAGCCCAGCCTCGACATCTGGTCGAACGACTGGCCGATCTGGACCTATTCCGAGCTGACCCCGCCCGCGAAATTCGTGCACGACAGCGACGGGCGGCGCGGCTCGGCCTTCAACTCCCTGGTCTCGGGCGGCTGCATCGTCTCGGGCTCGCAGGTGCGCGAGAGCCTGCTCTTCACCGGCGTGAAGGCGCATTCCTATTCCGAGCTCCGCCAGGTCGTCGCCCTGCCCTACGTGACGGTCAACCGCCACGCGCGCCTGCGCAACGTGGTGATCGACTCGGGCGTCGAGATCCCCCGCGGCCTGGTGGTCGGCGAGGACCGGGCCGAGGACGCGAAGTGGTTCCGCGTCTCCGAGGGCGGCGTGGTCCTGATCACCTCCGACATGCTCCGCCGCCGCGCGGAGGCCTTGGGCGGCGAGCTCGCCGGCGTCGTCTCCTGAGCCCCGCTCCCCTCCAGGCGCCCCGGCGCGACGCCTGCCCAGGACCGCGGAGCGCCTGTTCTCCGGAGCCGTCCGTCGCTGATGCCGATCAGAGCGACTCGCCCGCCCCGGTCAAGGATCGCGAAGCGACCCTCCGAAGGAGGGCTTGTCCTTGACCGGGGCGGGCGAGTCGCTCAGGCATCTTCAGCGACGGACGGATCCGGAGGACAGGCGCGGCCCTGTTCTTTGGTGAGTTCAGAAGCGGCCCCCGCGGGCGCCAGCCCGCCGCGCGCCGCGCGCGCGCATGCCGAGCCCGCCCGCAGGGCGCCTGCGCCCCCCGCCCGCCCGCAGGCCCGTCAATCCGGGATCGCCACCACGTCGTAGATCGCCTCGATCTCCGGGCTGATCTGCACCCGCCCGAGCGACTCCTGGATCAGCCCGTAGATCTCGCCGCTCTCGTAGATCCGGCTCAGCTCGCGGTCGAGCGCGAGGCGCAGCCGCCCCTCGCCCCGCCGCATGGCCAGCGCATAGGGCTCGCGCGAGAGGGTCTCGCGCGCGACCACCGGCTGCACCGTCGGGCGCATCCGGCCCAGCTGGTAGAGCAGGATCGACTGGTCGCCCAGATAGGCCTCGACGTCGCCGCGCTGCAGGGCCTCCAGCCCCTCGACATGGCTCGCGAACAGGACCAGCTCCGCCCCCGGCGCGCGTTCGGCCAGCACCTGGCGGGCCAGAGCCTCGGTAGTGGTGCCGTTGAGCACGCCCACGGGCTCGTCGGTCAGGTGCTCCAGCGTCTCGGGCCCGCCCTTGCGGAACACCACGCCGGCGCCGTCGACATAGTAGGGGATCGAGAAATCCAGCCGCTCGCGCCGCTTCAGGGTCTGGGTGGTGGGGCCGCAGAGCAGGTCGATGCGCCCCTCGACCAGCGCCTCGAAGCGGGTGGCGGCGGTCACCGGCACCCATTCGACCGCGAGCCCGCCTCCCGCCGTCGCGATCACCCCCGGCGCCGCCGCGGCGCAGAGCTGCACCGCGAGCCCCGCCGGCGCGCCCGCGTCGTCGGCATAGGAGAAGGGCGGCGCGTCCATCCGGTAGCCCAGCCTGAGCGCTCCGCGCGCCTGCGCGTCGTCGAGCACGTCGGCCGCCGCCGGGGGCGCGGCCGCCGCCAGCATCGCGGCCGCCAGCGCCGCCAGCGCCCCTCGTTTCGCAGCCTGTCCGGACACGCGCCCCTCCCGTCTTCGGGCGCACTGTCGCGTAGCCGCCCGCACGAGGCAAGCGGGCCCGCCGCCGCGCATCCCGGGTCCGCCGGGGCGCGGGCCTGCGCGCGCCGGCGGCGTCTGGAAATCCCGACGCCTTCGCGCTATCCCCCGGGACCAGACCCGCCGCGCGCCCGTCCCGAGGGGCGCGCGCCCGACCCCCCGCCCCGCCTGCGCGCCCCCCCGCGCGCGGCGCCCCGCAAGAGGCCCCGAGGACACATGGAAGCGCTCGACTACCGCGAACCGCAGGCGAAGGTCCTTCACGGCGCCCAGGGCGACTGGGAGATCGTGATCGGCATGGAGGTCCACGCCCAGGTCCTCTCGAAGTCGAAGCTGTTTTCCGGCGCCTCCACCGCCTTCGGGGCCGAGCCCAACACCAACGTCTCCCTCGTCGACGCGGCGATGCCCGGCATGCTGCCGGTGATCAACGACTTCTGCGTCGAGCAGGCGGTGCGCGCGGGCCTCGGCCTGAACGCCGCGATCAACCTGCGCTCGGTCTTCGACCGCAAGAACTACTTCTACCCGGACCTGCCGCAGGGCTACCAGATCAGCCAGTTCAAGCACCCGATCGTGGGCGAGGGCGAGGTGCTGGTCGACATGGAGCCCGGCGTCGCCCGCCGGGTGCGGATCGAGCGCATCCACCTCGAGCAGGACGCCGGCAAGTCGATCCACGACATGGACCCGACCCAGTCCTTCGTCGACCTCAACCGCACCGGCGTCGCGCTGATGGAGATCGTCTCCCGCCCCGACATCCGCGGCCCGGAAGAAGCGGCGGAATACGTTCGAAAACTGCGCCAGATCCTGCGCTATCTCGGCGCCTGCGACGGCAACATGCAGGAGGGCTCGCTGCGCGCGGACGTCAACGTCTCGGTCTGCAAGCCGGGCGACTACGAGCGGTTCCGCGAGACGGGAGATTTCTCCGTCCTGGGCACGCGCTGCGAGATCAAGAACATGAACTCGATGCGCTTCATCCAGGCGGCCATCGACTACGAGGCGCGCCGCCAGATCGCGATCCTCGAGGACGGCGGCTCGGTCGACCAGGAGACCCGGCTCTACGACCCCAACAAGGGCGAGACCCGCTCGATGCGCTCCAAGGAGGAGGCGCACGACTACCGCTATTTCCCCGACCCCGACCTGCTGCCCCTCGAGATCGACGAGGCCTACGTGGCCCGCGTCCGCTACAGCCTGCCGGAGCTGCCCGACGCCAAGAAGAAGCGCTTCGTCGAGGCCTACGGGATGACCGAATACGACGCCTCGGTCCTGACCGCCGAGCACGAGAACGCCGCCTTCTTCGAGGCGGTCGCCGAGGGCCGCGACGGCAAGACCGCCGCCAACTGGGTGATCAACGAGCTGTTCGGCCGCCTGAACAAGGAAGGCCTCGCCGTCGCCGACAGCCCGGTCTCGGCGAAGCAGCTGGGCGGCGTCATCGACCTGGTGAGCGCGGACGCGATCTCGGGCAACGGCGGCAAGGACGTGCTCGACCTGCTGTGGTCGGAGGAGAAGGGCGCCGACCCCGCCGAACTGGTCGAGCGCAAGGGGATGAAGCAGGTCTCCGACACGGGCGCCATCGAGGCCGCCGTCGACGAGGTGATCGCCGCCAACCCCGACAAGGCGGCGCAGGCGCAGGAGAAACCCTCGCTGGCGGGCTGGTTCGTGGGCCAGGTGATGAAGGCGACCGGCGGCAAGGCCAACCCCAAGGCGGTCAACGAGATCGTCCGGGCGAAGCTGGGGCTCTGATCCGCCGGCGGGCGCCGGAGGACGGAGGCGCCCTGCGGGCGGGCTTGGCTGCGTCGAGACTGGGGCGAGGGAGGGATGGAGTCCGACGGGGGGAGCCTCCGGCGGGCTCCGGACTCACCCAAGAACAAAGCGCCCGCGCCTGTTCTCCGGAGCCGTCCATCGCGTCTGATGCCTGAGCGACTCGCCGGGGGTGGTCAAGGACAAGCCCGCGCAAGCG
>Ga0310345_10000603_pt1 | contig 49044 bp, 48 predicted proteins | sample HC15DNA20500_MG_FD_204667 | JGI IMG/M metagenome (GOLD analysis project Ga0310345, IMG submission 204667) | Marine microbial communities from station ALOHA, North Pacific Subtropical Gyre - HC15-DNA-20-500_MG | ecosystem: Environmental > Aquatic > Marine > Oceanic | place: Pacific Ocean: North...
GCAAGCGCTTCGACTTCAAATGCCCCATCGAGGTGATGGGAGAGGTCATGCAAAATGCCATGGCGATGCGGCATGATGCTCCGGCTTCAATTCAATAACCGTGTTGCACTCAGCTCCTGCAACCGCCCTTATGGAGTCAATATGAAAACCAGAATCTTATCTCTTCAGTTTGCCTTTTTTCTAAGGGATATAGTGGCTAGGCCAGATCTCGAATTTGGAAGCCTAAACTCTGAAATGTTAAATATCTTTGACGCCATGCCTCAGATGATACCAATCCCACCGGAGCTCCCGCCTGAAGTTCCGGTAATAGTCCTTTCTTCCGAAAAGAAAGATTACTCATGCAATATTTCAAGGTCAAGAATTGACTTTATTCTTCAGCGTATAAACGATCAAAAATCGAACAGCGATATTCTTAAAGATTTCAATGCTAAGGTTTCAGGTTTAACCAAGGCCGTGCTTTCCAAGCAGGAAGTTGTAAGATTTGGAATGGTAGCAAGATATTTCCATCAAGATAATTCGGCACTTCAAACTCTACGCAAGAAATTCTTCACCAGTGCCGTTGATGGCGCAGAAGAGTTAAGCTTAAGATTCAATAAAATCAGCGAATCGCACGGCTATAAGATTAATGATATACACGAAATAAATGCGACAGAAGCAGTTACAAATGGAGTTTCTGAGAAGGGGATTTATATCCAGAGAGATATAAACAATATTCCCATCGGTGGAAAACACTTCAGTTTTGAAACGCTTCAAAAACTGTCTCAAAGATTTGCCCCGAGAATATCCGAGAGCGAAATTGAGGCACTAGTAAAATGACCAGCACGTCAACAACTCCGCCATATTCAGGTGCGATAACATCTTCAACACCAACACCGCCGCAAAACTATATGATGAGCCCGCCAGCTGCTCCCCCAAACAATAGCTCTTCACAATTTAATATTAGTGATTGGGTAATATTGCTTATCAGTATGGCGCTCACAGGCGTAATTGGATTTTTTTCTTCATTAATTGCGGTTAAGGCAGATATAGCAGAAAACAAGAAAGAAATTTCAGTCGCTTTTGAAAGAATAAAACATAATCAACTTGAAACTTCTGGCATCAAGGACAGCCTCAGGAACTTAAACTCTGTCGATAGTCGCGTAAGCGTGCTGGACACGAAGATTCAAAATCTCGAAAAGGTCTTTGATAGGCAATCAATACCCCAGCCTGATAAATAAAATTTAATTAGCCGAAAAATAAGACCATAAAGGGGACGAATTTATTTACCGTTCAGGTGGTTAGCTTCGTAGCCCTGTCACTTTATCTGGCGTAGCCCTCTACAAGGTTCGAACCTTTGCAACTAACAACTCTCCTCATCCCAACCTATACGCAAATGCTCAAAACCCTCTCCGGCTGGCTGAAGAAGGCGCAGGCCCAGCTACCGGAAGCAGAGGCGCAGGCGTTGTTATCCGCGCGGCTGGCGCCGGATATGTTTCCGTTGTCGACGCAGGTTCGCTTTGCCTGTGTGCAGGCGCGGGAGGCCGTGTGCCGGCTGAGAGGCGAGGCCTTTCCGGCTGTGATCAACGAGCTGCTGGACGAGGGGCGGCAGGCGGGTGAGCGGCCGGGCACGCTGGCCGATGCCTATGCGCGGATCGATGAGACGGTCGCTTTGTTCGACGGCCTCGCCGCCGATGCGCTGGATATGGACGCGGGCAAGCCAATCGCCCATGAGCTGGCAAACGGGATGATCTTCGACCTGACTGCGGAGCAGTACGCCCGTGACTGGACGCTGGCGCAGTTCTATTTCCACGTGATGACCGCGTATTCGATCCTGCGTAAGGAAGGGATCGAGCTGGGCAAGGCGGACTACGTGGCGCACATGCTGCCGTATCTGCGGCCGGAATCGGTTCGGAAGGGGTGGCGGCGGCGCTTCCGTCTTTTACGGCCAGCGGATGTATTTTGTGGCTCAGCCGTTCGGTACGACCTCGTAGGGCGTATTGCTGAAGAAAATGTTGCGCCAATCCGGGCGCCATTGAGGGATGCTCAGGGTAAAGGCTTGGGTGTGCTTGTCGAAGGCTATCCAGGTCACGCCCAGGTTTTGGCTGTCCTCGCTCGCCCGCATATCCACCGACCGCGTGGTAAACAGCGGGCTGCGAAATACCTTCGACCCATCCGTACGGTCGACGATGCGTAGATAGGACAGTCCTCCACCAGGAGCTAGGAGGCCCCGTACCGGCACGCTCTCTATGAGATGACCACCTTGCGGGCTGACTTGTGACACCGACGGAGGCGCGTTCAGAACATCGTTCAGGCTCCAGCCAAAGAGCAGGGCGAACGCGGCGAGAAGGCTGCAGACGGTGAGAGCGGGTTTCTTCATATCAGCGTTTCGGCAGGGTGATGGCGGGCGTGCCGGGTGCAAAGGTTTGCGTAGGAGATCGGAGAATACTCGGAAGTCTCCGCTTCGTTATGTATCTGGCCCGGAGTCGGGGAAATGACTGTTCAGCACAAGCAATGCAGCGAGGTGGTCTGAACTTAACGCGTGGAAAAGGCTTCGCCGTTTTCCACCCTACGGATGCGCGCTGTCGGCAGAGGGGCGGAGTGGCGTAGGGTGGACAACGCTCTGCTTGTCCACCGATGCGAATCGACGGGCCGGTTGTATGGTTGGCGAAACGCTCGCGGGCTCGGGGCGTCCAACCGGAATGCCGCACCGGAGCGGTCGTATTTGCGAACGACGTTCGCCCACCTCGCCACGAAGCAGACCTCCCATGTTGTTCCGCCGTTTCGAAAACCTGATTGATGTCTTCAAGCCCAGCCCGGACGTTGCGCCGCCGGCCGGGATGCTGCGCTTCTATGCCCATTACCTGAAGCAGGTCTGGCCGTTGATGACCGCCGTGCTGGTGGTCGGCTTTTTCGCGGCGGTGATCGAGGTGGCGCTGTTCAGCTTTCTCGGCCAGTTGATCGATATGGCCCAGGCAACCGATGACGCCCGGACCTTCTTTGCCGAGCACCGCAACGAGTTGCTGTGGATGGCGGCGGTGGCGCTGGTCATCCGGCCGCTGGTGTTCGGCCTGCACAACCTGCTGACGCATCAGGCGATCAACCCTGGGCTGACCAACCTGATCCGCTGGCAGAACCATCGCTATGTGCTCAAGCAGAGCCTGAACTTCTTCCAGAACGACTTTGCCGGGCGCATCGCCCAGCGGGTGATGCAGACCGGGCCGTCGCTGCGCGATTCGGCCATGCAGGTGATCGATGCGCTCTGGCATGTGGTGGTTTATGCCGGCAGCGCGCTGTATCTGTTCGCCGCCGCCGACCTGCGCCTGATCGTGCCGCTGGCCTTGTGGATCGTCGGCTACAGCGCCGCGCTCTGGTACTTCGTGCCGCGTATTCGCGCGCGTTCGGCGGCGGCGTCCGCGGCGCGTTCGAAGGTGATGGGGCGGGTGGTGGACGGCTACAGCAACGTCGCCACGCTCAAGCTGTTTGCCCATTCGCGCGAGGAGGAGAGCTACGCCCGCGAGGCGATGCAGGAGCTGCTCGGCAAGTTCCGCCTGCAGTCGCGGGTGATCACCAGCCTGGATTTCCTCATTACCTGCATGAACGGCTTGTTGATCGTCGGCACCGGCGCGCTGGCGCTGTGGCTGTGGAGCGAGGCGCTGATCACCACAGGCGCCATCGCCCTGGCGCTGGGCCTGGTGATCCGCATCAACAACATGGCCGAGTGGATCATGTGGGTGGTCAACGGCATCTTCGAGAACGTCGGCACCGTGCAGGACGGCATGAAGACCATCGTCCAGCCGCGCGACGTGCTCGACCCCGAGGACGCCAGGCCGCTGCAGGTGGAGCAGGGCGGCGTGCGCTTCGAGGATGTGCATTTCCATTACGGCAAAAGCGGCGGGGTGATCAGCGGGCTGACCATCGACATTCGCCCGGGCGAGAAGATCGGCCTGGTCGGGCCGTCGGGCGCGGGCAAGTCGACGCTGGTCAACCTGCTGCTGCGTCTCTATGACCTGGAGAGCGGGTGCATCCTGATCGACGGGCAGAACGTCGCCGAGGTCAGCCAGGAAAGCCTGCGCGCCAATATCGGCGTGGTCACCCAGGACACCTCACTGCTGCACCGTTCGATCCGCGACAATCTGCGCTACGGCAAGCCCGACGCCACGGAGGAAGAGCTCTGGGCCGCGGCGCGCAAGGCCCGTGCGGACGCGTTCATCAAGACCCTGGACGACAGCCAGGGCGGCAAGGGCTTCGAGGCGATGGTGGGCGAGCGCGGCGTGAAGCTCTCCGGCGGGCAACGGCAGCGCATCGCCATCGCCCGGGTGCTGCTCAAGGACGCACCGATTCTGGTGCTCGACGAAGCCACCTCGGCGCTGGATTCGGAGGTCGAGGCGGCAATCCAGGAGAGCCTGGACACCCTGATGGAAGGCAAGACGGTGATCGCCATCGCCCACCGGCTGTCGACCATCGCGCGCATGGATCGGCTGGTGGTGATCGACGGGGGCCAGGTGATCGAGACCGGCACCCATGCCGAGCTGATCGCCCGCGGCGGGCTCTATGCGCGGCTGTGGCAGCACCAGACCGGTGGTTTTGTCGGGGTGGATTGATAGGAAACGGGCAAGCCAGGGTTTTTTCGTCCACTCTGCTTGTCGGCCTGTTGGAACGCGCGGCGCGGCAGCGCTGAGCTAGCCCGCCGTTTGCTCAATAGCCAGGGGCGAGCCTGAATCCAGTCGAGCGCAGAGGTGCATATGAACATTTTCCTGACATCCTCCTTTGCTGAAGTTGTGGGCTTGTTTGTCAGCTTCACCAGGGGCGAGTGCAGCGGTAAGACGGTTACGTTGATTCCTACGGCAAGTCTTGTTGAGGAGGTCAATTCATACCTGCTCGCGGCCAAGGACGCACTCGCCAAGGCGGGCCTGGTTATCGATGAGCTGGACGTTTCCAGCGCGAGTCGGGACGAGATCGTCAGCAAGCTTGAACGTGGCGATTACATCTATGTGTCAGGCGGCAACACCTTCTTTTTGCTGCAGGAGCTGAAGCGCACAGGTGCGGACCTGCTGATCGCCGAACACGTCAGAGCCGGGAAGTGCTACATCGGCGAATCCGCCGGCTCCGCGATACTCGCCCCCAGCATCGAGTACATAACGGCGCTGGACGATGTTTCTGCCGCGCCTGATCTCGAGTCCTATGCCGCCTTGGGGTTGGTCGATTTCTACCCGCTGCCGCATTACCGAAACGAGCCGTTCGCCGAGGCTGTCGAGCAGGTGCTGAAAGAGCATGGGGATGCGCTGGATCTTCGACCGTTCAGCAATAACCAGGCGATCGTCTTGTCGGGCGGGCATGCCGAGCTTCAAACCTGTGGTGATTGAGTTCCATACCCGCCCCGAGCCTACCTGCGGCACACCTTGGGCGAGTCGGCGCAGGGCGCTTCGTCGTCGCTCCATCTGAACCCTCCCACACCGCGTCCACTCGTACCTCTAGCCACAGCCAAAGAACCGAGAGGGAGTCTGCCATGACCGATAAACAAGCCAGCGTCCGCCATGCTGCTGCGCAGCAGCGCTATGAACTGCTGGTGGAGGGCCAGCCACTCGGCTTCGCCGCGTACAGCGAGCAGGGCGAGCGGATGGTCTTCACCCATACCGAGGTCGACCCCAGCCTGTCCGGACAGGGGCTGGGCAGCGTGCTGGCCGAGGGTGCGCTGGACGATGCGCGGCGGCGCGACAAGCGCGTGGTGCCGCAGTGCGAGTTCATTGCCCGCTACATCGAGCGTCACCAGGAATGGCAGGACCTGGTCGATCCTGCCTGACCGGCCGTTACCGCCCGGACGACTGGGTAAAGCGGTGGGCTGAAGCCCACCCTACGGGTGCGGTGGTCGATGCGCTGTAGGGTGGGCTTCAGCCCACCAATGGTAGCGACCGGGGCGGTGGTGTTATCGAGTGCTAGCTGCCGCCGCCTGGCTTAGCAGAGGGTGATCGCATGGATGGTCGAGAGTTTGTCTGGGCGCATTTCAAGCTCAATGCCGAGCAGCGCCTGCGTGGCTTCAACTTCTTCGTGGTGCTGGCGATCTTTGCCGATGGCGGTGTACTGGCGGCGCTGCAGCAGGGTTTCTCGCCGGGGCTGCTGATTCTGCTGGGTGCCTTCACCGTCTTGCTGGCGCAGGTGTTCTGGCTGGTGGACGCGCGCAGCCGACAGCTGCTGGAGCTGACCATCGCGGCGCTGAAGGAAATGGAAGCCGACTATCCCGAGAGTTACCGGCTGTTCGCCGCCGACGCGCTGGGGCAGAGCCGGGTGATCAGCTACACCTTCGCCATCCGCGCGCTGCTGCTGGCGCAGATGGGCTTCGGTCTGGGTGTGGTCGGCTACGGGCTTAACCAGTGGTGATGTGCGGTGCGGTTGTCTGGCGCGGTGGAAGCACCGCATCGAGGTTCTGACGCGCAGCCACCGAGGCGGCTGGCGTGCCATCCGTCGATGGCCACGGGACTGCGGCGAACGCTCCTTGCCCCAGGCCGGTCGGTACTAGCAACTACCGGGAGAACTGACGATGTCGACATCGAGCAATCTGTTATGGGCCGCTCTGGCGATCGGCGCGGTGACGGGCATGCGTAGCATGCTGGCGCCGACGCTGGTCAGTCGCGCGTTGAGCGAGCGGGATGATCTGCACGGTGCGGGCGAGGCGGCGCGGCTGCTGACGTCCGATTCGGCGCAGACCTTCCTGCCGGTACTGGCAGCCGGGGAGATCGCCGGCGACAAGATGCCCTTCGCCCCGGATCGCACCATCGTGCCGTCGATGATGTTTCGCGCGGTATCCGGTGGGGTCAGTGCTGCCGCGCTGGCCGGCGTGCGGCGCGAGCCGGTGTTGCTGCCGGCACTGCTGGGTGCGACGGCGGCGCTGCTCGCCTCGAAGATCGGCCTGAGCCTGCGCAAACCCTATCAGCCGCATGCGCTGCTCAACGCCGCACTCGGCACCGCCGAAGATTGCCTGGCGCTGAGTCTAGGGCGAAGCGGGCTGCGCCAGGCGCTGGGCGAGAACCAACGCCGGCGTTGAGGTGTGAACGCGTAGGGTGGGCTTCAGCCCACCAGAGAGGCATGCGCATGTGGCGGTGGGCTGAAGCCCACCCTACGGGCGGAACGGGACGCGGCGTGGAAGGGTGACAACTTCGTTCGCTCTGTTCTCACCCTTCCAGGCGAAAGCGTCAGCTCGGCCGCTGGATCACGCAGATGCGGTCACGGCACAGCCCCGACTCGCGTGTACCGACACCGGGCGCTACCTCTGGGGTGCTGGCGCTGGCGCCGTGGCCGCTGCTGCCGGCCCCGGTCGGCGCCGTGGTCGCGGTGGTTGGCGGGTAGTCGGTACCGGCGCGTTTGCCGGCACTGCCAATGCTGTGGCTGCCCGTATCCTGCTCGGTGGTACGCGAAGCGCTGCTGCCCGCGCCCAGGGTTTCGCTTTCCCCGTGGCGACCTGCCATGGCGCCAGCATGGTGCGTCTGCTGGCCGGTGAAATGCTTGTCCAGATGGCTGTCACCGCCGGTTGCGCCGGCATAGGGGCTGGTGGGGCCGGGGTAACCGTCCGCTGTGCCAGTGGCGCCATGTTCGTCGATATCGATGGCGCCGTTGTACTCCAGCGCATCACGGGCCTTGGCCAGCTGATCCTCGTCGACCACGTCCACCGCGATCACCAGGGCGCCGCGGCGCACCGCCTCCGGATAAGCCGCCGCATGATGGCGATGCTGCTCGTGCGGCTCATGGCCGAACAGCGATTTGAAGAAGTGCGCGACCTTCGATTCGTGCTCGGTGCGGTCCACCGGCGTATCGGGCGTGGTGCTATAGGGCGCGTCATAGGCGTGGATGTCGGCGCTCTCGGCGCCCACCGCATGGATCTGTTCACGCGGGATGCCGCGGGCCATCAGGTCGCCGCGGGTTCGATTGGCGTCGGTCAGCGTGGCGAACGCTGCTACCAGTGTGTGTTTCATGGCTCACCTCACGTTGTGCTGTACAACCGGGTTGGAGCGCTGCGCATGGCGAACAAGAAGAGGGATCAGGACATGAGAGCCCCTGCTGATCGATGGCAGCGCTCATATCTGATTGGGTAGGCAGCTGCCGTGAGAGTTCAGCAGGCGGGATCGGCGGTCAGTGGGCTCGGCCGCTGGCGCAGGCGTGAGAGGCGCTGCCGTTCGCGCCTGCGCAGGGTTGTCGACGGCTCAGTCGAGGTCGGCGGCGCTGTGGCGCTCGGGCGCCTGCTCGGACTCATCGCCCCAGCTGCGGTTGACCTTGCGCCCGCGGATGACCGTCGGTCGCGCTGCAACCTCCTTGGCCCAGCGCTGCACGTGCTGGTACTCGTGCACCGAGAGGAATTCGCCGGCGCCATACAGCTCGCCCAGCACCAGCCCGCCGTACCAGGGCCAGATCGCCATGTCGGCGATGCTGTAGTCGTCACCGGCCACGTAGCGATGCTCCGCCAGCTGGCGGTCGAGCACGTCGAGCTGGCGTTTGACCTCCATGGCGTAGCGGTTGATCGGGTATTCGTACTTCTCCGGCGCGTAGGCGTAGAAGTGGCCGAAACCGCCACCGAGGAAGGGCGCCGAACCCATCTGCCAGAACAGCCAGTTCAGCGTCTCGGTGCGCGCGCGGACCTCGGTCGGCAGGAAGGCGCCGAATTTCTCGGCGAGGTAGACCAGGATCGAGCCGGACTCGAACACCCGCAGCGGTTCGCCGTCGACGCTGCGGTCCACCAGCGCGGGGATCTTCGAGTTCGGGTTGATCTCGACGAAGCCGCTGCCGAACTGGTCGCCTTCGCCGATGTTGATCAGCCAGGCGTCGTACTCGGCGCCGCTGTGACCGAGGGCGAGCAGCTCCTCGAGCATGATGCCCACCTTCACCCCGTTGGGCGTGGCCAGCGAATACAGCTGCAGCGGGTGCTTGCCCACCGGCAGCGGCTTCTCCTCGCGCGCGCCGGCGGTTGGCGCATTGATATTGGCGAACTTGCCGCCGGAGGGGGCGTCGTGGGTCCAGACCTTGGGCGGTACGTAAGCGGTATCGGGCATGTCGATCTCCTCGAGCGGGACGGGGTGTGCAGGGCATGCTACGCGCTCGGCGGGCGCGGTCGAAATCGAGCCGGTCGATATTGGTCATCGATGGCTGAGGGTTTGTTCTGCGTGGTAGTTCTTTGAGATGCACCAGAAGATCTTTTTTCCCGATCAGTAAAAATTCGGTGCACCGGCCAGCGGCAGAGAGTATTTTCCCTATTGGGAAAAAATTGGAACTGAGCTGTTTCCGAAGGGCAAATTGTACGGAACGGGAAAATGGCTGAACCTACCGCATTTGTTTCGATGGCCGAGCTGGGCAAGCTGATTCAGCGCACTCGCAAGGGTCAGGGGCTGCGTCTGGTGGACGCTGCCGGCCTGTGTGGCGTGAGCGTGCGTTTTCTGAGCGAGCTGGAAAATGGCCGCGAGAGCTGTTCGTTCGGACGGGTGCTGAACGTGTGTCATACGCTGGGCATCGAGCTGCTGGCGGCTAGACGTGACGGGGGCGACCTGTGAGCGGACTGCTCGGCGTCTACCGGGGTGATTGCCGTATCGGTGAGCTTTGGCTGGGTGACGATGGCCGGAGCATGGGTTTTCGATATAGCGAAGCAGCGCGGTTTGCAATTTCCAATAGCTTGCCGCTTGCAACCGGTATGTTTGCGCCAACGCTCGGCACGGCACACAACTGGTTTGCCAATCTACTTCCCGAAGAAGCTTCGCGGCAATTGCTGGTGAACCGGCTTGGGATCGCCGATGACGACTTTTCGCTGTTGGCCGCCATAGGTGGTGATTGTGCCGGTGCGTTGCGCATTGTTGACCCGGAGCGGGCCGATGCGTTGATCGAATCTGGCCAGGAGCCGGTCGACCCCAATCAGCTGGCGCGCTGGGCGCAGGGTAAAGAGCGCTACGCCTTGTTCCAGCCGGGCAAGGCGACACGTCTTTCCCTTGCCGGCGCTCAGGACAAGATTCCCGTAATCCTCGAAGGCGGCCAGCTCTACCTCCCGAGCGGTGCCGCCGCTTCTTCGCATCTGATCAAGTTCTCGCTAAAGCCGGCGTTGGTTTTCAACGAGCTCTATATGAACCGTCTGGCTCGGATCGCTGGGCTTTTGGTTCCCGACTCGCACGCAGGTCAGGCAGGGAAGGCTCACTATCTTGCCGTGGCTCGTTACGATCGTGAGCGAGTGGATAACCAGATCGAGCGTGTGCACCAGGAGGACATGTGCCAGGCGCTTGGCTATCCGCGGCGGCTCAAGTACCAGGAAGAGGGCGGTCCGACGCTGGCGGCCTGCGCAGGGCTGTTGCGCGCGGTGACGACCACGCCTGCGCTGCAGGTGCGTCAACTGCTGCGCTGGCAGATATTCAACGTGCTGGCCGGCAACAGCGATGGCCATGCCAAGAACATTTCGCTGTTGCAAGACGCCAAGGGGCGCTGGTCACTGGCGCCGGCCTATGACCTGGTATGTACGATGGTGCTGCCATACAGCCCCAATCTTGGTTTCGCGGTCGGCAGCAACTTCCATCCGCAGCAGCTGCGCAGAACCGATTGGGAAGAGCTGGCACGCCACATGGGCCTTGCGCCGCCGTTCGTACTGCGGGAGCTGCGGCAAATGCTGGATCTGCTCGAGCCAGCTGCCAATAGCGCCGAGTTGCAAGCCGAGCTGGAGACGGTTGGCATGGATGAGGTGGGTTGGGCGAAGGTGCAGCATGTGCGCAAATATGTCGTTCAGCAGTGCCGCCGCTATCGCAAGTTGTAGTGGCTAGGGTCCTGCCTTCGGGAACGTGCTTCGCAGCCTGCGATGTATCGATCAGCGGTACTGCCAACAAGCGCTGCCGACGATCCGGCATGGAGCGCTCGCGTTAGACTCCTCCTTTCTGTCCCCCAGACTCGGGGCCAACCCTGATACAGGACGTCACGATGCTTCTCGGCAAACGCGATCAGACCCGTATGGAACGGCAACTCTCCAGCTGCCTGACCCAGGCCTGCGAAGCGGGCAAGGCGGAAATCGTCGGCTTCAGCTGGCTCACCCATGAGGTCGATTACGCGCGCTTCCCCGAGAGCCTGCAGGTCACCTGGGTATTCGCCACGGAGGCGCAGCGCGCTATGGCGATTGGTACAGGGCAGGGCGCACGCATGCAGGCGCTGACCCGAGCAGCGCTCGCTGAGGCGGGTATCGACATGGATGCCCTGATCGCACCGGTGCGTTTCGACAGCGAGGAAGCCTGCAAGCGCAACGATGGCGGTGACTGGCAACGTCGCCTGGCCCGCAACGCCACGACACGGCACTGACCGTGGGCAAGGACGTCGAGAATCCGTGCATTTCCGTCTGCAAGCTCACGGACGAGGTGTGTACCAGCTGTGGTCGCACCAAGGACGAGATCCGCAAATGGAAACGCATGAAGCGGCCGGACAAGAAAGCCACGGTTGAGCGCGCGGCGCAGCGGTTGAAGGCACTGAAGAAGAAGAAAAAGAAAGGCTGAGCCTGCAAGGGGCGCCACACGTGGGTGTCGCCTGCCAGCGCTGGGCGGGGCCGTCGGCATGTCCATGCCTGATGCCGGTCGGCCGGAATCTGCTGAAAAGCCCGCTACAGGAATGAAAAAAGCCGCTGCCCTCTCACGGGGGCAGCGGCTTTTCGGTTACGGCATTAAAGCCTCAGCCGCGGGCGCCACGTACTCCGGCGCTGATCTCGCGGCACAGGCCAAGCACGCCTTCTACCGCAGCCTCCGGGCTCTTGGCCCCGGCGATCTGGTCGATCAGTGCCGAGCCGACCACCACACCCTCGGTGAGCCGGGCGATAGCCGCGGCCTGCTCCGGGGTGCGGATGCCGAAGCCGACGCATACCGGCAGGTCGGTATGGCGCTTCAGGCGTGCCACGGCTTCCACGACGTGTTCCAGGGTGGCGGAACCTGCACCGGTCACGCCGGCCACCGAGACGTAGTAGACGAAGCCGGAGCTGCCGTTGAGTACGGTGGGCAGGCGCTGGTCGTCGGTGGTCGGGGTGGTCAGGCGGATGAAGTCGATGCCGGCGGCCTGGGCCGGGTCGCAGAGTTCGTCGTTATGCTCCGGCGGCAGGTCGACGACGATCAGGCCATCGACACCGGCCTCTTTCGCGTCTGCCACGAAACGCTCGACGCCATAGGCGAAGATCGGGTTGTAGTAGCCCATCAACACCAGCGGCGTGCTCTGGTTGGTCTCGCGGAAGTCGCGGACCATCTGCAGCGTCTTCGGCAGGTTCTGCTTGCCGGCCAGGGCGCGGATGTTGGCCAGCTGGATCGCCGGGCCGTCGGCCATCGGGTCGGTGAACGGCATGCCCAGCTCGATCACGTCGGCACCGGCGTCCGGCAGGCCCTTGAGGATGGCGAGGGAGGTGGCGTAGTCCGGATCACCGGCGGTCACGAAGGTGACCAGCGCGGCGCGGTTTTCCTGCTTCAGCTGTGCGAAGCGGGCCTGCAAGCGGGAATTCACCGAGCTCATATGTGTTCTTCCTGTTCGTCGTAGTGGTGCATGACGGTTTGCATGTCCTTGTCGCCGCGGCCGGAGAGGTTGACCACCATCAGGTGCTCCCTGGGCAGCTTGGCCGCGCGCTTGAAGGCTTCGGCCAGCGCGTGGGCCGATTCCAGCGCGGGGATGATGCCTTCCAGGCGGCAGCACTGGTGGAACGCTGCCAAGGCTTCGTCATCGGTGCAGGGCACGTATTCGACGCGCTTGATCTCGTGCAACCAGGCGTGCTCCGGGCCGACGCCTGGGTAGTCGAGGCCGGCGGAAATCGAATGCGCGTCGGTGATCTGGCCGTCTTCGTCCTGCAGGAGGAAGGTGCGGTTGCCGTGCAGCACGCCCGGCGCCCCGCCGGCCATGCTGGCGGCGTGCTTGCCGGTGTCGATGCCGTGGCCGGCCGCTTCGACGCCGACGATCTGTACGCTCTCGTCATCGAGGAAGGGGTGGAACAGGCCGATGGCATTCGAGCCGCCGCCGATGCAGGCGACCAGCGAGTCGGGCAGGCGGCCCTCCTTCTGCATGATCTGCTCGCGAACCTCGTTGCCGATCACCGACTGGAAGTCGCGCACCATGGCCGGATAGGGGTGCGGGCCGGCGGCGGTGCCGATCAGGTAGAAGGTGTTGTGGACATTGGTCACCCAGTCGCGCAGCGCCTCGTTCATCGCGTCCTTCAGCGTGCCGGTGCCGGCGGTGACCGGAATCACTTCGGCGCCCAGGAGCTTCATGCGGAAGACGTTGGCCTGCTGGCGCTCGATGTCGGTGGTGCCCATGTAGACCACGCACTGCATGCCGAAGCGGGCGGCCACGGTGGCTGTGGCCACGCCATGCATGCCGGCGCCGGTCTCGGCGATGATGCGCTGCTTGCCCATGCGCTTGGCCAGCAGGATCTGGCCGATGCAGTTGTTGATCTTGTGCGCGCCGGTGTGGTTCAGGTCTTCGCGCTTGAGGTAGATCTTCGCGCCGCCGAAGTGCTCGGTCAGCCGCTCGGCGTAGTAGAGCGGGCTGGCACGGCCGATGTAGTCGCGCTGGAAGTAGGCCAGCTCCTCGAGAAAGGCCGGGTCGCTCTTGGCCTTTTCGTATTCGGCGGCCAGCTCGTTGATCAGCGGCATCAGGGTTTCGGCGACGAACTGGCCGCCGAAGCGGCCGAACAGCCCGCGGTTGTCCGGGCCGGTGCGGTATGAGGTCATGCGAGGCTCCTTGGAGGGTGCCGACACGCAGTCGGGGTGAGCGTAGGGTGGACAACGGTGCAGCCTTGTCCACGCGATCGATACGCCAGCGTGGAAAATCGCTTCGCGGTTTCCACCCTACGGCAATCATTGAGGGTGAGCTTACGGCTGCCGGCGCCGGGTTAAAAGCGATAAGATCGCCCGAACCTGTCAGGAAAACTCACATATATGGCCCGTGATCTTCCACCGCTCAATGCCCTGCGTGCCTTCGAGGCAGCTGCCCGCCTGGGTAGCGTAAGCGAAGCCGCACGCGAGCTGCACGTCACCCACGGGGCCATCAGCCGACAGTTGAAGCAGCTCGAAGAAGCCCTCGGTCTGGTCCTGTTCGCCAAGGAAGGGCGCGGCGTAAAACTCACCGATGCCGGCGTGCGTCTGCGTGACGCCGCCAGCGAGGCCTTCGAACGCCTGCGCAGCACCTGCATCGAGCTGCAGCGACAGACCAGCGAGGCGCCGTTCGTGCTCGGTTGTCCCGGCAGCCTTTTGGCGCGCTGGTTCATTCCGCGGCTGGACCGGCTGAATCGCGACCTGCCGGAGCTGCGCCTGCAGCTATCGGCCAGCGAGGGCGAGCTGGACCCGCGCAAGCCGGGGCTGGATGCGACGCTGTGGTATGCCGAGCCGCCGTGGCCGGCGGACATGCAGGTGTTCGAACTTGCCGCCGAGCGCATCGGCCCGGTGCTCAGCCCCTACCATCCGCGTTGCGCCGAGTTGCGCGGCGCGGCGCCGGCGGCCCTGCTCGAGGAGACGCTGCTGCATACCGCTTCACGCCCGCAGGCCTGGCCAAATTGGGCGCGCCAGCAGGGGCTGGACCCTGCACGGCTGCGCCTGGGGCAAAGCTTCGAGCACCTGTATTTCCTCCTGGAGGCGGCGCTGGCCGGGCTTGGCGTGGCCATCGCGCCTCAGCAACTGGTCGCCGATGATCTGAAGTCCGGCCGGTTGCTGGCGCCCTGGGGCTTCGTCGAGACCGATGCCCGGCTGGCGCTCTGGGTACCGGCGCGGCGGCTGGATCGGCGCGCGGAGCGGCTGGCGGACTGGCTGCGTGCCGAACTGGGTGACAAGCCGATCGAATGACACGACCTTAGGCGCATCGGCGACTCGCCGCTCCAGCGGGACGTCGTCATCCGCCGCCAGTGGATCGATCGCCAGTTGCGTCGGACGTACTCCTGGGCTGGCATCTGGCCGGCCGGGCCCTACAACGGCGGCGCACCGATGCCGAAGCGTCGGCGGTAATCGCCGGGCGACAGCCCCACCAGTTTCTGGAACACCTTGCGAAATGCGCCGGGGTCCTGATGACCCACCGTCCAGGCCACCTGTTCGATGCCCCGATTGGTCAGCTCCAGCAGCTCCCGGGCCTTGCCGACCCGCAGCTGCTGGCAGTATTCGGTCGGCTTGAGGCCGGTGGCGGCGCGGAATCGACGCAGAAAGGTGCGCTCGCCCATCCCCGCCTGGGCGGCCATAGCAGCGACCGGCACTGCGCCGGTGCTGTGGGTCTGCAGCCAGTGCTGCACCCGCAGCACGGCCTCGTCGCCATGGTCCAGCCGCGGGGCGAAGCTGCTGAAGTAGCGCTGCGAATGGCGGGTCAGATCGATCACCAGAAAACGCGCGGTTTCCGAGGCGATGGTCGGCCCGAGCAGCCGCTCCACCAGCGCCAGCCCGAGGTCGGTCCAGGCCATCAGGCCGCCGGCGGTGATGATGTCGCCGTCATCGACGATCATCCGGTCCGCATCGACCTGCACTTTCGGAAAGCGCTCGCGCAAGGCCTGGGCCAGGCCCCAGTGGGTGGTCACGGTGCGGCCGTCGAGCAGCCCGGTTTCGGCGAGCAGAAAGGCCCCGGCGCAGACCGAGCCGAGGGTGACGCCAGCCTGGTGGCACTGCCCGAGCCAGGCGGCGAACGGCTGGATCACATGCGCCTCGGGGCGGGCGTCCAGACACGGCGGCAGGATGACGATACGCGGCGAGCTCGCGCCAGTCGGCTGGCTGTCGAAGACCCGCCGAATGTCTGGCGTGCCGTCCTGCCTGGCCCAGTGGCTGACACGCAGGGTCGGCAGCTTTGCGGCCTGGCGCTCGGCCGCCATGCGGTTGGCCACGCTGAACAGGTCGGTCAGCCCGTAAACGGCCGCCAGCTGGGCGCCCGGGTATAGCAGCAGGCCGATTTCCAGCGTCTCGGGTGCGCCAGGCATGTCAGTTTTTCCCGCGTTATTGTCGGTCTCGCCCATCCACGGCCGTGGCCGGGGGATCTAAAGTCTCGCTGCGGGCAACGGGCTCGCTGACAGGAGAGAGCGATGGGCAAGCGAGCGTTGGTTCTGGTCGACATCCAAAACGATTATTTCCCGGGCGGCAAGTGGACGTTGCATGGGATCGAAGCGGCAGCGGACAACGCGGCGCGTGTGCTCGAGGCTGCGCGTGCCGCGGGCGATCTGGTGGTGCATGTGCGGCACGAGTTCGCCTCGGCGGATGCTCCGTTCTTCACGACGGGCTCGGAAGGCGCGCGGATCCATCCCAAGGTCGCCGTGCGCGAAGGCGAGGCGGTGATCCTCAAGCATCAGGTCAACTCGTTTCGTGACACCGAACTGGAGGCGCTGCTGAGAGGGCGCAGCATCGAGCAGCTGACCATCGTCGGCAACATGAGCCATCTGTGCATCGACGCCATCACCCGCGCCAGCGCCGACCTGGGGTTCAGCGCCACGGTGATCCATGACGCCTGCGCGTCGCGTGACCTGGAGTTCGATGGCACCCAGGTGCCGGCGGCGCAGGTCCATGCGGCGATCATGGCGTCGCTGGCCTTCGCTTACGCCAAGGTGCAGTCCACCGAGGCCTACCTGGCCGAGCACTAGCCGCGCCGGGCGATTGCCTCGTCGTGCCTGTCGCGCGCTGCGGTTCGCCGCGCGGCCCGGCCTCAGCTGGCCAGGGCGGTCTGCGAAGCGACCTCTGCGGCGGCGACCTTTTCCTCGGCGTAGCCGCGCGGATTGCGGCTCTGCCAGCGCCAGGCGTCGGCAAGCATGCTGGTCAGATCCTTTTCGGCGCGCCAGCCGAGTTCCAGTTCGGCCTTGCTCGGGTCCGACCAGCACTGGGCGATGTCGCCGCGGCGGCGCGGCTTGATCACGTGGGGCAGGGGGCGTCCGGTGACTTCCTCGAAGGCGGTGATCATCTCGCGTACCGAGTGGCCCTTGCCGGTGCCGAGGTTCCACGTGGAAACACCATGAATCAGCTGCAGTCGCTCCAGCGCTTTCAGGTGCCCCTTGGCCAGATCGACCACGTGGATGTAGTCGCGCACGCCGGTGCCATCGGGCGTCGGGTAGTCGTTGCCGTAGACGCTGAGCTGCTTACGCCGGCCCACCGCCACCTGCAGCATATACGGCAGCAGGTTGTTCGGCACGCCGTTGGGATCTTCGCCGATCAGCCCGGACTCGTGGGCGCCGATCGGGTTGAAGTAGCGCAGCAGTCCGATGGACCAGCGCGGGTCGGAATCGGCCAGGCCCTTGAGCACGTTCTCGGCCATCAGCTTGGACTGGCCATAGGGATTGGTCGGCACGCCGGTGGGACGGTCCTCGGTGATCGGCATCACCGGCGACTCGCCGTAGACCGTCGCCGATGAACTGAACACCAGCTTGAAAATGCCCGCTTCGGCCATCGCCTGGCACAGCGCGATGCTGCCGCCGACATTGGTCTCGTAGTAGCGCAGCGGCTCGCGCACACTTTCGCCAACGGCCTTGAGGCCGGCAAAGTGCATCACCGCAGTGATCGGGTAGGCAGCGAACAGCGCCTTGAGCAGCGCGCGGTTGCGCACGTCGCCCTTGACGAACTGCAGCGGGCGGCCGGCCAGTTGCTCGACACGGTCCAGGGCCAGCTGCGAGCTATTGCACAGATTATCCAGCACCAGCACTTCATGCCCCGCCTGCAGCAGTTCGAGCACCGCGTGTGAGCCGATGTAGCCGGCCCCTCCTGTTACCAGAATCATCTGTCTACCTCCGCATTCGCTGTCTTTTGGACACGCTCGGGACGCTGCAGCGGGGCCGTAGGCGGCGCTGCATGAGTCTCCATGATTGGGTTCGGCGAAACGGAACGGGAGGGGCGACGACGGGCTGCGCGCCGGTTCCGGTGCCGGATCTGTTCGGGCGTCCTGCTGATACGGACGGAGCAAGGTGCGGGCGAGTTCAATTCACCCGCCAGCCGGCCGACGGCCTGCACATCGGATGACTGGCGGGAACCCGGGGCGAGGAAAGCCGTCCATTGCCGGCGGATGACGCGGCCTGCAGGACCCTGCTCGGCCGGCGACATCGCGAGATGAATCGCCTTACGCAGGGCAGCGCTGGCTTTGCAGTGACGGGTGATCGGGCAGTGGAGGCCTGGGCGCCGCCACCGAAAAGAGGTGCTCCAGATGAGCTGGGCCGGCCCGTTCCAGTACGACATCGGTAAATCCCGCAACGCGCAGCAGGCGCCGGCCGAAGTGGTCTTCGACGATCAGATCCCGACCCTGCTGTGTCTGTCGCATCTGCGCTGGAGCTTCGTCTACCAGCGCCCGCAGCACCTGATGTCGCGCTTCGCCCGCGACTACAACGTGCTCTTTCATGAAGAACCGATTCCCACCGAGGATGCCGAGCCCTGGCTGGAAGTGCGTCCCGAGGAAAATGGCGTGCAGGTGCTGATTCCGCGCCTGCCGGCCGGCTGCGAAGGCGATGCGGCGAACCGCGCGCAACGCAAGCTGCTGGACGATTACCTGGAGAAGCTTGGCGTCGGCGAGCTGATGCTCTGGTACTACACGCCGATGAGCCTGGCCTTCTCCGAGCATCTGGCGCCGAGCCTGATCGTCTATGACTGCATGGACGAACTCTCGGCGTTTCGCGGCGCGCCGCCGCAGCTGATCGAGCGCGAAGTGGAGCTGATGTGCCGCGCCAACCTGGTCTTCACCGGCGGCTACAGCCTCTACGAGGCCAAGCGCCAGCGCCACGACAATGCCCACCCGTTTCCCAGCAGCGTGGATGTCGAACACTTCGCCGCCGCGCGCCGGCCGCAGCATGACCCGGAGGATCAGGCGGAAATCCCCCATCCGCGTCTAGGCTTCTACGGCGTGATCGACGAGCGCCTGGACCTCGAGCTGATCGAGCAGGTCGCACGGATGAAGCCGGAGTGGCAGATCGTGCTGATCGGCCCGGTGGTCAAGATCGACCCGGCCGAGCTGCCGCAACGCGACAACATCCACTACCTGGGCGGCAAGACCTACGACGAGCTGCCGCAATACCTGTCCGGCTGGGACGTTGCGATCATGCCGTTCGCGCTGAACGAATCGACCCGCTTCATCAGCCCGACCAAGACCCCCGAATACCTCGCCGGTGGCTGTCCGGTGGTGTCTACGCCGATCACCGATGTGCTGCGCACCTATGGTGACACCGGGATCGTGCGCATCGCCGACAGCGCCGAGGCGTTCGTCGCTGCCACCGAAGCCGCCCTGGCGGATGCTGAAGACCGCGACGGTCTCCTGGCCAAGGCCGACGAGATCCTGGGCGACATGTCCTGGGATCACACCTGGAGCCTGATGAAGGAGAAGATGCAATGCGCGATATGAGCCCGCAGGACAGCAACCCGGAGCGTCTCGGCGGTGGTGCCGGCGAACAGCCGCCAGCGCGCAGACGTGGCTTCGATTACCTGATCGTCGGTGCCGGCTTTGCCGGCAGCGTGCTCGCCGAACGGCTGGCGGCGGGCTTGAACAAGCGCGTGCTGGTGGTCGACCGGCGCCCACACATCGCCGGCAACGCCTACGATTACCACGACGAGTCCGGCGTGCTGATCCATCGCTACGGCCCGCACATCTTCCACACCAATGCCCAGCGCATCGTCGATTACCTCTCCCGGTTCACCGAGTGGCGCCCCTACGAACATCGCGTGCTGGCGCAGGTGGATGGCCAGCAAGTGCCGATCCCGATCAACATGACCACGCTGAACCGGCTCTATGGCCTGAACATGACCACCGAACAGGAAGCGGCCGACTTTCTCGCCAGCCGCGCCGAGCCGGTGGAGAACATCCAGACCAGCGAGGACGTGGTGATCAACGGCATCGGCCGTGAGCTGTACCAGAAGTTCTTCCGCGGCTACACCCGCAAACAATGGGGGCTGGACCCGTCGCAGCTGGACAAGTCGGTGACCTCGCGCATCCCCACGCGCACCAACACCGACGACCGCTACTTCACCGACAACTTCCAGCAGATGCCCAAGCACGGCTACACGAAAATGTTCGAGAAGATGCTGGCGCACCCGAACATCAAGGTCATGCTCAACACCGACTACCGCGAGATCCGCGACGAGGTGCAGCATGATCATTTGATCTTCTGTGGACCGATCGACGAATACTTCGACTACCGCTTCGGCAAGCTGCCGTATCGCTCGCTGAAGTTCGAGCACAAGCAGCTCGAGCAGGAACAGTTCCAGGCCGTGGGCACGGTCAACTACCCCAGCGAGGACGTGCCCTACACACGCATCAGCGAGTACAAGCACCTCACCGGGCAGGTCCACCCGAAGACCAGCATCACCTACGAGTACCCCTCGGCCGAGGGCGATCCCTACTACCCGATCCCACGGCCGGAGAACGCCGAGTTGTACAAGCGCTACCAGCAGCTAGCGGACGAAACGCCCGGCGTGACCTTTGTCGGCCGCCTCGGCACCTACAAGTACTACAACATGGATCAGGTGGTCGGGCAGGCGCTGGCGCTGTACAAGCGCATCGAGGAAGCCGAGCTGGCAACGCAGCCGCAAGCGGTGCCCGAGCAACTCGGCTGAAGCAGCGGTCGTTATGCCTGAGGCTCGCCGGACGACGGCGAGGCCTCGGCCGCCCTGACGGCCATCGAGTCATCCATGAGGTCAGCGATGCATCACCCCAGTCTGTTCAAGAGCTTTTTCCTTGGCGGTTTCGAGTGTTCCAACCACCGGCGCAGCGACGGCCGCCGTCTCGACCTGATCGCCGCGACCGGCCACGACCGCTGGGCCGCGCACGACTACGCCGAGCTGCATCGGCATGGCCTGCACAGCGTGCGCGATGGCCTGCGCTGGCACCTGATCGAGCGCACGCCGGGGCAGTACGACTGGTCGAGCTTCCTGCCGATGCTTGAGGCCGCGCAGCGCCAGGGCACCCAGGTGATCTGGGACCTCTGTCATTACGGCTGGCCGGACGACATCGACATCTGGCGGCCGCAGTTCGTCGAGCGCTTCGCCCGTTACGCCGCGGCGGTGGCGCAACTGATCAGGGACGAGACCGGTGAGGTGCCGTTCTATGCACCGCTCAACGAGATTTCCTTCTGGGCCTGGGCCGGCGGCGACGAGGCCTACTTCAATCCCATGGCCCGCGGCCGCGGCTTCGAGCTCAAGCACCAGCTGGTGCGCGCCACCATCGCCGCGATGCAGGCGATCCGCGCGGTCGAACCGCGGGCGCGTTTCGTCCAGGTCGACCCGGCCATCCATGTGATCGCCGGCAACGACCGGCCCGGCCCGCAGCGCGACGCCGAGCGTTTCCGCCAGTCACAGTTCGAGGCCTGGGACATGCTCTGCGGCGAGCAATGGCCGGGGCTCGGCGGCGCGCCGGAGTTTCTCGACATCATTGGCGTCAACTACTACTCGGACAACCAGTGGTACCACGGCGACGGCCGCACCATCGAGCGCGACAACCCGGATTACCGGCCGTTCAAGGGCATCCTGCGGGAGATCTGGCAGCGCTACCAACGCCCGCTGCTGATTGCCGAGACCGGCGCCGAGGGCGACCTGCGCGGCGACTGGCTGCGTTACGTCAGCGAGCAGGCCGGGCTGGCGATGCAGACAGGGGTGCCGGTGGAAGGCATCTGCCTGTATCCGGTGCTGGACTACCCCGGCTGGGCGGACGAGCGGCATTGTCCGGTCGGCCTGCTCGGTTTTCCTGACGAGCATGGCAAGCGTTGCGTGCACGCGGGGCTGGCCGACGAGCTGAGTCTGCAACAGGCGCGTTTCAGCCAGTCGAGTCCCACACCGCGCGTCGCCGAAGCCCTGCCATGAACCAGGCGGCCGCCGCGCCCCCGGCAAAGGCCGCCGAGCTGCCCCTGCCCAGCCGGCCGGTGGCCTTCCTCTGGCACTACATCTGCGCCCGGCCCTGGCATTTCGGCGGCCTGCTGGCACTGATCATCGGCGCGGCCAGCTGCGCGGTGGCGGTGCAGTACGGCATGAAGCTGCTGGTCGATGCCATGGCGCAGGGCAGCAGTGATCGGGCCTCGGCCAATGTCTGGTGGCCGCTGGGGCTGTTCATCGGCCTGATCGTCACCGAGAACCTGTTCTGGCGCCTCGGCGGCTGGCTCGGCTGCCGCACCGTGGTGGCCAGCGTCGTGGATATCCGCGTCGACCTGTTCAAGCACCTGACTGGCCACCCGATGCGCTATTTCACCGAGCATTTCGCCGGCTCGCTGGGCAATCGCATCTCCGCCCTGGGCGCCGCGGCCGGTTCGATCTATGGCGGCCTGGCGTGGAAGATCGTGCCGCCGATCGTCGACTTCCTCGGCGCCGTGGTGGTGCTGTTCACCGTCGGCTGGCGGATGGCGCTGGCGCTGATCGTCTTCGTCGCCATCGTCGCGGCGCTGATTACCGGCTTCGGCATTCGCGGGCGGGCCAAACACCAGCGTTTCGCCGCGCAGTCGGCCCGGGTCGGCGGCGAGCTGGTGGATGCGGTGTCCAACGTCTGGACGATCAAGGCGTTCTCCGCCCGCGATCGCGAGGCCGAACGCCTGGCCCACGAGATCGGCTACGAGGCCCGCGCCCAGCGGCGCAGCTGGATGTATCTGGAAAAGGCGCGGGTGATGCACGACATCTGCCTGTCGGTGATGGCCGGCGGCATGCTCGTCTGGGCGATCAGCCTGTGGGTCGACGGCTCGGTGACCGCCGGCGACGTGGTGCTGGTCAGCGCGCTGACCTTCCGCATCCTGCACGGCTCGCGCGACCTCGCCCTGGCGCTGGTGGACACCACTCAGCAGCTCGGTGCGATCGACGACACCCTGCGCATCATCGTCCAGCCCCATGGCCTGGAAGACCCGGACAACCAGCTGCTGCTGGCCGAGGGCGATATCACCTTCGACGGCGTCTGCTTCAGCTACCCCGACCGTGGCGCGGTGTTCGACCACCTCGACCTGCACATTCCGGCCGGGCAGAAGGTTGGCGTGGTGGGCTCGTCCGGGGCCGGCAAGTCGACCCTGATCAACCTGATCCAGCGCCTCGACGATGTGCGTGACGGGCGCATCCTGATCGATGGTCAGGACATCCGCAGCGTCAGCCAGGACAGTCTGCGCGAGAAGATCGCCGTGGTCCCGCAGGAAACCGCGCTGTTCAACCGCAGCATCCGCGAGAACATCCGCTACGGCCGCCCGGAAGCCAGCGATGAAGAGGTGATCCAGGCCGCGCGCAGCGCCTTCTGCGACGCCTTCATCCGCGAGCTGCCGCAGGGCTATGACACCCTGGTCGGCGAGCGCGGCGTGATGCTTTCCGGCGGCCAGCGCCAGCGGTTGGGCATCGCCCGGGCGTTCCTCAAGGATGCGCCGATCCTGATTCTCGACGAGGCCACCTCGGCGCTCGACACCCATTCCGAAGCGGAGATCCAGGCGGCACTGAACAACCTGGTGCATAACCGCACCGTGGTCGCGGTGGCGCATCGGCTGTCGACCCTGGCGAGCTTCGACCGGATCATCGTGCTGCGTAACGGCCGCATCGTTGAAGACGGCGCGCCGCAGGAACTGCGCCGCCAGGGCGGTGAGTTCGACAGCCTGTGGCGCATGCAGGCCGAAGGCTTCACCCAGCAACCCGATGTGGTGCCATGAAGCGTGTCGTGGTGAGTTCCAGCAGCCTGCGTGCGCTCGGCTATGACCCCGAGCAGCAGGTGCTGGAGGTGGAATTCAGCAGCGGTGCGCTCTATCGCTACGAAGCGGTCCCGCCCGAGGCGGTGCAGGCCTTGCTCGAAGCCGACTCGCTGGGGCGGCATTTCAACCAGGTATTCAAGCCGCAGCATTACCGCTATCGGCGCGTGGAGTGAGCGTGCTGGGAACCGCGCGGATAAGCTGCGCGTTATCCACCGTACGTAGGCCTGCACCCCGTAGGCCGGGCGGCGCGCGGTGGATGTAAAAAGCGACATCCACCCTACGGAGCACAACGTGGATGCGCAGGGTGGAAAACTGCGCGGCATTTTTCACCGGGGCGATTCGCCGCCCGCCATCGTCGGATCGACCGCTACGCTGAACTTCCGGGGCGCTCTGCGGGCCTCAATCAGGCAGGACGCGTCATTCCCGAGCGGAGGCTCTTCAGACCAGAAGGGGACATCATGTCGGATCATCACACGTACAAGAAGGTTGAAATCGTCGGCTCCTCGCGCAACAGCGTCGATGAGGCGATCCAGAACGGTATCGCTGAGGCGTCCAAGTCTCTGCAGAACGTCGAGTGGTTCGAGGTCGGTGAAATCCGCGGCCATGTCGAGAACGGCAAGGTCGGGCATTTCCAGGTCACCATGAAGGTTGGCTTCCGCCTCGAGAACAGCTGATGACCATGCGCGGTCGCCGTTCAGTCGGCGACGGCGCGGCTGCGCTCATAGCGGCGCAGCAGCGGCTGGGTGCTGAGCCCGTGCAGCACGATGCTCAGCGCTACCACCGATAGCACCAGGCTGATAATGGTCTGCGCTTCGTCCGGCAGCAGGCCGTGGGTCACTGCGTAGCTCAGGTAGTAGAGGCTGCCGACGCCGCGAATGCCGAACCAGCCGGCGGTCAGGCACTGGGCGCGGTCGAGGTAGCGCCGGGGCATCAGCAGCATCACGCTCAGCGGCCGAATCAGCAGGAATAGCGCCAGGCCGAGCGGAACCGCACGCCAGTCCCAGTGCACCGAGACCAGCACCCCGAGCATGGTCACCAGCAACACTTCCAGGCTGCGTTCCAGCTGCCCGCCGAATGCCAGCACATCACCCATCAACACGCCCGCGGCGACCTTCGGCTGGCCCAGCTGGCGATCGTCCAGCGACAGCGCGCGGGGCGCCAGGCCGCCTTCGGCGAGGTGCGGGACGGCGTCGTTGATCAGCTCCTCGGATGGCGTCTCGGAGCGCCCGGCGGCAGCGATTTCCGCGTGACGCAGGCCGAGACCGGCGGCGAACACCGCGAGAAAGCCCCAGGCACCAGCCAGTTCGGCGCCGACGTAGGCCAGGGCGATCAGCGCCAGGGCCAGCGAGTCGTTGGGCGACATCGCCGTATCGGTGTGGCGTGCGCGCAGATAGATGGCCACGCGGCCGACCAGTTTGCCGAGCAGAAAGCCGATTAGCAGTCCCGCCGGTACCGCCCACAGCAGCCGGTGCAGCGCCCACTCGCTGACCCAGTCGGCCTCAAGCTGGCCCTGGGCGATGAGCATCAGGCCGAACACCACGAAGGGAAACGCGGTGCCGTCGTTGAAGCCCGCCTCGCCGGACAGGCCGTAGCGCAGGCGGTCGCTGTCGCGGGCATCGTTGACCTGCACCAGGCTCGCCAGTACCGGATCGGTGGGCGCCAGAATCGCCCCGATCAGCACCGCGACACCCCAGCTCAGGCCGAACAGGTAGTGGCAGAGCAGAGTGACGCCGCCGATGCAGGCGAGCATCACCGGCCCGGCCAGTACATAGGCGCTCTTCCACGCCGGATGCCTGAGCGGCATGCGCAGCTTGAGGCCGCTGACGAACAGCGAGACCAGCACGGCGACTTCGGTGAGGTGTTCCATCCAGCCGGCGATATGCAGGAATTCCATCTCCCACAGGCCGATGCCGAGCTGGCCGATGAGCACGCCGAAACCGAGGTAGATCAGGGACGTGGTGATTGGCAGCCAGCGCAGGAAGGCCGAGGCGAGGGCGAGGATCAGCAGCAGGACGCCGAGTACGGCCATCCATTCGAGAAAATTCATGTGTGTTCCGATGGCGGGGCGCGGTGTTGCGCCCAGGGGGTGTATGCCATTGGAACGGTGGCCGGGGGCAGGGTTCGCCGGCAGTGCCGCGTGAGGCCGCCGCCGGTCAGGGCAGCGGTCGGCGTGCTACTGGCGCAGCTCGGCGACGATCTCGAAGGCGCGATGGCGGTCGGCGGTTTCGTAGAGGTCGCAGGTAAAGATCAGCTCGTCGGCCTGGGTCTGCTCGAGCAGCACGTCGAGGCGCGCACGAACCTTCTCCGGGCCGCCAATCAGCGCCAGGCCGAGGAAGTCGCCCACGGCCTGCTGCTCATGCGGCAGCCACAGGCCCTGCATGCTCTGCACCGGCGGGCGCAGCACCAGGCTCTGGCCGCGGATCAGCGAGAGAATGCGCTGGTAGACGCTGGTCACCAGGTACTCGGCGTGCTCGTCGCTGTCGGCGGCGATCAGCGGCACGCCGAGCATCACGTAGGGTTTGTCGAGCACCGCCGAAGGCTTAAAGTTGTCGCGATAGAGCTTGATTGCCTGATGCATGTAGCGCGGCGCGAAGTGCGAGGCGAAGGCGTAGGGCAGGCCCTTGGCCGCGGCCAGCTGGGCGCTGAACAGGCTGGAGCCGAGCAGCCAGATCGGTATGTTGCTGTTCACTCCCGGCATGGCGATGACGCGCTGATTGGGCTGGCGCGGACCGAGCAGCAGCTCCAGCTCCTCGACGTCCTGCGGGAAGTCGTCGGCGCTGCCCATGCGGTCGCGGCGCAGCGCGTGGGCGGTGAACTGATCGGCACCGGGGGCGCGACCGAGCCCGAGGTCGATGCGGCCCGGATAGAGCGCTTCCAGCGTGCCGAACTGCTCGGCGATCACCAGCGGCGCGTGATTCGGCAGCATCACCCCGCCGGCGCCGAGGCGGATGCGCGTGGTGTTGGCGGCCAGGTAGCCGAGCAGCACCGCGGTGGCGGCGCTGGCGATGCCGTCCATGTTGTGGTGCTCGGCCACCCAGAAGCGCTGGAAGCCGAGCCCCTCGACGTGACGCGCCAGGGCCAGGGCATTGTGCAGCGCCTGGGCCGGCGTGCCGTCATCGCGGATCGGCGCCAGGTCGAGAGCGGAGAAGCGGGTGTTTGCAATGCGGGACATCGTTTACCTCATGACGTAAGGCGGTCGGGTGCGAGCGGGCTCAGTGGCAATGCTCGGCCTCGGCCTCGACCAGCACGTTGCGCTGTTCGTCGCGCAACCAGCCTTGCGGGGTGAAACCCAGCGAGCGGGCCTGGAACAGGTAGCGCTGGCCGGGTTGGAAGTCGTCGTAGCGGATCACCAGGGTGCAGCGAATGGTGTGGGTTTCGCCGAACAGGCCGAAGTCGCCCCCCGTCACTTCGAATTCGTAGCGCGCCTCAAGTTCATGGGCGCCCGGCGGGACCTGGAAATAGCGACCGTCGGGGGTGCGTTTGCCGTCCAGCTGGTCGGACATGAAGATATCGCTGGGCTGCGCGGTCATGTCGACCCAGGCCATGTTCGGGTCGGGTTGCGGCAATGGCCCGGCGCAGCCGGCCAGGGCGAGAAGGGCGGGCAGGACGAGGGGGAGTGCGCGACGCATGGCTGGATCCTCGGCGGAATGGCGGGGTGAGACGCGCTGCGCCTCACCGATGCTGCCGAGGGTGCGCCAGATGACGGCGCATTTCAACGCGGACTCAGCGGCCGGCGAGGTCGCCGCAACCTTTTTCCTCGGCGCGGGCAAGCACGTACTGGTGCTGGTCGTAGAGCTTGGCCCAGGGCCGGAAGCCATAGCCGCCGGCCACCAGGCGATAGCGCGCGCCGGCGGTGAACTTGTCGTATTCCAGGGTCAGCTTGCAGTCGCGCGGCAGCGGGTTGCTGCCGGGGCCGACATTGGCGCCATTGACCTCGAAGCGGTAGCGCATCTCCAGCTTGCGGCTGCCAGGCTGAACCTGGAAATAGCGGTCGTCCTCCAGCGTCTTGCCATCCACGGCCACCGCCTGCAGCTGGGTTTCGCCGTTCGGGTTGAGCTCGATCCAGGCCTGCTCGGGATCGGGCTTGGGCATCCACATGGAGCAGCCGGCCAGGCTGGCGAGCAGGGTGACGAGAAGGAAACCGCGCATGTACAAGGCTCCAGCCGGTGATCATGGCCGGCGAGGGTTCGATTGGGCGTCATGGGCTGCCGCAGGTTGCAATCGGCAGCACGGCCTTTGTAGGGTGCGCTACGCACGCCGGCGCCAGCCCGACCACCGAGCGATAACCCGATGCCCAAGCCCAACGCCGCCTCCATCGACAGCCGCAGCCTGCGCTGGGTTCCCCTGGTGCTTGCCGTCTGTCTGAATGGTTGCAGTTATTACGGCCAGCTCGCGGTCGGCCAGCTGGAGCTGCTGCACCAGCGCGAACCCATCGAGGCGCTGATCGCCGATGACTCGCGCGATGCGGCATTGCGCCAACGGCTGGGGGAGGTGTTGCAGGCGCGTCGCTTCGCCAGCCAGGCGCTGGCGCTGCCGGACAACGACAGCTATCGGCTCTACGCGGAACTCGGTCGGCCCTATGTGGTGTGGAATCTGTTCGCCACCGAGGAATTTTCGGTCAAGCCGCTGGAGCACTGTTTTCCCATCGCCGGCTGCGTGGCCTATCGCGGCTATTTCCGCCAGGGTGCCGCCCGCGGCGAGGCAGCGCGGCTACAGCTGAGGGGGCTGGATACCCATGTGGCGGGTGTCGAGGCCTATTCCACCCTCGGCTGGTTCGCCGATCCGCTGCTCAGCTCGATGCTGCGGCGCAACGACGAGCAGCTGGCGGCGCTGATCTTCCACGAGCTGGCTCATCAGCAGCTCTATCTTCCCGGCGACACCGCCTTCAACGAGTCCTACGCCACCTTTGTCGAGCGCGAGGGCCTGCGCCAGTGGCGTGCCAGCCGCGGGCTGCCGCAGCGGGATGAACAGGCGCGGGTGCGCTATCGGCAACTGGTTGAGCTGCTACTCGAGACTCGCCAGCGCCTCGACCGGCTGTATGCCTCGGGTCGCTCGCCAGGCGAGATGCGCGCGCTGAAGCAGGCCGAGTTCGCGACGCTGCGTCAGCGCTATCGACATCTGCGCGACAGCCAGTGGAACGGCGATAGGCGCTTCGATCGCTGGTTCGCCCAGCCGCTGAACAACGCCACGCTCTTGCCGTTCGGCCTGTACGACCGCTGGGTGCCGGCATTTGCCGCGCTGTTCGAGCGGTGCGAGCGAGACTGGGCGCGTTTTCACCAGGCGGTCGCGGCGCTCACGGAACTGCCTGCCGACGAGCGGGAAGCCAAACTTTCAAAACTGGCCGACTGAACAAGCGAAACGGCGCGGCCTGTTGCCGCGGGCGTTACGCGCCGTCATGGCTCTTGCGTCGAAAATCCCCGATCTGCCGTTCATCGGCAGCGATACGCCTGTCCGCTGAACGGTGCGAATCGTTTTCCGAACCCTCCGGTCCTCTTTACTAGGTCGCCGATTTCATACGGCGGCGATCCACCTATGCCTGATATCCACGCATAACAACGGAGGCTCCATGGAGACCATTTCCGGAATTTTCGACAACAAAGGCACGCCACTGGAGAAGCAGAAGTTCACCTGGAAGGAAATGGCCGGCAAGCCGATCAGCAAGCTCGACGACGATGCCTTTACTCGTGTCCGCATCATCCTCATGAACGGCGTGGAGACCGATGCCCTGCGCCTCAAGCACGGCATCGCGCGCTTCAACAAGGAGCTGCGCCTGCCACTGGCCGAAATCCGCCGTGTCGAGCAGCACCAGGCGACCATGGTCAACTGGCTGATCGGCGCCGACCATTCGCCGCTGGAGACCACGGTCGCCTACGAGCAGGTGGCGATCGAGGTGACCGCCGCAGTCGCACAGAACGAGCCCGATCGCTACCAGGCGCAGACCTATCGCTTCGGCCTGCTGGAAGACTTCGACCACCTGTACCGCTACGCGGCGATGCTCGATCGCCTCGAGGGCAAGGACGCCAACAACATCCTGCAGGGCTATACCGACCTCGTTCCCGGCCGCCCGATTTCCGAGCATCACCGCCATCCGGAAAACGACATCCGTGACAATTACGAGAAGGGCACCGCCGCGCTGATCACCAAGATCCACGCGGCGCTGATCACCGGCGCGGAATACCAGACCCACGACTACTACCAGAACATCGGCCCGCTGTTCGCCGATCCGCTGGCGCGCCAGCTGTACGCCGAGATCGCCTCGGTGGAAGAGCAGCACGTGACCCAGTACGGCTCGTTGTCGGACCCCAGCGAGAGCCATATCGAGAAGTGGCTGGTACACGAGGCGATGGAGGTCTACATGTACGCCAGCTGCGCCGAGCAGGAGAGCAACCCGCGCATCAAGGCGATGTGGGAGCGTTTCCTCGACTACGAGCTGGGCCACCTCAACGTCGCCTGCGAGTGGTTCAAGAAGATCGAGGGCCGCGATCCGGCGGAGATCCTCGCCGGCCCGCTGCCGAAGATGGTCGAGTTCAAGAGCCAGCGCGATTTCGTGCGCCAGGTGCTGGCCGCCGAGGTCAACCTGCGCACCGCCGGCCCGGCCTACGTGGACAAGGCCAAGGAGCCGCAATCGTCGCTGGATTACCGCAACCATCTCGCCTCGCAAGGGCTCGCCTCGGACATCGTCTCGGCGGGTTACCAGTGGGCACCGGGTGGTGAACTGATGCGCAAGGCTTCCTGAGGAGACTGACATGGCTGCTGCAGCGAAAGTAGGTACCAATTACACCGGCGTGCAGATGTCCCCGAAGGACAACAAGCGCCTGCTCGATGCCGTCAACGACATCCACCCGGACGTGCCGGGCGATGAGCGCGGCATGCTCGTCGAGCGCACCGAACGGGCCGCCGAGGCCGACCGCATCGGCTCCGTGCCGGTGCCGGGTTCGGCCAAGGGCATGCTCAAGACCGGCTTCGACATGATGCGTGGCAAGAGCCCCGAGGTGTTTCTCGACAAGCTGGGCGAACGCCTGGCCTACGAGCGCAACGGGGTACGTCTTTACGAAGCGATGATCGCCAAGGTCAAGGCGCTCGACACGCCGGACACCGCCCTGGTCGATACGCTCACGCATATCCGCAACGAGGAGCACGAGCACATGATGCTGGTGCACCAGGCGATCGAAACCCTCGGCGCCGACCCGACTGCGCAGACCCCTTGTGCCGATGTCGTCGGGGCCATGGCCCTGGGGATCGTCAACGTGCTGACCGACCCGCGGACCAACGTCGATCAGTGCCTGAATGCGCTTCTGACCGTGGAGCTGGCCGACAATGCGGCCTGGGAACTGCTGATCGAGCTGGCGCAGGCGGCGGGCCATCCGAACATTGCCGATAGCTTTACGAAGGCCAAGACCCAGGAAGACGACCATCTGGTGAAGATCAAGACGCTGATGCGGCGGGATCTGATTATGCAGACCAAGTAATAGCGTGCGAGTGGGACGCTTTGGCGCACACCATCGAAAGGGGTGTGCGTCTTTTTTTGGGCGCGGAAAGGTTGATGCGGAGTTAGGGGCATTATCGGCTTTTTGTAGTGGCCGATTTCCGAGCTGCTTGGGAGCTTGGTTTCGCCCTGCTGGGCGACTCACTTTTTTCAGTCGCGAAAAAAGTAAGCAAAAACGCTTTGCCCCTGCCATCCGGGTCTCGCTGCGCTCGACTTCCCTCGTTCCATCGTCGCTCCGGGGGCCGGCGTACAAGGGCCATCCATGGCCCTTTACGCCTCTCGCGGCATCCATGCCGCTCGCTCCCCTCCGCAACGATTCCACTCGGCCTCCTGAAAGGGGCGAATGGCATCGCCTGATAGCGTGTGCACAGGAAACCAAGTAAAGCGGACGATGGTGGCCACGCTCCTGCCTGAGCATGCCGTAGAGATGTTCGCGCCCTTGATGCAAGTACGAGGGATGAGCCCGCGCATATGAACGTGGAGCTTTGGAGCCAAGTGAACATCTGAACGCCGGGTAAATCGGTCTATCTGTTCATCTTGCACAGCCTACCAGGCGACTCCAAACGCCCCTTCAGGAGGGTGAACGGAGCCGTCGCGCAGAGGGGCGAGCCGCAGGGATGCGGCGAGAGAACTAGGCGTCCCCCCGTAAAGGGCCATGGATGGCCCTTGTACGGCGACCCTCGGAGCGGCGGCGTAGTGAGCGAACCCGGAGCGAAGCGCAGGGCCGGATGCAGGGGCAAAGCGTTTTTGGTTACTTTTGAGGGGCCGGCCATCCGGGCGTTTGGAAAAAGTGACTCGCCCAGCAGGGCGAAACCAGGCCTTCAGGCAACTCGCCAACGGCCATGAAGCAAAACGTTCATCCAGCTCACCCAGCCTGCTAGGCCGGCAAAGGACCAAAGAAAAAGGGGTGCCGCCTGCGCGAACACCCCTCCTCAACGATCACCGGCCAGCCGGTCAATCGTTCCCGACACTCGCCGCTTGCACGGTACAGCCCCAGACTTCCAGCGTCGGCTGGTCCGCTTGTGGCGGGCCTAGCCATTCGCTCATCGCGTGGCAACGCTGGTCAAAACACAGTTGGTAATCCCCTGCCTCGGGGGTTCGCCCCAGGCGCAGGAGTGGCAACGCTGGCATCTGGCGCTGGTAGTGCCAAGCCCCGTCGCGCAGTTCGGCGTCATCCGGGATTTCCATCCCGGCACCAGAACCCTTGACCCGCGCTTCGCCGAGCAGCAGCCCGTCCGGCGTCACGCGGTAATCCTCTTCCCAGCGGATCTTCTCGATCGTGTGGTTCCACGCCAGGGTGAAGGTGGGCGTGGGCACTTCGGCCCACACCACCCCTGCCAACCCCAGGCACAGACCGATCACGCCGCCGCCGGCTCGGCGCGACGGGCGCGCCAGATGTGCTGAGCGAGGAAGATCGCGCCGAGGGCGAAGCCGATCTCGTCACTCATCGGTGTGGCGAGGATCATCGCCGCACCGGCGACGAAGCCCAGCACTTTCTCCCACAGCGCCATGGGCCGCTGCAGGTAGCCGGTGAACACCGCGCCCCACAGGCCGATGGCGAAGGCCGCCTTGAACAGCATGTACAGCGTGGCGCCCCAGTCCCCGCCCTGCATCATCAGCGCCGGGTTGTACACCGCCATGAACGGCACGATGAAACCGGCGATGGCGATGCGGATGGCCCACATGCTGATCTTCAGGCCCTTCTCCTTGGCGATCGGCGCGGCGGCGAAGCAGGCCAGCGCGACCGGCGGAGTCAGGTCGGCCATGATGCCGAAGTAGAAGACGAACATGTGCGAGACGATCAGCGGCACGCCAAGGTCGAGCAGCGCGGGTGCGGCGATCGAGCTGGTGATGATGTAGTTGGGAATGGTCGGGATGCCCATGCCCAGCACCAGGCAGGTCAGCATGGTCAGGATCAGCGAAAGGAACAGGTTGTTCTCGCCGACCGCGAGGATGTAGCCGGCGAAGGTCGAGGCCACGCCAGTCAGCGAAACGATGCCGATGATCACCCCGACCAAGGCACAGGCGATACCCACCGGCACCGCATGGCGCGCGCCTTCGACCAGCGCGTGCAGGCAGATGGTCAGGGTGTCGCGGCCGCCCTTGATGAACCAGCACACGGCCACCAGCGCGGCGATGACGCCGAAGATCACCCCGATGCCGAGCTGGAAGAACCCGGCGCAGAGCAGCCCGAGGGCGATCCAGAAGGCGATGCGCAGGCCGAACGACGATACCTTGAGGATGATCGCCGAGCCGAGGATGACGATGGCCGTCAGCGCCAGGCCGATGGTGCCGGCGAACATCGGCGTGCGTCCGGAGAACAGCAGCCAGACCAGCACCAGCAGTGGGATCAGCAGGTACCAACGTTCCTTGACCGCAGCCCAGGCACTCGGGCACTCGTCCTTCGGCAGGCCCTTGAGGCCGGCGCGCTTGGCTTCCAGATGGACCATCCAGAACACCGAGCCGAAGTACAGCAGCGCGGGGATCAGCGCGGCCTTGGCGATCTCGACGAAGGGCACGTTGATGGTCTCGGCCATGATGAACGCTACCGCGCCCATCACCGGCGGCATGATCTGGCTGCCCATCGACGAGGTGGCCTCGACGCCGCCGGCGAAGGCCGGGCGATAGCCGAAGCGCTTCATCAGCGGGATGGTGAACTGGCCGGTGGTGACCACGTTGGCCACGCCGGAACCGGTGATGGTGCCCATCAGCGCTGAGGACACCACCGACACCTTGGCTGGGCCGCCCAGCTTGTGGCCAAACAGACCCATGGCGAAGTCGGTGAACAGCTTGATCATCCCCGCCTGCTCGAGGAACGAGCCGAACAGGATGAACAGGAAGATGTAGGTCGCCGAAACGTAGGTCGGCGTGCCGTACAGGCCTTCGGTGCCGAACGACAGCTGGTTGACGATCTGGTCCAGGTAATAGCCGCGGTGCGCGAGATCACCGGGCAGGTATTCGCCGAGCAGGCCGTAGGCCAGGAACAGCCCGCAGATGATCGGCAGGGCGATGCCCATGACCCGGCGGGCGGCCTCGAACACCAGCACGATCAGCGTCAGGCCGACCACCATGTCGGTGGTAGTCATGTCGCCGGAGCGCTGGATCAGGTCCGCCTCGAAATACCACTGGTAGAAAAAGGTCGCGAAACCGGCCAGGCCAAGTACCCAGGCCACGGGCTGGAACGGCTTGCCGTTGCCGCGCGCCGGGTAGCAGAGGAACACCAGCAGCAACAGGAAGCCGACGTGACCGGCGCGCAGCACCTGGCTGGACACCGGGTGAAAGGCGGCGGTGACGATCTGATAGATGGAGAACAGCAGGGCGACGTAGAACAGCGCCCTCGGCCATTCGCTGGGACTGGCATGCAGCCCTTGGCTTTCGCTCATGGAATCACTCTCTCACTGCAAGGTGGGGCCTGTAGAAGCAGGCTTGCCAACGAGGCAACGCGGGCAAGCCTGCTGCTACAAGGATGCGGGCTGGAGCAGGCCGCAGGGCCCGCTCCGCCCGTCTGTCAGCGCTGGGTTACTTGAGAACCCCGGCTTCCTTGTAGAAGCGCTCGGCGCCCGGGTGCAGCGGGATCGGCAGGTTCTTGGTGGCGTTTTCCAGCTTGATGTCCTTGGCGGCGGAGTGAGCGTTGCCCAGGGCCGACAGGTTGTCGAACATCAGCTTGGTCATCTGGTAGGCCACTTCGTCGGAGACCTTCTCATGGCTGACCAGGATGTTGGTGATGGCCACGGTCGGCACGTCGGCATCCTGACCGTCGTAGGTGCCGGCCGGAATCACGCCGGCCTGATAGGCGTCGCTCTCGATCTTCTCGACCACGGCGGCCGGAATCTCGACGAAGGTCACCGGCATGGTGCTGGCCAGGTCGCGGATGGCGGCCATGCCCAGGCCCGAGGACTGCAGGGTGGCGTCCAGCTGGCGGTTCTTGATCAGCTCGACCGACTCGGCGTAGGGCAGGAATTCGACGCGGCCCATGTCCTCGTAGCTCAGGCCGGCGGCCTTGAAGATCGCGCGGGCGTTCAGCTCGGTGCCGGACTTCGGCGCGCCGACGGAGATGCGCTTGCCCTTGAGGTCTTCCAGGGTCTTGATGCCGGACTCTTCGCTGGCAACGATCTGGATGTAGTTGTTGTAGGTACCGGCGATGGCGCGCAGGCGCTTGAGCGGAGCCTTGAAGCCGGCGTCCTCGACACCGTTCCAGGCGTCGGCCACCGAGTCACCCAGGGAGAAGGCCAGTTCGCCACGGCCGGCCTGCAGCAGGTTGAGGTTTTCCACCGAAGCCTTGGTGGCTTGCACGGAAGTCTTGGCGCCGTCGATCTTGTTGTACTGCTGCGACAGGGCCACGCCGATCGGGTAGTACACACCGCTGGTGCCGCCGGTGAGGATGTTGATGAAGGTCGGCGCAGCGACGGCCGCGGTGCTGGCAGTGAAGGCCGCAGCGGCAGCGAGCAGGCCCAGGCGTTTGGTCAGTCTCATGGTGGATCTCCGTTTCGTTTTTATTGGTTGACGCAGCATGTTGACGATAGACGATGCCGCGTTCGGGAACGCGCCAGACGAGCAAGCAGAGGGGCGATGGCACCGGAGAGTCCGGAGGATGGATATCGCTGGCAGCTCTTCTTGTCGTTGGAATCGCATCGAGCACATTGCTAGTAGCAGAAGCCGTGCCAGGCACGCGAAGCCCCTGCTACAAGGGCTGCTGCCTGCATGGACAGGGGCGATAGGCAAAAATCCGCCTATGCGATGAGAGGTCTCGGCAAGAAACCGCTTATCGGGGCGGAAGCGAGCGCGAAACTTGCCCGGCGCGTGGGCTTCGAATACAGACGAATCGTTCGATGGAGGGCTCGTCATGAGCGCGGAAATCAGCGCCAAGGATCTGGGCATCGACATGAGTGACGGTGAGCACGCGCTGTTCAAGTGGTTTCTCGCCAGCTTTCTGTTCGGCAAGCGCATCCAGCAGGACATCGCCGCCGAGGCGTATCGCGTGATCGTCGACAAGCACAAGCGCGATACGCCGCGAAAACTGGGTAACTGCAGCTGGCAGCAACTGGTGGACATGCTCGGTGAAGGGCACTACGTACGCTACGACGAGTCCACCGCCGAGCGGCTGCTCAAGCTCTGCGAGAAGCTCAATCAGGAATATGGCGGCAAGCTCGGGCGCATCCATGAACTCAGCGAGAACCGCAAGGACCTGGAACGGCGGCTGGCGGAATTCGAGGGGATCGGGCCGAAGACCGTGGAAATCTTCATGCGCGAGGCCGCCAGGGTCTGGTACTGAGCGCGCCGGACGGCGCTTGCGTAGCGCGGCCGAAGGGTTAGAGTGGCGCCATCGCAACGCCGAAGTCCGCCATGCGCATCGTTCTGCTCGTCCTCAGTCTGTTCCTGCCCATCGCCGCCAGCGCCGCACCGGCGCCCTATTACCAATGGCAGAGCAAAGTCGACGGCACCATCATCTGCCGCCAGACCTCACCGGGCGAGGGTTGGCAGAAACTCGACGGTCGCCCGTTCCGTGACCTCAACTGCAGCATGCCGGCCGCGCGGGTCGAACGCCCGAGCAGCGTGCCGGGTTTCCGTCCGCAGCCGGGGCGCTAGCCAGCGTCAGCCCGGTATCCGCTTCATGCTTCATGGCTGTAGGGTGGAAAACCGCGAAGCGTTTTCCACGCGTTGGAGGCCCTGCCCGACGTTTCGCCATGCAACGGACCCATGGTGGATAAGCTTCGCGTTATCCACCCTACGCTTCCATCGCCATCGGATTGGTACTCGTAGGGTGGAAAACCGCGCAGCGTTTTCCACGCGTCACCAGCGGGCCAACGGCTGTTTCGGCCCTTCCCTGAAGTCAGCTTTCGCGTCGTCCGTGCAGCGCTAGAGCGTCATCCCGTCGTATGCCAGGCACACGTTGCCCGGCAGTTCCCGTGACGCATGCATGAACCAGGCATCCAGCTCGTGGCCGATGTGGGTCAGCACGGCCTGTTCCGGGCGTAGGTCATCGATGCTCTGCAGTGCGCGGGTCAGGTCGTTGTGATTGCGCGGTGCCGTATCGCGCGGTGGTGTTGAGCAGTCCAGCACCAGCACATCCAGCGCGATGTCCTGCAGCCGTTCGCGCGTGCTGTCCGGCAGGCCGACGGTGTCGGTGAGGTAGGCGATACGGCGTCCGTTGCCTTCCAGCAGATAGCCGAAGGTGGGTTTCGAATGCACCAGTGGCAGCGCGGTGACCCGTAGCGTGCCGAGCATGCGTTGTTCGAAGGCGGCGAACGGCTCGCTGAAATCGAGGATGCCGGGATGCTTGTAGAGGTCGGCGAGGCCGTCGGGATCGTCCGGGCCGTGCACCGGGATGCGCAGTCCCACGCCCCAGCGCAGTTGCAGCAGGCCCTGGGCATGGTCGGCGTGGTAATGGGTCTGCAGGATGCCGTTGAAGCTGCCCGGTGCGAAGCGCTCACAGAGGTCCGGCAGGCCGCTGTCGAGCAACCAACGCTGGTCGCCGCAGTCCACCAGTGCCGAACAGGCACGGCGGCGGCGACTCGGGTCGAGCTGCGCGGCGCGGCAGGCCGGACAGGCGCAGTTGTACACCGGCACCTGCGCGGCGCCGCCGGTGCCCAGCAGGGTCAGCCGCATCGGCGGTGCTCGTCGAGCAGCTGCAGCAGGCGCTCGACGCTGCGCTCCAGCGAGGCGGAATTGTCCAGGCGGATGTAGTCGTCCAGTTCGCCACTGAACAGCGCATTGCGTGCCAGGCGCGCCTCGATCTGCTCGGGCGTTTCCCGGCCACGGGTCAGCAGGCGCTCGCGCAGCACGTCCTGCTCGACGCTCAGCAGCACCGCCAGCAGGTTCGGATAGCGCCGCCGCGCCTCGGGCAGATAGCCGCGCGAGCCGTTGACCAGCACATCCTCGCCGGCCGTCAGCCAGTCGTCGATCTCGGCAGGGATGCCGTAGGCCAGCCCGTTGGCGCGCCAGCTGAGGGCGAAGGCCTGCTCGGCCTCCAGGCAGTCGAACTGCTCTGGACTCACCGCCTGCGCGGCCTCGCCGATGGCTTCTGCCGAGCGGGTGATGACCCGGCGGGCGATACGCACGCCACGCTCGGCGAGCGCTGCGCGTGCGGCGTCGAGCAGACTGTCCTTGCCGGCGCCGGAGGGGCCGATCAGGTAAATCAAGCGGCCTTTCATGGGGTTACTCCCGATCATCGAAGCCAGCGCAGTGGCAGGCAGTATAGAGCCAGCCGCGCTACCTGCTGGCGCCTTGTCAGCTTTATCGGAGTGCGCCATCAGAACACCCGTCGACCCTGGCGCCAGACCTGGCCGAACACCGGCTGGCCCTTGTGCACCTGCGCCTGGACCAGGTCGGCGCGCAGCCCGACGGCGATCTCGCCGCGATCATCCAGCCCGGCCGCGCGTGCCGGCGCCAGGCTGATGGTGGCGATGGCACGCGGCAGGTCGTAGCCGTTGTCCTGCTCGGCCAGGCCCAGCGCGGCCTGCAGCAGGCTGGCCGGGTAGTAGTCGCTGGAGAGGATGTCCAGCACGCCGCGCTGCGCCAGGTCGGCAGCGGCGATGTTGCCCGAGTGCGAGCCGCCACGGACGATGTTCGGCGCGCCCATCAGTACCTTCAGGCCACGTGCGTGGCTGGCCTCGGCGGCTTCGAAGGTGGTCGGGAATTCGGCGATGGCCATGCCGTAGTCCGCCGACTCGGTTACGTGTTCCAGGGTCGCATCGTCGTGGCTGGCCAGCGCCAGGTCGCGGCTGCGGCAGATATCGACGATGGCGGCGCGCTGCTGGTCGCTGTGCCGCGCCGAGTTGGCCAGCTGCTCGCTGACGAAGCGGTCCATCTCCGCCGGACTCAGGTGGTACTTGCCCATGTAGTACTCGCGGTACTTCTCCATGCGCGCGAACTGGCGCTGGCCCGGCGCGTGGTCCATCACCGAGACCAGCTGCACCAGCGGCTGCTCGACCAGCTCGCGGAACAGCTCCAGGCATTGCGGGTGGCTGACTTCGCAGCGCAGGTGCAGGCGGTGTTCGGCGCGGGTCTGCCCGGCCGCTTCGGCCTCGGCGATGGCCTCGAGCATCACGCCGAGCTGCTGCATGCGCTTGCCCTTGGGATTGATGTCACCGATCGACAGCGCATCGAACACCGTGGTGATGCCGGCGGCGACGATCTGCGCGTCATGGGTCAGCACCGCCGAGGCGGACGGCCAATCCACGCCGGGGCGCGGGCTCATGTGCTTTTCCAGGTTGTCGGTGTGCAGTTCCACCAGCCCCGGCAGCAGCAGGTCGCCGCCCAGGTCCTGGGCCTGCGGCAGGCTGCTGGCGCCTTCGCTGATATCGGCGATCAGGCCGTCGCGGATCAGCAGGCTGCCGTGGATCACCTGATCGGCCAGCACCAGGCGGGCGTTGCTGAGTATCTGTTCAGCTGGCATGGGCCAGGTCCTCCTGCGTCATGTCCAGGTAACGGTCGGCGACTGCCTCGCGGATCGCGCGGTCGTGGAAGATGCCTATCAGCGCGCTGCCGGCGGCCCTGGCCTCGCCGATCAGTTCCAGCACCACGCCGGCGTTGGCTTCGTCCAGCGACGCGGTGGGTTCGTCGAGCAGCATCACCGGCCAGCCCACCATGAAGCCGCGCGCCAGGTTGACCCGCTGCTGCTCGCCGCCGGAAAAGGTCCCGGGGGCCAGCTGCCAGAGCCGTTCGGGAATGTTCAGCCGGGTCAGCAGCGCCTTGGCCCGCGCCTCGGCATCGACACGCGTCCAGCCGCGCGCCAGCGCCGGTTCCATCACCACCTCCAGCGCCGGCACCCGCGGGATCACCCGCAGGAACTGGCTGACGTAGCCCAGCGTCTGCCGGCGCACCGCGAGTACCTGACGTGGTTCGGCGCCGACCAGCTCCAGCCAGTCGCCGGCATGGCGGATACGGATGCTGCCGCCGGCGGGCAGGTAGTTGCCGTACAGCGTGCGCAGCAGGGTCGACTTGCCGGCGCCGGACTGACCGTGCAGCACCAGGCACTCGCCGGCGGCGACGGTGAAGTTCAGCCCGCGCAGCACCTGCAGGCTGACGCCGTGCTGCTGGTGCAGGGTGAAGGTCTTGGCGAGGTCGCGGACCTCGATCAGCGTGTTCATGGCGGATTCCTTCATGGCTGCAGCACCGAGGACACCAGCAGCTGCGTATAGGGATGCTGCGGGTCGTCGAGAATCTGGTCGGTCAGACCGGACTCCACCACCCGCGAACGGCGCATCACCATCAGCCGGTCGGCCAGCAGGCGTGCCACGGCGAGGTCGTGGGTGACGATCACCACCGCCAGATCCAGCTCGCGCACCAGCCCGCGCAGGAGGTCGAGCAGGCGTGCCTGCACCGACACGTCGAGGCCGCCGGTGGGTTCGTCCATGAACACCAGCTTCGGGCTGGAAACCAGATTGCGGGCGATCTGCAGGCGCTGCTGCATGCCGCCGGAGAAGGCCCGCGGCAGGTCGTCGATGCGCGCCGGGTCGATCTCCACCTGTTGCAGCCAATCGAGCCCGGCGGCGCGCAGCTGGCCGTAATGCCTGACGCCCTGGGCCATCAGCCGCTCGCCGATGTTGGCGCCGGCGGAAACGCCCATGCGCAGGCCGTCGCGCGGGTTCTGCTCGACGAAGCCCCACTCGGTGCGCAGCAGCGTGCGCCGCTCGGCCTCGCTGGCGGCGTAGAGGTCGAGCCAGTCGCCGCTGCCGTCGCGGTACTGCACGCTGCCGCGATCCGGCGGGCAGCGGCCGCAGAGCAGCGAGAGCAGGGTGGACTTGCCCGAGCCGGACTCGCCGACGATGCCCAGCACCTCGCCGGGGTAGAGCTCGAAGGAAACGCCCTGGCAGCCCTTGTCCGGGCCGTACAGACGGGTCAGGTCGCGCACCGCGAACAGCGGCTCGGTGCCGACGCTCGTGGCGGGCAGCAGTTGTTCGGCGGCGCTCATGGGCGGCTCTCCTGTTGCTGGGCGCGCTGCGCGCAATAGTCGGTATCCGAGCAGACGAACTGCTTGCTGCCGGCGTCGTCGACGATCAGTTCGTCGAGGTAGGAATCGCCGCTGCCGCAGATGGCGCAGCACTGCTCCCATTGCTGGATCTGGAACGGGTGATCCTCGAAATCCAGGCTGACCACGCGGGTGTACGGCGGCACGGCGTAGAGGCGCTTCTCGCGGCCGGCGCCGAACAGCATCAGCGCCGGGCTGCGGTCCAGCTTGGGGTTGTCGAATTTGGGAATCGGCGACGGGTCCATCACGTAGCGCCCGTCCACCGTCACCGGGTAGGCGTAGCTGGTGGCGATGTGACCGAAGGTGGCGATGTCCTCGTAGAGCTTCACGTGCATCACGCCGTAGTCGCCCAGCGCGTGCATGGTGCGCGTCTCGGTTTCCGACGGCTCGATGAAGCGCAGCGGCTCGGGAATCGGCACCTGGTAGACCATGATCTGCCCGGCGGCGAGCGGGGTTTCCGGGATGCGGTGGCGCGTCTGGATCACCGTCGCTTCCGGGGTGCGTTCGGTGGTGGCGACCCCGGCGGTGCGGGCGAAGAAGCGGCGGATCGACACCGCGTTGGTGGTGTCGTCGGCGCCCTGGTCGATCACCTTGAGCACGTCGTCGGCGCCGAGAATGGCCGCGGTCAGCTGCATGCCGCCGGTGCCCCAGCCATAGGGCAGCGGCATCTCGCGGCCGCCGAAGGGCACCTGATAGCCGGGAATGGCGACCGCCTTGAGCAGTGCGCGGCGGATCATGCGCTTGGTCTGCTCGTCGAGGTAGGCGAAGTTGTAGCCCGCCTCGCGGGCGGGAATGGCCTGGGCATTCATGCGCGTTTCTCCTTGGCTGGCGTCTCGGCGTCTGCTTCGGTCTGTTCGGCCTGCGGCTGGCGCAGCTTGCGGATCAGCTCCAGCTCGGATTGGAAGTCGACGTAGTGCGGCAACTTCAGGTGCGAGACGAAACCGGCGGCCTCGACGTTGTCGCAGTGCATCAGGACGAATTCCTCCTGCTGCGCCGGGCCCTGCACTTCCTCGCCGTACTCGCCGGCACGCAGCGCGCGGTCGACCAGCGCCATGCCCATCGCCTTGCGCTCGGCGTAGCCAAAGGCCAGACCGTAGCCGCGGGTGAACTGCGCCTGCGCGGCGCTCTCGCCGACGAACTGGTTGACCATCTCGCACTCGGTCAGCTCGATCTCGCCGAGGCAGACCGGGAAGCCCAGCTCCTGCGGCTCGATCCAGACTTCGGCGGTGCCGATGCGAATCTCGCCGGCGAACGGGTGGTTGCGGCCGTAGCCGCGCTGGGTCGAATAGCCCAGCGCCAGCAGGAAGCCCTCGTCGCCGCGCGCCAGTGCCTGCAGGCGTTCGGCGCGGCTGCAGGGCAGCTCTAACGGCTCGCGGGTGAGGTCCGGCACCGGCTCGCCGCGGTCGACTTCCGGCGTCATCAGGCCCTCCTCGCCGAGCAGGCCGAGTACCCGCGGGCAGTTGCCCAGCGTGGCGCCTTCATCCACCGGCGGGCCGGGGCGTTCGCCTTCGGCGAGCAGGGCGAAATCGAGCAGGCGGTGGGTGTAGTCGAAGGTCGGGCCGAGCAGCTGACCGCCGGGCACGTCCTTGAAGGTCGCCGAGATGCGCCGGCTGAGCTGCATGGCGCCGGTGTCCAGCGGCAGGCTTTCGGCAAAGCGCGGCAGCGTGGTGCGGTAGGCGCGCAGGAGGAAGATCGCCTCGACCAGATCGCCGGCGGCCTGCTTGATCGCCAGCGCGGCGAGTTCCTCGTCATACAGCGAGCCTTCGCTCATCACCCGCGCCACGGCGAGCGGCAGCTGCTGACGAATCTGCTCGACGCTGAGTTCGGCGATGCCGGTATCGCCGCGGCGCTTCTTTGCCAGCAGCGCGTGGGCGTTGTCGATGGCCTGTTCGCCACCCTTGACCGCGACGTACATCAGGCCACCTCCTGCAGCGAATCGCCGATGCGGGTGCTGCGCGGCAGGCCGAGCACTTCACCGTCGGCGCAGAACAGCGCATCGAGCCCACGCGGGAAGTCGTTGCGTGCGGCGCGCTGCTGCCAGAACGCCGGTTTCAGCGGCAGGCCGACCAGGCGGCTGCCGTCGATGCCCGGGCCCTGCCAGCTCAGGGCTGGGCCGCGGTCGAGTCGGTCGAGCTGGATCAGCAGCGTGCAGGACTGGTCCGGGTAGCGCTCGCTGCCGTTGTAGAAGCCGGAGAGGTCGTCCAGCGCGGCGGCGTCGAGCAGGGCGAACATGGCCTCCTCACGCGCCTCGACGATCGGGCAGCCGCAGTGGAAGGCCAGGTTGGCGCGAATCGCCGGGGTGTCGAAGGCCGGCGCCAGCCACAGTGGTGTGTCGTTATCCAGCAGGCTCAGGCACAGCGCGTAGCTGGCGGCCTGCAGATGGTCGATGGCGGCGACGTTGACCAGCGGCTGGCGCGTGCCCGGCTCGGCCAGGGACTTGAGCGCGGCGCGAAAGCTCTTCTGTGCATCCAGCACCGGGTCGGCGAAGGCGGCCTGCAACAGGTCGGATGGGGCGCGATTCATCAGTCTTCTCCTCGCAGCAGCGTGAAGAACTCCACGCGGGTAGTGGCGGTTTCGGCAGCCTTTTGCGCGGCGCTTCGGGCCTGCGCGGCGGCCAGCGGTTCGATCAGCTCGGCGAGCCAGCGGCTCTGTTGCGGGCCTTGCAGGTGGGCGTCGGCGAGGGCGGCGAGCTCGGCCTGGCGCTTGTCGCGGCCGGCGCGGTAGCTGTAGCCGATGCTGCCGTCGGCCAGGCGCACCACGCAGCGGGTGACGCTCATCTCGCCGAGGTTGAACGGCGCACCGGTGCCGCCCATGCGCCCGCGCACCAGGGTCATGCCGATTTCCGCGGGGCGGATCAGCTGATAGGCGCAGTCGCGCAGGTCACTCTCGAAAGGCGCCAGGTCGGCGGCGCTGGCGCGGGCCAGCACGGCCATCCAGCGCTGGCGGGGGGATTGTTCGCGGGTGTGCATGGGGTTCTCCATCAGGTGGCGACCTGGTACTGGAAGCGGTCGGAACGGCTGGCCGAGAGGGCGATCTCCACCGGTCGCCCGGCGGCATCGCAGGACAGGGTGAACACCGACAGCAGCGGCATGCGCAGGGGCATCAGCAGCTGTGCGGCCTCGTCGCGATCGGCCAGACGCGCGCCGATCAGGCTGAAACGGCGCGTCAGCGGCAGGCCGCGTTCGCCGAGGTAGCGGCGCAGCGAGCCGCCCTGGTAGTCGGCGAGCCGTTCGGCGTGGCTGGCGCAGTAGCGGTGGCGGATCAGGCTGACCGGCTCGCCGTCGAGCAGGCGCAGGGTGCTCAGCTCGATCAGCGCGGCGCCTTCGGCCAGTTGCAGGTGACGTGCTTCCTCGGCGCTGGCGCTGAGCTGACGACGCTCGAGCAGGCGCGCCTCGGTACGCAAGCCGAGGGCGGCCAGCGATTCGCTGTAGGCGCTGTCGGCCTGCAGCGGATACACCAGCGGGCGTTGCAACACCTGGGTGCCCTTGCCCTGGCGGCGCAGCAGGCGGCCTTCGTTGATCAGCTCGTCGACGGCGCGGCGCAGGGTGTGGCGGTTGACCGCGAAGCGCCGCGCCAGCTGCATCTCGCCGGGGAGAAAGTCGCCGATGCGGTAGTGGCGCAATTCGCCGCGCAGCACCTGGGCCAGTTCGAGGTAGAGCGGTTCGCTGGGTTGTCTAGACAACTGCATGGTTTTTTCGAGAGGCGCACGGCGCCTCACTCCGTCAGATGAAGCGCTTGCGCAGGCGCTGGGAGAGCAGGTCGATCAGGCTCACCACGGCGATGATGATCAGCAGCAGGGCGGCGGTCTGGCCGAACTGGAAGCCGCGAATGGCTTCCCAGAGGATCACGCCGATGCCGCCGGCGCCGACCATGCCGACCACCGTGGCCGAGCGCACGTTGGATTCGAAGCGGTACAACGAGTAGGAAATCCACAGCGGCAGCACCTGCGGAATCACCCCGAAGATGACTTCCTGCAGCGCACTGGCGCCGGTGGCACGCACGCCTTCCACCGGGCCCGGCTCGATGGCTTCCACCGCTTCGGCGAACAGCTTGGCGAGCACGCCGGTGGTGCTGATCCACAGCGCCAGCACGCCGGCGAAGGGGCCGAGGCCGACGGCGACGACGAATAGCATGGCGAAGACCATCTCGTTGATCGACCGGCAGGCGTCCATCAGCCGGCGCACCGGCTGGTAGACCCACCAGGGCACGATGTTCTCGGAGCTGAGAATGCCCAGCGGGATGGCGCAGACGATCGCCAGCAGTGTGCCCCAGAGGGCGATGTGCACCGTGGTGATCATCTCCCTGAGGTACAGCTGCCAGTTGCTGAAGTCCGGCGGGAAGAAGTCGGCGGCAAAGGTCGCCATGTTGGCGCTGTCGCGGATCAGCAGCAGCGGATTCATCTCCGCGCCCTGCCAGGACCAGGCCAGCACGGCCAGGCACAGGCCCCAGCCGAGCAGGCGCAGCCAGCTGCGCTTGTCGTTGCCCGCCAGAGGCGGTGTGGTGCTCAGAGTGGTCATGTTCGGTTCTCGAAAACGGCGCGGACGGGAGCGTGGCGCCGCAGCGCCACGCCCGGCGTTGCTCAGCTGGCCTTGGCGGCGTTCTTCTGCTCGCGCTCGGCCATGCGCTGTTCCAGCTTGGCCAGCTCGTCGTCGATGCCCTGCAGCTTGGCCTGGCGATCGCTGTCGGAGAGCTTGCTGTCGGCGGCGACTTCGCTGCGCTTCTTGAACAGTTCCAGCTGGCGGATCGGCAGCAGCTGGTCGTTGTCGGAAGCACGGAACGGAGCCCACTGCAGCGCGGCGAGGATTTCCTTCTCGGCCGGCTTGGCGCCGTAGCTCATGAAGAACTCGCGCAGCCTGTTCTTCTGCTCGTCGCTCAGGCTCTTGCGCCACACCAGCGGGTCGGCCGGGATCAACGGCGAGGTCCAGATCACCTTGAGTTGGGCAGCCTTGTCCGGCGCGGTGATCTCAAGGCGCTCCATGCCTTCGCTGTTGAAGGTGCCGACATCGACCTGCTTGTTCGCCACCGACAGCGCGTTCACTTCGTGGCTGCCGTTGAGGCTGCGCTTGAAGGCCTGGCTGGCGTCGACCTTGTTCTTGGCGAACACGTAGTAGCCGGGCACCAGGTAGCCGGAGGTGGAGTTCGGGTCACCGTTGGCAAAGGTCAGGCTCTTAGCGTTCTTCAGCACGTCCTCGACCGAGTTCAGGGCGCTGTCCTTGTGCACGATCAGGTGGCTGTAGTAGCCCGGGCTGCCGTTGGCGGCGACGGTCTGGGCGAAGACTTCACCGCCGGCGCGGTCCACCGCTTCCATCGCCGACTTGTTGCCGTACCAGGCCAGGTCGACCTTGTCGAAGCGCATGCCCTGGATGACCCCGGCGTAATCGGGGGCGAAGAAGGCCTCCACCTCGTAGCCGGTCTGCTTGCTCATGTCGGCGAGGAAGGGTTCCCAGACGCTGCGCAGGTTCTGCGAAGACTCGGTGGAAATGATGCCGAAGGTGATGGTCTCGGCGGCTTGAGCGGTGCCGGCGAGGGCACCGGCCAGCAGCGTGGAGGCGGCGAGAGCACGGCTGAAGCGTTTCAACATGGAGGTCACTCCTTGGGTGTGGCGTTGGTTGTCGGGTGGCGTGGAGCTCAGCCGTTGACCAGCTGCAACGACCGCGGCTCGGCATTGCGGGCGCGGTCGGAGAACAGCAGGCTGGCGTCCAGATCGGCGCCGTAGAGGTCGTTGAGCAGGCGGTCGCTGAGCGCCGCCGAGGGGCCGTCGTAATGGATGCGCCCGCCCTTGAGCGCCACGGCGCGGGGGCAGTAGCGCAGGGCGTAATCGACCTGATGCAGGGTCACCACCACGGTCTTGCCGTCCTGGCGGTTGATGTCGGCGAGGATTTCCATGACCTTGCGCGCCGACTCCGGATCGAGCGAGGCGATGGGTTCGTCGGCGAGGATCACCTCGGCCTGCTGGGTCAGCGCACGGGCGATCGCCACCCGCTGCTGCTGGCCGCCGGAGAGCGTCGAGGCGCGCTGCGCGGCGCGCTCGGCCAGGCCGACGCGCTCCAGTGCGGCCATGGCCTGGCGCTTCTGCTCGTCGCTGAACATGCCCAGCGATCCGCGCCAGCGCGGCATGCGGCCGAGAAAGCCGAGCAGGACGTTGTCCAGCACGCTGAGGCGGGTGACCAGGTTGAACTGCTGGAAGATGTAGCCGATGTCGGCGCGCAGGCGGCGCACCTCGCCATGCAGGCGGCCGGTGGCCTGTACCTCGCGGCCGAGCACCTCGATGCGCCCGCCGGCGGAGCGGTCGCAGCAGGCCAGTCCGGCCAGGTGGCGCAACAGCGTGGACTTGCCGGAGCCGGACGCGCCGATCAGCGCCACCATCTCGCCCGGCTGTATCGCCAGGCCCAGGTCGAACAGCGCCTGCTTGCCGGCGAAGGTCTTGTTCAGTCGCTCGACTCGAATAGCCGCATTCATGTCTTGCCCTCTCGTCTGCGCGGCCGGGGAGGTCGGCCAACTTGTCTAGACGAGAAGGTAGTCAGGCTCTGTTGCAGTCCCGCTAAGCGTCCGTGAACCTGCGATGACCATTCGGTGAAGCTTCGACGGTCAGCGCAGCGGCCAGTCGGCGCACGCAAGGCTTTGCCTTCGCGGCGCGCGCCCCTAAGCTGGTCAGCGAGCTGCCGCGTCGCCTACACGACGGTCGGGCCTGTCAGAAAAGAGGAAGAGCATGAAACAGAAGATCGTATTCATCACCGGCGCCACCTCCGGCTTCGGCCGCGCCACTGCCCGCCGCTTCGCCGAGGCCGGCTGGGCGCTGGTCCTCACCGGGCGGCGCAGCGAGCGCCTGGAAGCGCTGCAGAGCGAGCTGTCGGCGAAGGTGCCGGTGCACATCGCCACCCTCGACGTACGCCATGCCGGCGCGGTGAAGGAGGTGGTCGAGCAGCTGCCCAGCGAGTTCAGCCAGATCGATTGCCTGGTCAACAACGCCGGCCTGGCGTTGGCGCCGCAGCCGGCGCAGCAGGTCGATCTCGCCGACTGGCACACCATGATCGACACCAACATCACCGGCCTGGTCAACGTCACCCACGCGCTGCTGCCGACGCTGATCGCCACCGGCAAGGGCGCTAGCATCGTCAACATCGGCTCGGTGGCCGGCCACTGGCCGTATCCGGGCGGCCACGTCTACGGCGCGACCAAGGCCTTCGTCGAGCAGTTCGGCTACAACCTGCGCTGCGACCTGCTCGGCACCGGCGTGCGCGTCACCGACATCGCGCCGGGCATGGCCGAAACCGAGTTCACCCTGGTCCGTACCAAGGGCGATCAGGACGCCAGCGACCGGCTCTACCGCGGCACCACGCCGCTGACCGCCGAGGACATCGCCGAGCAGATCTTCTACGTCGCGACCCTGCCGGATCACATCAACATCAACCGCCTGGAAGTGATGCCGACGCGTCAGGCCTGGTCGCCGTTCAATATCGATCGCGACAAGTAATCGGCTCCAGGAGGGCGTGGCGCGCAATGCGCCGCGCCTGCTGCATGCCTCGCAAACAGGCCGTTCAGACGTATCGTTAACCCAAGCGTAACGATTGTGTCCGCTGCTTGATTGATGACCCTTCGGTCACGTCCCTACTGTGCGCTCCACAAGCGGAAAAACTGTGGAGTCGCCATGACAACAACAATCTCCCCACCGCCGCAGTGGTCGCGTCGTCGCGCTGAAAAAGCCCGTCGTCTCGATCAGGTGCGCAGCCTCGCCGATGGCGTGGTACTGCCCAGCGAGCGGATCGTCGAGGCCCTGGAACTCTTGATCGCCCCTGGCGACCGGGTGGTGCTCGAGGGCAACAACCAGAAGCAGGCGGACTTCCTCTCCCGCTCGCTGGCCAAGGCCGACCCCGGCAAGCTGCATGACCTGCACATGATCATGCCGAGCGTCAGCCGCGCCGAGCACCTGGATCTGTTCGAACGGCAGATCGCCCGCAAGCTCGACTTCTCCTTCGCCGGCCCGCAGAGCCTGCGCATCAGCCAGCTGCTCGAAGACGGCCTGCT
>Ga0310345_10000605_pt1 | contig 48987 bp, 45 predicted proteins | sample HC15DNA20500_MG_FD_204667 | JGI IMG/M metagenome (GOLD analysis project Ga0310345, IMG submission 204667) | Marine microbial communities from station ALOHA, North Pacific Subtropical Gyre - HC15-DNA-20-500_MG | ecosystem: Environmental > Aquatic > Marine > Oceanic | place: Pacific Ocean: North...
GAAGAAGAAGAAGAAGAAGAGGAGGAGATCATCTCCTGATGACACGTCGCGCCATCTGCTCATCCTAGTCCTACCTCAGGGTCGATCGTTGAGCTGCCTCTGAGTCGATCTTTGACTCAGATGGGTCGTGGAGCTGTTCCAGATTCGCAAGGCTGCGGCCTACTTGAACGCAGAGCTCGTCGAGCGCTGAGTCGTTGTCCGCATCGATGGGTGCACCGAAGGCAAACACAACCCGCGCAAACGGCTTGGGAATCTGGAAGCGGTCCCAGGTTCGTCTAAGAACCCACCGACCACTGGGAACGGCGACCACCGGTAGAATCAGTGCTCCTGTTGCCTGGGCGATCTCAACTACACCCGCCTTGACGACACCCCTGGGACCCCGCGGTCCGTCAACCGCCATCGTGCATGGCTTGTTGCCGGAAACGAAATCGATCAACTCCACGAGTGCCCGGCGGCCGCCCTTCTTCTTGCCTTCTTTTTGCGACGAGCCACGGACGGGCGTGATGCGATGCAATCTGCACAAGGGAATGAGGAGATCACCATCTGCCGAGCGCGACACCATGGCGGCACACGCCTTCTCTCCGTGATTCATTCCAGCGGTGATTTGATGCGCGTGAAGAATTGCGTAGATGTATCCACGGTTCGAGGCCTTCAACCCCTCACGTGGGTCGTCGTGGAATTTGACCCGCAACGTCCAATTGATTGTGGTCAGAACGATGGCGCTGAGCCAAGCAAGCAGTGAGCGAGGAACGACGGTCATCTCGTGACCACGAATCCCAGTTTCGTGATCCGCCCTCCCGGCCCCACCGCCCAACCGGACCCCGGTGAGGAGAACGCCACCGCCCAGTAGGTGAGCGTGACGCTCGACTGCCACGTCCGGCCCCCGTCCGCGCTCCAATCGAGCCCTCTCGGACCGACCGCTACGGCAGCTCCCCCCATGAGCAAGGCGGAGCCGTACACGGGCCCCTCCATCTCGAGAGCACCACCCGAGGTCCACGTGAGGCCGCCGTCCGCGGTTATGGCGACGTTCTCGGTACACACCGAGTCCTGACCGATCCGCCCACCCAACGCGAGGCCGATCTCATCCGGCCCCACCTGCACCGTGGTCAGGCCCGCTCCCAAGCCGCCGACCACGGGCGCGTCCGTCACTGACCACGACTGTCCGTAGTCCGCAGTTCGCAGTATGCGCGCCCGCTCCGCATTGCCCATGGCGACCCATGCGCGCCCCTCGTCGCCCGCAGCCACGCATGTACCGCTCGCGGCGAATCCGCCCTCTCCGTCCTGCGCTGCTGGTAACCCCTCGACTGGGACCCGCTGCCATGTGGATCCACCGTCCATGGTCAACAGAAGAAACGGGACGCCGTCCACTGCGTCCCCGTGCGCCAATCCTCGGTTCACGTCCCAGAAGTCCATGCAATCCAGGAACGCGTCGGGGTGATCGGCCATGTATTGCAGCGTCCAGTTTCGCCCCGCGTCATCCGTCCGGTAAATCCGCGACAGTTCGCCGGTGCCCGCGCTCATCAGGTAGGCGGTCCCCTCGTTGAAGGCGGCAACGTCGCGGAACTGGAGGCCTTCGGCGTCGGGCATCACAGAAGAGATCCACGTTCGGCCACCATCTGAGGTGCGCGCGTAGGTGGCTTCGTGCCCGCTGACCCATACGACGTCGTCGTTAACGGGGCTCACGGCCTGCAGCAGCGCGTCGGTCCCCGACGACTGCTGGCTCAGCATGAGTCCACGCACCGGTTCGGGCTCGGTGGTGACGTCCGAGGGCGGCGCCTCAGTACATGAAGCGACCTGAAATACGAGCAACCCGGTGACAAGAAAGCGGCGCATGCGTCTTCACGGCTCGTGGCAGGAATCGACGTGGATCGACGAAGCTAAGGACGACGGACTGTACGCCGCTATCACAACCGCTTGCGGAACGCGTCCGCAACGTGCTCCTTAAGACCCACTCCATAAGTTTGAACCTTACGGCCTTCCAACTCTGCCAGCCTTCGCCATGAAAAACTCGTTCCGTCATACGGTCTTGATTCTTTCAGTCGCCCTCGTGTCTTCCTGTGGTGGCGAACCCCCCGCCGACGCCGAAGAAACTGGGGCGCCTGAGGCCGCGCCCGCCGCGACCATGGCATCCGTATCCATTGGCTCGCCTGCCGATGGCGCGGCGATCATGACGACCTCGGTTACGGTGACGCTCACGGTGGATGGCGTTCAGATCGTGCCGGCGGGTGACATGACCGCAGGTACCGGTCATCACCATTTATATCTCGACGCCGACCTGGCGGCTGCTGACGCGCCCGTGCCCTCGATTCCAGGAAGTGTGGTGCACATGGGTGATGGCTCGGCCGAGTACACGTTCGAAGGCGTTTCGGCCGGCGAGCACCGCCTGATCGCCGTCGTGGCGGACGGAATCCACGTTCCGCTCAACCCGATGGTGGTGGACACCGTGATGTTCACGGTCAACAACTAGGGACTGGGAGCCCGGCTCGCCCTCAAATCAACACAGGCAAGATCTCCCCAATCTGCCCCCGCAGCACCACGTCCGCCAAGTCGTCCATTTCAGTGGCTTCTGCGTTCAAGGTCACCACGCTCGCTCCTGCTCGATGGGCAACGGGCACGACGGCCGCGATGGGAAACACTGCTAGTGTGGTTCCAATGGCGAACATCAAGTCGCACTCGAGGGCGGCTTGCTGGGACCGCGCCAGGTCCTCCGCCACCAGGCCCTGACCGAAGGAAATGGTCGCCGACTTGAGGATGCCCCCGCAGCTCAGGCACGCGGGGTCCGCCTCACCTGCACGCACTCGCTCGAATGCGACCTCCATGGGAGCGCGGTCGCCGCACGACATGCACATCACCTCGCGCATCGTGCCGTGGATCTCTACGACTTTTTCGGGATTCGTGCCGGCGTCCTGGTGCAGGCCGTCGACGTTCTGGGTGACGAGAGTGTGGAGCTTTCCCCGCCGTTCCAGGGCGACGAGCGCACGGTGACCAGCATTCGGCTTCGCTCTGCGTGCGGCTGAATCGAGCTTCGACTTCCAGGACCGCTCGCGCAGCTCCCCGTCCGCCATGTAGTGCTGGATGGTGGCCATCTTCTCGGCTTCCGGGTTCTTGGTCCACACTCCTTTGGGCCCGCGGAAGTCCGGGATGCCGGATTCGGTGGAGATTCCTGCCCCGGTCAGCACAACGATCCGACCGGAAGCGTCGATGAGCTCACGCGCTCGTTCGAGGCTTGAGTCGTGCCCTGAAGCGTCGTAGGTCATGGCCGGCCCTGATGCTGCGAAGGGTCTTGTTCGTATCTTGCTTGCAGAGAGAACCTACGGGACTGAGTCCCCTCGACCATGCGCCGCCCGGAATGAGCAACGACGACAAGCAGCGATTAAGCGAGGAGATGGCTGCTCGTCTGTGGCAGCGAGCTGCCGAGCTGCAGTCCGAGGCCGCAAAGCGTATCGAAGCCACGTCTCGGCTTGCGGCCGAGGCAGAGATCTCGGAACCGGACACATCGGGCTACGCCCTGGGCCACGTGCGCCAAGCCGCGGAGGAAGCGGGCATCACTGGGGAGTTCGTAGACGCAGCACTCGCAGAGGTCACGGCTCATGACGTCGCCGGGCACCACAAGAACTCCGTAATGGACAGCCTCGCACAGAGGATTCTGGGTACAGGTCCGGAGTTCCTCGAGGTCCGTCGCGTAGTGGCGGCTCCTGCCGAGGACATCTACAAAACGATGCAAGGCAGCTTCCCGGCTCCCCCCTTCAATCTCTCCCTACGTGACATCCAAGGCGACGTGCTGCGCGGAGGTGTCATGGTCTTCGACGTACCCAGCATCACGGCCCTGAGCTACACCTCTTTTGAATACGAGATCTCCTGGGCGTCCCTCAAGCAGATCATGGTCTCGATACATCCGGTGGGTGAAGAGTCTTGTGAGGTGGTCGTACGGTCATCCGTTCGCTTCCACCGCCGTCTCATAGGAGGACTTGGCACCGCGCTTGCAAGTGCGGCCGGGCTCGGTGGCGGAGTCTTTGGCGTCAGCTTGGGATTGGCCGTAGGTACAGGTTTGGGTTTGGCGACCGCGGGACTCATGCCGTTTGTTGGTGGGCTCGCTCTGCTGGCCGGTGGGACACTCGGGACCGCAACACGGCCGGTGTTCAGGAAGCTCTATGGGTACGGACTGGGCCGGGGCCTGCGGGGTTTAGAGGGGCTGCTTGGCGCGCTCAACGTGGCGGTAATCGCGGGCTGGGGGGCCGGGTCCCCCTCTCGCGACGATGCGGGTCAACGCGGCTGGACGCGAGACGAACTCGGCGGTCGTGACAAGTTGAGTGACCCCGGGGAGTAGCCGCTGTCCGGACTATCCCGCTGGCTCAGAGCCTCTGAAACCCTCCAGTCTTCTCCACCACAACCGGAAAGCTACCGATCCTCTTCGGGACGCGACCGCCGGCTTTGGAGTCGGAGACATATACGGTGAGGCACGGCTTGCCACCGCGCTCGCCAATCGAAGTCCCCGAGATGCCGGGGCGGCCCATGACTTTGCCGTTGAGTTCGCGCTGGGCGGTCTTGATGTCGCCGGCCATTAGATGCTACGACGAATCGTGATCAATTGCCGTCGATCGTGACGCCGAAGCGATCCAGCACCACATCGATGGGGTTGGCTAGCGTGGAGACGGCCGTGCCCGCAAAGAGCAGCCCAACCGGCCGCCGGTCTGCGAGCAGAAAGCCGTCGCTCACGATGAGCGACCCCGAGTCTCCGCCCGCACTGAAGCCGTTGCCCGAGATCACGATCTGATCCTCGAAGCGCGCGGTTCCCGCCACGTAACCGACATCGATGGTCGCGTTGAGACCGGTGATTCGACCCTTGGTATAACCGGTGGTGCGGCCATACTTCTGCACCTCCGTGCCGATCTTGGCTTCGATGGTCCAGCTTCGGGGCGCGCCGTAGCCACCCTCGGGCGTCTCGTTGTGCAGATCGTCCGCGGTCGTGAGCGCCACAGCCGCGTCGATCTTGTTCATGCCGCAGAGGCGGCCACTGCAGAAGTCGATCGCCTCGTAGTCGTGTAGCGTGCCGAGCACGTCATCGGGGTCACGCCCGCCATCGACCCTACCGGGCTGCAGCAGATTGTCGCCCATCTTCCCGCCATTGTTCGCCGCAAAGATGTGATTGTTGCTGAGCGCAAAAATGCGCGAGCCGTCCGTCACGCGGGCACCGATGGTGCCGGCGGTCACACTCGGATGCCCTGTGCTGACCCCGATGGGTACAGGCCGTGGGAAGTTCTTCTTGGGATCGACCGCCTCGGCATCTGCCGGAGTCGGCATGTCCCCTAGGGCCAGGAAGGGTCCGGTGACTTCCGTTTCGACTTCCACGCCCACCATGTACTGGGGGAAGCCGGCGACCGCAGCGATCGAGGTCACATAGACTTTGAGAACGGCGTGCCCTCGTCCGTCCACGCCAATGGCGGTACCCACCACGCCCTCGCGTGCAAGCCAGTCATCGGTGACCTGTTCCTGGAGCGCCAACGCTGCCTCGAAAGAGGCTCCGCTGAAGGCAAAGGGATCTTGGGGACCCGCAAAAATCAGCAGGTCCGCCCCGAGGGCGAGCAAGAGCAGCGCCCGCGTCCGAAATAGTCGTCGTATGCTCATGTAAGGGTATACGACGAACCGCCCCCGAAGGGTTCCTTCGGCAATAGCCAGGTTGCCCATCACGTGGCATCTTCACGCCCCTGATTCATCCAGTACGCGCCCGACCGGGCCCGGGAGGCACGCATGATCCGTGCAGCACGCCGTACTTTCGAGCTAGCAGCCGCCACCGCTTTCTTGCTGATCGCGACCGCCCTCCCTGTTACCGCGCAGCGCGACGGCGGTGGTGGAGGCGGCAGCAATTCCGGCGACCTGTCGTCTATCGAAGAGAAGACGGCCGATATGGAGAAATTGGACGGCTTCCTCCCGCTCTATTGGGACTCGGACCTCGGGCAGCTCTGGATGGAGATCCCAGAGCTCGACCAGGAGATGATCCATTTCATGGGGTTCGGCGCTGGCTTGGGGTCGAACGACCTCGGTCTCGACCGCGGCGCGCTGCGTGGCTCCCGCATCGTCGAATTCGAGCGCGTGGGGCGCAAGATCATGATGGTTCAGCCCAACTACCGCTTCCGCGCCATCACCGACAACCCGAGCGAAGCAAAAGCGGTGCGCGACGCTTTCGCGCGATCGGTGCTCTGGGGGTTCACCGCGGCCGCCGAGACCGACGGCCGTGTGCTCGTGGACATGACGGGCTTCTTGATGCGGGATGCCGTAGGCGCTGGGAACCGAATGGGGGGCTACCGGCTCGACAACAGCCGCAGCTCGGTCTACATGGACATGACAGACGTCTTCCCGAGCAATACGGAATTGGAGGTTGAACTCACCTTCGTTTCGGGCGACGGTGGTGGTCGAGGCGGTCGTGGCGGAGGCCGTGGCGGTGGAGCCTTCGAGGGGGTGGGCTCGGTAGCCTCCACAGGTGAGGCTGCGACGATCCGCATTCATCACTCTTTCTTCGAGCTGCCGGACGACGACTACGAGACGCGCGCCTTCGATTCGCGTTCCGGCTACGGTTCGTCGTCGTATCAGGACTATGCGGTCGCGCTCGGAGAGGACATGACGCAGCGCTTCGTTCGACGGCATCGGCTGAAGAAGGTCGACCCCAACGCCGCCATGAGCGATCCGGTCGAGCCCATCATCTATTATCTCGATCCCGGCACACCGGAGCCTGTGCGGTCCGCTCTGCTCGACGGCACCCGCTGGTGGAATCAGGCCTTCGAGGCCGCCGGCTACCGCAACGCGTTCCAGGTCCTGATGCGCCCAGACAGCATCAGCTCCCTCGACGCACGCTACAACGTGATCAACTGGGTACACCGCTCGACACGCGGCTGGAGCACCGGTGGATCGGTGACCGACCCGCGCACGGGCGAGATCATCAAGGGCGTGGTCACGCTCGGCTCACTGCGGGTGCGTCAGGACTACATGATGGCCGAGGGCCTGCTCTCGCCGTATGCATCCGGCGACGAGACGCCTCCCGAGTTGGCGGTGTGGGCGCTCGCTCGCATTCGTCAACTCGCGGCACATGAAGTCGGCCACACCATCGGTCTCGGCCACAACTACTACAACAGCAGCGCGGGGCGAATCTCGGTACTCGACTATCCGCACCCCCTCGTAACGTTGAACCGCGATGGTTCCCTCGACCACTCCCAGGTCTACGACGTCGGCATCGGTGAGTGGGACAAGGTGGCGGTCACCTACGGCTATCAGGATTTCCCCGCTGGTACCGACGAGGAAGCCGAGCTCCAGCGCATCCTGCAGGACGCCTGGGACGACGACATCCGCTACATGACGGGTCAGGATGTCGGGACCACGCCCCAGGCTGATCAATGGGCAAATGGAACAGACATGGGGAGCGAGCTGGATCGCATGATGGACGTGCGCGCCGCCGCGCTGTCGCGCTTCGGTGAGACCGCGATCAAGAACGGCACGCCCATGGCGAAAGTCGAAGAGGTGCTTGTGCCGCTCTACATGTACCATCGCTACCAAGTCGAGTCGACGGTCACCGCCGTGGGGGGCGTCGGATACGTCTACGCGACCCGGGGTGACAACCTCACGCCGCACTGGCGCATCCCGGCGGACGCGCAGAACCGCGCTCTGGATGCGCTCATGCGCACACTGTCTCCGTCGGAACTGGCGTTGCCCGAGTCGATTCTCGCGCTCATCCCGCCGCGTCCCCCGGGTTTCGGCCGAAGCCGCGAGACGTTCCCTCGTTACACCGGCGGCGCGTTCGACGCGCTCACTCCCGCAGTCGTCGCTGCGAGTACCACGGTCAATTCGCTGCTCACATCAGACCGAGCGGCCAGAATGGTCGAGCAGCACATGCTCGATTCGTCTTTGCCGAGCCTGCGAGATGTGCTGGGCCGCCTCATCGACGCGAGCTTCGGTGCTTCGGCGAGCGGTGCCTACGAGGCAGAGGTCAAGCACGTGGTCGAGGGCCTGGTAATCGATCGCATCAAGTGGCTCGCGGAGAACGCGCCGATGCTGCAGGTGCGCACAGCTTCTACCGCGGTGCTGCAGCGTATGCATACGAATCTCATGGCGATGAACGACTCGCCCCAGGCCGCGACACTCGCGCTCGATGTGCAGCGGTTCTTACAGCGTCCGGCTACGCCCGTGACCACACCCAACTCGGTATCCGCGCCTCCGGGCGCACCGATCGGCGACCCGGGGCTGCAGTGGATGGGGCAGCCGGCGCAGGACTGGCTCGGCCTAGAGCCGTGGTGCACCTGGGGAGTCGGCATTTTGGATTTCTACCGCTGACGAGGAGTACCGATGCCGGAGACCATCCCCGTCTTCGACGGCCACAACGATACGCTCACGAAGATTCGCCACGGAGGGCCGGACGCTCAGCCTTCCTTCCTCGAGCGCAGTGAGCTAGGCCATCTGGACCTGCCGCGGGCCCGCGAGGGCGGGCTCGCGGGAGGATTCTTCGCGATCTTCACGTCCTCGCCCGATCACCAACGGGTCATCGGCCCACTCCTGGGCCCAGACGGGGAAGTCGTGCCTGGTGGGAGGTCGATTCAGCTGCCTCCGCCGCTCGACCGCGACATCGCGACGGCATGGACGCTGTCGGTGATGTCCGACGCGTTCCGGCTGGAAGCCGAATCGGAGGGCGAGATCGAGGTGGTGCGCACGGTAGCGGATCTCCGGCGTTGCATCGACGAAGGCACGTTCGCAATCATCCTGCACATCGAGGGCGCGGAGTCGATCGACGAGAACCTGGAGACGCTCGACGTCTTCTACGAGGCCGGCCTACGCTCGCTCGGGCCGGTGTGGAGCCGCCCGACGATATTCGGTCACGGGGTCCCGTTCGACTTCCCGCGCAGCCCCGATACCGGCCCGGGGCTCACGCCAGCAGGGCATCGCTTGGTCGAGCGCTGCAACGAGCTCGGAGTCTTGATCGATTTGTCGCACCTGAACGAAAAGGGATTCTGGGACGTCAGCCGTCTCTCGAACGCGCCGCTGGTCGCCACCCACTCGGCGGCCTGGGAGCTTTCTCACACGCCGCGCAACCTCACGGACGAGCAGATCGACACCGTCGGGAAGAGCCGTGGCGTAGTGGGAATCAACCATGCTGCGGCGTTCCTGCGGGCTGACGGGAATGGCAGCGGCGAGGTCGCCACTCCGCTCACCGAGATCGTACGCCACGCGCGCTACGTAGCCGACCGGATCGGAGTCGACCACGTCGCGCTCGGTTCCGACTACGACGGCGCGAGGATTCCGAGCGACATGGGTGACGTGACCGGACTGCCCCGCCTCATCGAGGCGTTCCGGGACGCGGGGTTTGATGAGAAGGAAATCGAGCAGGTTGCGTACAGGAATTGGTTGCGCGTGCTCGGAGAAACTTGGCGCGACTGAGTTCCGTACATTCCAACGCGTGCGGCTATCAACGGGGGGGGTGAGAGAATGACCTCGGACGGGAGCCGACGATTCACCGACCGAGAGGTCGCGATGGTGCTGCGCAAGGCCTCGGAGATCGAAGAGCGGGAGGGCTCGGCCGGGAGCGGCGGGCTATCCCTGGAGGATCTACAGGAGATCGCTCGCGAGGTCGGTATCGCCCCAGAGGCGATCGCAAAGGCGGTCGACGGCTTGGACACTGGTCGGGTACGTACGCATCTGCTCGCGGGCGCTCCCGCAGCGCACAAGGCAGTGCATGCGGTCCGTGGAGAGCTCAACGACGAGGCGCTCGGACAGCTGATCGGCTTGATGGACGACGAAACCGACTCTGCCGGAGCAATCTCCGAGGCGCTGGGCACGGTACGTTGGACCGCCAGAGACCGGATCCAGACCACCCAGGTCTCCCTGACGCCACAGAACGGCGAGACCGTGATCCAGGTAGTCGAGAAGGTGCGTCCACGTTTGCAACGCCTGACTCTTCTCCTCCCAACCGCATGGGCCACCATGTTCGCAGGCGACTTCATGAGCTGAACAGACGCGACGGCTGCTGGAACTGCGGCGGCGTTTGTGGCCGCCGCACTGGCAGGAAAAGCCGTGGGCCGCTTCTTCTGGAACCGGCTCTGCGCGCGCAGTCGCGTGCGGGTCGAGCACCTCGTTGCGACGCTTTCGCGTCACGCCTACGACGCGAGCAAGAAGGGACTCCTGGTGCTGGCGGAGGAGCCCGAGGGCTGAGCCGGGAGACCCCTGGCGCGCACTTCCCGCTCCGTGCGGGGTGTCACTACCGTAGCACACGCCACACACGAGGACGAAGGAGTTTCTCCATGTCATCGGCCATACGCCCCACGCTTTGGGTGCTTTTGTCGTTGCTGGCTCTCGCGCTGCTACCGACAATGGCGTCGGCCACCTGGTCGGTGATCGCCATCGACGCCCGCACGGGTCGGCTCATCGTGGCGTCCGCGACGTGTGTACCCCAGGGGCGCTTCGCGGGCTTCCCCGCCAAGGGTCTGATGGACATCCAGGCGATTGTCGTGCCCGGGATCGGCGTGGCGGCGGCCCAGGCGGGCGTGGACGGTACGCGTGAGAACCAGCGGCTCATCTACGCGCAGGTCAAGGCAGGCACCCACCCCGAGCAGATCCTCGCGCTGCTCAAGGCCGATCCCAACATCGAACGCCGGCAATTCGGCATCATCGATCGGCAAGGCCGTTCGGCGGGCTTTTCGGGAAGCGGAAACAACCCAGCGTCGCTGTCCGTGCAGGCGCGCGTGCCGGGCACCAACATCTACTACTCGGTGCAAGGCAACATCCTGGCTTCCGACGCGGTGGTCCACGACGCGGCGCGCGCGCTCGAGCAGACCCAAGGAACGCTCGCCGACCGTGTGATGGCGGCCATGGAGGCCGCAGACGAGGCCGGCGGCGACGTGCGCTGTACCTGCGAGAGGGAGCCGCTTCCCGACGCGCCTTGCGACAGCAAGAACGCACACGTGGCGTACATCCTGGCCGCTGACGACGGCGACGCCGAGGGCGATTCGTTCAATGACGGTGACTACGACATGTACATCAACGTCACGGACAATGACATTCAGCGGCACGAAAACGCCAACCCGGTCATCACGCTGCGCATGCGCTACGACGCATGGAAAGCCGATCAGCGCGGCAGCAAGTAGAACGCTTCGGCGAGGTCGAATTCGGTTGCGAAAACTCCGCCCCGGCCTGACCATGGCGTTGAAAAATTCGTCCCACGGAGAATCGATGCGCAGTCAGCGTTTCTTTGCGATCGGCGCGGTAGCACTGATCGCCGGTTTGTGGCTACAGGTGCCGATCGCCGCACAGGGGGTCCCGCTCGGTCTCACGAGTGCCAGCGGCCAAGGCGTGACGCCCGCCTACGAGGGGTGGTATGCCAACCCGGATGGCACCTTCACGCTCTCCTTCGGCTACTTCAACCGAAATACCGACCAGGTGCTCGAGATCCCGTTGGGTGAGAACAACTCGATCGAGCCCGCCGAGTTCGACGGCATGCAGCCGACCCGCTTCGAGGCCCGACGGCATTGGGGCGTGTTCGGGATCGTCGTTCCAGCGGACTTCGGGCAGCATGCGACGGTTACGTGGACCATCAAGATGGGCAGCCACGAATACTCCATCCCCGCCGCTCTGAAGACCGATTGGAAAATCGACGCACTCGAAGGCGAAGGCGCGAATGGAAATACGCCGCCGCGGCTTTCTTTTGTGGAGGGAGGCCCCGACGGTGCCGCGCCTCTCGGCATCGTGGGTCCCGCACTACATGGCAACGTCGGTGAGCCTGTGGAGGTCACCGTTTGGTCGAAGGACGACGCCGTGGCCGGCGCTGGCCTGGCCGCGGCGTTCTCCGGGGGCCGCGGGAGAGCCCCGCCACGGGTGACGCTGACCTGGTTCAAGCATCAGGGCCCGGGACAGGTGATGTTCAGCCAGGGAACCGAGCGCGTGCCGGCCGAGGGTGGCATGATGACTACGACCGCCACATTCGACGCGCCGGGAGAGTACATTCTGAGGGTGAGGGCGAACGATTCGGCAGTCGCCACGTCCGGCCACTCCCAATGTTGTTGGACGAACGGCTTTGTGAAGGTCACGGTCCGTTAATATGGGACGGTCCGTTTTACACTAGAAGGAGCGCCACATGCGAGAGACGGCGAGTTCGATGTTGCTGAAGGCGGGCACCGGTGTTCTGACGCTTGCGATCACTTTTGCCATTGGCGGCGGAGATGTCGTGGCCCAGGAGAGCCTCGACGACGACGTGACCTACGCGCGCGATGTCGCGCCGATTCTGCAGCAGAACTGCCAGGTCTGTCACCAACCAGGATCCATCGCGCCCATTTCGCTGATGACCTACGACGACGCCCGCCGGTACGCGCGGCGGATTCGTTCGAAGGTCGCGGAGCGCTCGATGCCGCCATGGCACATCGACCGCAGCGTCGGCATCCAAGACTTCAAGAATGACCGCGGCCTAACGGACGCCGAGATCGAGACGATCGTTCAGTGGGTCGACAACGGCTCACCGTTCGGGGACGAGGCTGATATGCCCCTGCCAATGGAATTCCCCGACCCGAACGACTGGCAGTTCGCGCCCGACTTCGGGGAGCCGGATATGGTCTTCGTTTCCGAAGCATATGACCTCGACGCCGTGACGCAGGACAAGTGGTATCGGCCCATCACGGAGACCGGGATCACCGAGGAGCGCTGGGTCAAGGCGATCGAGATCCGGCCGGTGGGTTTGGGGAGTCGCAGAATCATTCACCACGCGCTCGCGTTCCTCCTGCAGGATGAGGAGCAGGGCGAGCGGAGCGCGGGATCCGCGGAGGTGACCGATCGCGGAGCCATGGGAGGCCCTGGACTCTTCATGGAATGGGCGGTCGGCAAGCGCGGCGAGATCTTCCCCGAGGGCGCGGGAAAGCTGATGATGCCCGGCGCGAGGATTCTCTGGGAAATGCACCTGCACGCCATCGGTGAGAAGGTGGAGGCCGGCCAAGTGGAGCTCGGTGTCTGGCTCTACCCCGTCGGCGAGACACCCCGGAACCGCACGCGTCTGAACATGTTCGACGCGCGCGGCCGTTCGGATCTCGACATTCCGCCGGGCGAGGTCGCGGTGACTCAGGACTTCCACGTACTGAAGTGGCCTGCGCGCTTGGAGAACTTCCAGCCGCACATGCACATGCGCGGCAAAGCGATGTCGATGGAGGCGATCTATCCCGACGGCCGCAAGAGGATCCTGAGCCAGGTCAACAACTTCCAGTGGCAGTGGCACGTCAACTACATCTTCGCGGACGACGCGGCTCCGCTGTTGCCGGCAGGTACGACGCTCGTGATCACGGCTTGGCACGACAACACCGCTGAAAACGCGAACAACCCCGATCACACACAGTGGGTCGGATGGGGTGATAGGACGGTCGACGAGATGGCCCACGCTTGGGTCGACGTCACCTACCTGACCCAGGAAGAATACAAGAGCGAAGTCGCCAAACGCGAAGGGAAGACCGCCGATCCGGCGAACGATGAGGACGGGCTGCCAGCTCCTGCGAACCGGTAGGGCTTGGCACTAGGCTCGTCCTTCCTGAACATGAGCACAGCCGGGGGATCTCGGATCCCCCAGCTGTTTCTTGCGCGGTGGCTGCACTCTACAGCGGGAAAATCATCTATGGCGAAGCAACGATGGGCTACGGGACTCGCGTTGGCCCTCATCATTGGCGGTTGCTCGCAACCGGCCCCGCTCGTTCGCACCGCCGACCCGGACGCTCGAGGCTATACGGACAAGGACTTCCCTCGCATCCGAGAGCTCGCTGTCAACGTGTACTCGTACGAGCAACTCCGCTCCGCCGGTGACGAGCGCTTCACGACTGTGAGCATGTTCGTGGTTACCGGCGAGGGTGTTCTGGTGGCGGACGGTCAGGGGAGTGTCGAAGAGACGCAGCGAATGATCGACCACATTGCCGAAATCACCGACCAACCGATCACGCATGTGGTGATCTGCTCGGACCACGGCGATCACACGGCTGGCAACTCCGCTTTCCCCAGCGCCGCCGTCTTTCTAGCGCACGCAACGTCTGCCACCGCTCTGGCTTCTAGTGCGAACAACCCGAGCCGTCGCGAAGACGCCCCCCCGGCCGTGCTCGCCACAGAGGTCGTGCGCGATGCGACGACCATTATGCTAGGTGACACGGAGATTGAGGTGCTCTTCCTCGGCCGGGCGCACACCGGAGGCGACCTCTCCGTCTATCTTCCCGCCGAGAAGATCCTCTTCATGAGCGAGGCGTACCTGCACCGGGTCTTCCCGGCCATGCGTACGGCGTTCCCGTCGGAATGGGTAGCGATGATCGAGCGTGCACAGGCCATGGACGTGGACATCTACGTGCCCGGCCACGGTTTCGTCGATTCGCCCGAGGCGCTCGAGGAGGAACTCGAGACCTATCGGCAAGCGCTGATGACCGTCATCGCGGAGGCCACGCGACTGCACAGTCAGGGGTTGAGCCTGGAGGATGCGCAGGCACAAGCGGACGTTGGAGACCTCGAGACATGGTCACTGAGTTCGAGCCAGAAGGCGCGTGCGTTGCAGCAAGTGTACGCGGAGCTGAACGGAGAACTACCAAGGGAGTCCGGGTGACACATTCCATCGCAAGCGCGCTCATACAGGGCTCGCAGAACAGGTCGGGAAACGACCCCATCTTCTCACTCAATGCGGAAGCCGCGAGCCGTAGCGCCGCTGGCGAGTCCATCCTGAATGCGACGATGGGCGTGCTGATGGACGACGCAGGCAAACTGGCGGTCATGTCCAGCGTGTCCGAGGCGCTCCAGCGGGTTCCGCTGGAGCGCGCAGCCGCGTACTCCCCGATCGCGGGGGCAGCTGGGTTCCTGTCGGCGACCATCTCGGATCTCTTCGACGACGGTCCGCTCGCCGCGCAATCCATTTCGGCGGCTACTCCCGGCGGGACGGGTGCGATCCACCACGCGGTCGTCAACTTCCTGGAACCCGGACAGAGCGCGCTGACCTCCAGCTATTACTGGGGCCCCTACGGCGTGATCACAGGGCACTCGGGGCGAGGAGTCGACACCTTCCGCATGTTCGGGGAAGATGGGCGCCTCGATCTCGACGCGATGGCCATCGGTATCGACCGCCACATCGATCAGCAGGGGCGAGCGCTGCTGTTGCTCAACTTCCCGTGCCACAACCCGACGGGGTATTCGTTGGATGAGTCGGAGTGGGTCGGTGTCGCGGAAGTCATTCGCATGGCGGGCGAACGAGCGCCCGTCGCTACCGTACTCGACTGTGCATACCTACGCTTCCAGGATCCAGAGTCCGACCACTGGTTGCACGCCATCGAGACCATGCTCGAGTCGGGCACCGTGCTGGTGGCGTGGACCGCCTCCAAAACCTTCGCGCAATATGGCGCGCGAATCGGAGCACTCATCGCGATGCACCGGGACGCGGATGAGCGTGTGAGCCTCACGAACGCGCTCTCGTACTCGTGTCGCGCAACCTGGTCCAACTGCAACCACCTCGGTCAACTGGCCATCGCTGAGCTGCTCACGGACCTGGACCTGAAGGGGCGTGCGGACTCCGAACGCGATGGCTTGATCGAGATGCTGCGAGGACGCGTGGCGGTCTTCAACGAAGGAGCCGCCGCAGCCGGGCTGGACCTTCCGCGCTATGAAGGCGGCTTCTTCGTCGCGGTCTTCACCCCCGACGGCGAAAAGACCGCTGAGGCCATGCGAGCCGAAGGCGTCTACGTCGTGCCCATGGAGGGTGCAGTCAGGGTCGCGCTGTGCGCCACGCCGGAAGCGCAGGTTCCCCGGATCGTGGAAGCACTGCGGATCGGGGTGGCTGCGGCAGCCAGCTAAGCGGCTCTTCGGACTTCTCAATAGCTCGGCCGAGGGCTGCTGCCGCGCGGCTAGCGCCCGGCAGCCGCCCGCCCGAGCCTGATCGCGTCGTCGGCTTCCGAACCGCGCATGAGCAGTCCTAGGAACCCCTCATCGATGCGGCGAGCCACATCGTCGCGGTTTGCCGTGATGATGTCGGGGACACCGACTCGCTTGGTGTGCGCCAGTATTTCCTGGTTTCCGGCCTCACCCGCCTCGCGGTCACCGCCCAGGGCCCCGGTCAGACTGCCGATCCCACAAGCCAGAACGCTGTAGCCCGGTGTGTCCGCGATCGCCCGAGCTTCGGCCAACGCGCCCGGATCCTCGATCATGATCATCGCGATCGTGGTCCCTGTCGGGTTCGCGGGCGACCATACATTGGCTCCAGCGTCCGTGAAGAAACTCACCGCCAGGGCCGCCTCTTCGGCACTGCGCACGTGTGGCAATACAACCCCGTCGGCGCCGCGCTCGAGCGCCTCGACGACGCGCGCCCGGGCCGCCTCTGGGCCGTCCGTCGAGATCGGGGGAATGCGCACAAGCAGGGTCTTTCTCTCAGGGGTCCCTTCCCTGCCCAGCCCGCTAGAAATGGCGGAGATGGCCTCCGCGTCATACGAGCCTTCGAGGTTCAGGAAGAGGTAGTCCAACAGGTCGTTCCGGCCGAGCTCGGTGCCGCCGTCGGCAGTGTAAAGCGCAGGGAGCCGTTCACCGCCCGGCCCTCGCTCGCCGCGCGGCCGCTCGCTGGGTACGAAAATTCCGAACGCCGGCTGGCCTTCCGCCCAAAGGCGGATCGCAACCGATTGTGCGGGGGAGGTAGCGCTGGCCGTCGGAGCGGCATCACCAGCCGCGGCTTCTGAGGCCTCTCCAACACAACCACTCAGTGCGAATAGCCAAAGCAGCGTCAGCGCGAGGAGCCGCCCGTCACGTCCGGCGACGACCGGTGGCCCCGCCGCTCGCCGAACCCCTACCTCGACCACGGAGGCACGACGTCGTTCATGCGCGCGTACGCGATGGACTGTCCCAGATGCTCGTTCATGTGGGCGACGAGCTGCAGCATGACCGACCACTTCTGCACCTGCCGACCGTATTGCCGCGTAGACGCCGCGAGGTCCGAATCAGACATCGGCTCGAGGTGGTCGCGCACGTGGTCCATCGACGCGCTGAGGACCCCGACGATCCACTCCTTGTCCTCGGCGGACGCTGTCTTCGACTGGAAGCGGGCGGTCACATCGTCCTCCCAACTGCTGTACGCATCCGCACCCATCGGGGACGTGATGCCCATGCTTTGCTCCAGGTACATGTAGTTGTAGCGGGCAATGTGCATGTAAACCCTCGCGATGGACGCCACACCCTCCCCTGGGCTCCAGCCATACTTCTCGGCCGGCATCGCCTCGGCGAGCATGACCGCCTTCCTAGCCGACCCTTCGAACTGCATCTGGATCTCCGCCTTGAAGCCGTCGGGCGTCGACTGCGCCGCTAGTGGTTCAGCGAGAGGCGCCCAAAGCGAGCCCGCCACGGCGAGAACGGACAGGAAAGTCATCGAACGGGTCACTTGGTGCATGGTCTTCTCCGAAATGGTGAGGTGGTTAGTCGTTGATCTCCACGCCCGCCTTGTGCCGGCACGCTCGCGCTCGGATGGTTGCCCACCGCGGAGTGGTCTGATATCAGGATGCAGCTGCTGTGGGCCTCGGCGGAATCGTAGATCGTGGTGCCTGTCGGGAACACGATCTGAGCGAACGCCGGGTGGGTCAGCACCGCCAGTGCCAACAATATGAACGAGGTCGATAGTATCGATTTCATGAGGGTCGTCGTTCTCCCAGTGGCCAAAACGCGTCATTCGAGCCAACCTATCGCCAAATGACCCTGAGGGAGAAGCGCATGATCAGACGGATGCTATCCATCGCCACGCTGATTGCGGCAGCGGCGTGCGCCGACGCAGCCAACTACGACGTGCTCATCAGCGGGGGAACCGTATACGACGGCTCCGGCGCGGCGCCCTTCGGGGGAGACGTCGCGATCAATGGAGATCGTGTGGTTGCTGTCGGAGACCTCTCCGCCGCCACGGCGGAGAGCGTGGTTGATGCGACCGGCCTCGCGGTTTCGCCCGGCTTCGTGAACATGCTCTCTTGGGCAACCGAGTCCCTCATCGTCGACGGGCGCTCACAGGGCGATCTTCGCCAGGGCGTCACGCTCGAAGTTTTCGGAGAGGGCAACTCGCTGGGGCCGATGAACGCCGCCATGAAGGAAGCATGGTTGGAGACGTTCGTGGACTACGTCGGCTCCGAGCAGCGAGCCGCGGAGCTGCTAGGGGGGGCGGTTGAAGTGCCCTGGACCACACTGGGCGACTACCTCGAGTTCCTCGAGACAAAGGGCATCTCGACCAACGTGGCCTCGTTTCTGGGCGCGACCACCACACGCATCCACGAGCTGGGCTACGCGGACCGTGCTCCGAACGAAGAAGATCTCGAACGCATGCGACAGCTCGTGCACACAGCCATGCGCGAGGGCGCCATGGGCATCGGCTCCTCACTCATCTATGCACCTGCGTTTTACGCCAAGACGGACGAGCTCGTCGCAATCTCCTCGGTCGCCGCCGAGTACGGTGGCATGTACATCTCGCATATGCGCAGCGAGGGCAACCGGCTGCTCGAGGCCGTCGAGGAGTTGATCGGCATCTCCCGTGCGGCTGGTCTACCCGCCGAGATCTACCATCTCAAACAGGGCGGCGAGCAAAACTGGGACAAGCTCGATCAGGTCATCGAGATGGTGGAAGCCGCTCGCACCGAGGGCCTGCGCATCACCGCTGACATGTACAACTACATCGCGGGATCCACCGGGCTCGACGCCGCAATGCCGCCTTGGGTCCAGGAGGGCGGATACGACGCGTGGGCTGAGCGCCTTCGCGACCCGAGCGTGCGAGCCCGCGTCGCGGCTGAGATGGTCGCACAGCAAGACGACTGGGAGAACCTCATGCAGGGCGCGACTCCCGAAGGTTCGCTGCTCGTCGAATTCCGAAACCCAGACCTACGCGGCTACATCGGGCGCACGCTCGCCGACGTCGCCGCAGAACGAGGCACGTCCGCACAGAAGACCGCGATGGACCTCGTGGTCGAGGACGGAAGCCGCGTCCAGGTCGTGTACTTCCTCATGTCTGAAGACAACGTGAAACGGCAGATCGCTCTACCGTGGGTTTCCTTCGATTCAGACGCAGGCTCGATGGCTCCCGAGCCGCCCTTCACAGACGGGAGCACGCACCCGCGCGCCTATGGCAACTTCGCGCGGCTGCTAGGCAAGTATGTGCGCGAAGAAGGCGTCATCCCGCTGGAGGAGGCGATTCGCAAGCTGACGTCGCTGCCGACCACCAACCTGGGCATCTCGGATCGGGGCATGCTTGCCGAGGGCTATTACGCGGACGTGGTAGTGTTCGACCCCGCCACCATCATCGACCACGCAACGTTCGAGGACCCGCACCAATACTCGACCGGTGTCGTGCATGTTTTTGTGAATGGCGGTCAGGTACTGCGCGACGGTGAGCATACCGGGGCGACGCCGGGGCGCGTGGTGCGGGGGCCGGGTTGGACAGGGGGCGGGCCGTAGACGGAGAAAGGCCAAGTCTCTTGGCTGGCTTCATTAAAGGCGCCTTCATCTTGCGTTCACTGTCTCTTCACGAACCCCAGCGCATCCTTAGACCTCAATCCCAATCATGCAACCACGACATGGAGTCGGCGCTCGATGCCTCGCCATCCAGGCGCTCTAGGATTCCTGGCGACCCCTACCGGGCTCGCTAGCATCGACCGGCGCCAGTTCCTCAGGATGTCGGCCGGCTTCAGCGTGCTCTCCGGTGTCGGCCTCCGAAGCCAGGAGCTGTGGGCATTTGTCGAGCCCGCGGATGAGGACTTCGCCGAGGCCGTCGAGTACGACCTCGCCGTGGGCCACCTCGGAGTGTCGTTCAGTGGCGAGTCTGCTGAAGCCCGCGCCATCAACGGGATGATTCCGGGTCCGCTTCTGCGCCTCAAAGAGGGTCAGGACGTCATCCTACGCGTCACCAACAACCTCGATGAGACGACGTCGTTGCACTGGCACGGGCTGCTCGTACCGTTCGACATGGACGGCGTGCCAGGCTTCAGCTACTCGGGCATCGAGCCGGGCGAGACCTTCACGTACCGCTTCCGGGCCCGGCAAAGCGGGACCTACTGGTATCACAGCCACTCAGGGGGGCAGGAGCAACGCGGCGTGTACGCCCCCATCGTCATCGATCCAGCCGGTGACGATCCGGTCGAGTTCGATCGTGAGCACGTCATCGTGCTCTCGGACTGGACGGACGAAAAGCCGATGGAGGTGCTTCGCAACCTCAAGGGCAACGGCGGCTACTACAACTACGGAAAGCGAACGCTGCCGGGGTTCGTCAAGGATCTGTTCGACGATGCGGGAGCCGCGATCCGTGATCGGGACATGTGGGGCCGCATGCGCATGGATCCGACCGATCTCGCGGACGTTTCGGGCGCCACGTACACGTTCCTGCTCAACGGTCAGACCTCGGAGCAGAACTGGACGGGGCTCTTCCGTGCAGGCGAGCGTGTGCGGCTACGCATCGTCAATGCGGCGGCGATGACCTACTTCGATCTGAAGATCCCGGGCCTCACCATGACCGTCGTGCAGGCGGATGGTCAAGGCGTCGAGCCGGTGGCCGTCGAGGAACTCCAGATCGCCACGGCCGAGACGTACGACGTAGTTGTGGAACCGGAGGCGGGTCAGACCTACACGATCTTCGCGCAGACGTTGGACCGCAGTGGCTTCGCCCGCGGAACCCTCTCTGAACGCGAGGGCGCTGAGGCTCATGTCCCTGCGAGGAGTCCGAGGCCCCTACGCAAGATGCCCATGGCGGGGCACGAGATGCCCATGACCGGCCACGAGATGCCGACGGCTGCCACGAACATGCCGACCAATCCCGTCGCCCATGCGGAACATGTGGTTGGGCCTGCCTCGCGCACGGTTCACGCCAAGCTCGAATACGCACACCTCCGTGCTCTGAGCCCCAACGTTGATGTCCGGGAGCCGACCAAGACCGTGGTCTTCCGCCTCACAGGTGACATGGAACGGTATTTCTGGACGCTCAACGACAAGAAGCTGAGTGACGCCGATCCGATCCGGTTACAAGTGGGTGAGCGCGTGCGCGTTCAATTCGTCAACGAGACGATGATGGAGCACCCGATGCACTTGCACGGCGTCTTCATGGAGCTGCAGAACGGGCAGGACCGCGCACACGCTCCGAGAAAGCACACGATCAGCGTGAACCCGCTCGAGACGGTCGAGGCCCACATCACGTACGAGGTGGCCGGGCCCTGGGCGCTCCACTGCCATCTGCTCTATCACATGGCGACGGGCATGTTCGCCCGGGTCGAAGTTGGTGACGGACCGCTCGCGGAGAATATATGAAGCTGTTGGCCACAAGTGCCCTGCTCGCGTTCTTGTTCGGTCCCGTGGCGCCACACGGCTCGGCGACCCTGGCGGGCCAGGAGCTGGAGAATGGTGCCTTCCACTATTCGCTGATCGAAGCCGACGCGTCGCGGGCCACATCAGCGACGACGGGTCGGTGGGAAGGCTCTGGTTGGATCGGGACCGACTTCGATCGCTTCTGGTGGAACACATCGGGCGAGGTCGAGGGCGGAGGCTTGTACGAGGCCGAGGCGATGCTTCTCTATGGCCACTACGCACGACGCTTCTGGGATCTGGTGGTCGGATACAGGCACGACTTCGAGCCTACGTCCCAGGGGTATCTCACGTTCGGGATCATGGGCCTTGCACCGTACTGGTTCGAAATTGGGTTGTTCGGATTCGTCAGCGACCAGGGCAAGCCGAGTCTGCGCTTCGAGGGCGAAGACGACCTGTATCTCACTCAACGACTCGTACTTCAGCTGGCGACCGAGCTCGACTGGCTCATCACGGCTGACGACGAACTCGACCTCGGCGCTGGGTTTCGCAGACTCCGAGTCGGTGTGCGGACCCGCTACGAGATCCGCCGAAAGCTCGCGCCCTATGTGGCCCTGACCTGGTCGCGTGAAGAAGCTCAACACACACCCACTCTGGCCGAAGCTGAGTTGGACGGCTTCCGCCTGGGTGTCGGTATTCGCCTCATTTACTGATGGCGCTCATGTTCCCAATACAATCAAAGAGGGAGATCCCCATGATCCGCAGAACACTGCTGCCGCTCACACTTCTGGTCGGCCTAGCGGCTGCGACACCCTCGAACGTCGTGGACACGAAGTTCCATTTCGCACTCAGCAAGTCGATGCCCATAGCGGACTCGTCCGTCGAATCTCCGCCCGAGATCAGGCTTTGGTTCACCGAGGTCCCTGACGCGGGCACGACGTCGATTCGTTTGATCGGAGCCGATGAGCAAGTGATTCACACGGGCGACGCCACTCAGGACACGGACGACCGCCAGTCCTTCAGCGTGGCGCTCGAAAGCGCGCTCTCGTCGGGTACATACAAGGTTGCCTGGCGAGCAATGGGCTCGGACGGCCATGTCGTGCGCGACGACTACGAGTTCACGGTGGTGGATCAGTAGACACCCACCATGTCCGGCACATTCAACGCCATTACCGGCTGGCTGTTGTTCGCGTCGATCGCGCTCTCGGGGGGGGCCGCGATCGCGCGTGCTGTGATTCTCCCTCGAGTCCTCAAGGATGAGGGGCTGTCGTCGGAATGGTTGGTCGGCGGCGCCGCACGCATCGGCTCGGCGGCAGCGCTCGTCCTGCCGGTCGCCCTTGGGCTCTTTTTCGTCCGGCAGCTCTTGGAGTTTCGCGACCCCTACGCTCCCTGGTTCGAGGACGCACGCCTGCTGCTGACCGGAACGGTCTGGGGTCGCACATGGCTCTGGGGCGTGGCAGCTTCTCTCGTCGCTTCATTTGCGTTTCTGCTCGCGCGATCCGGTCGGCAGGCAGGTTGGTGGGTCGCCGCACCCGCGGTGCTCGCCCTGGGCGCGTTCCCCGCGTTCACCGGCCACGCCGCGGGCGAAGAAGAGCTTCGCCTGCTCGCGCTCGCTGCGGATACGCTCCACGTCTGGGCCGCGTCAGGGTGGATGGGAGGGCTGGCCGTGGTTCTCTACCTCGAATGGCGCTGGAGGCGTGAGACTCCGGGAGGCGGAAATAGTCTCTTGCCCAGGCTGGTCCCGGCCTTTTCACCGGTCGCGATGGCGTGCGTTGCTACGTTGGTTCTGACCGGTAGCTACGCGGCTTGGCTGCATGTGGACAGCTTCGCAGCATTGGTCTCGACGGTGTATGGACGCACGCTGACCCTGAAGCTGATCCTAGTGGCAGCGGTGCTGGGGCTAGGCGCTCTAAACTTCCGCGTCCTCACGCCCAAGCTGGGCGAGCAAAGTGGAAACGATGCCCTGCGCAAGACGGCAAGCGTCGAGCTGCTGCTCGCACAGGTTGTGTTGTTCGCGACGGCGATCCTGGTGAGAACCTCACCCATGGATCATTGAGCGCTATAGTGCCATCCCTGACAACCGGAGAGAGCTGAGCGGGAAACGCACGGTGAACCGCGCTCCACCTTGCGATCGGCTCTCAGCAGTGGCGTGTCCTCCGTGTGCCTCGGCCGCCACCTTGACGATGGCAAGGCCCAGGCCAGTGCCGGCAGTCGCGGGATCGCGCGCTCGGGCCTCGTCGGCACGGAAGAACCGCTCGAACAGGCTCGAAGTGTCGAGATCGCCGAGGCCCGGCCCGTCATCCTCTACTTCCAAAATGAGCTCGCCGGAGCGTTCGCTGATCGCGACGCGTACGTGCCCGCCCTGATCCGCGAACTTCAACGCGTTGTCGGTAAGATTCCACACGCATTGGCCGAGCAAGCCCTGATCGAGCAGCGCCAACAACGATTCGGGTGTATCCAGGACGAGGTCGATTCCCTTCGCCTCGGCGCGTGGCCGGAGCCGATCGACCATCCGGGCCGTGATCTCGGCCGCATCGGCCGCCTCTACCTGCGGTGCCAGAGCGCCGGCGTCCGACCTGGCCAGGGTGAGCAAATCTTCGGTGAGTTTGGAGAGGCGCATGACTTCTTCGAGGGTGCTACCCAGCACGCTCGCGTACTCCTCTGCCTCGCGAGGCCGCCGAAGCGCGATCTCGATCTCGCCGCGCATCGCGGTCAGAGGGGACTTCAGCTCGTGGCTCGCATCCGCGGTGAATCTGCGCTGCGACTCGAAGGCGCTGTGGATACGCCCGAGCATGGTGTTGAGGACTTCCACCAGTCGCTGATACTCCGACGTGTCCGCATAAGCTTGAATACCACGGTCCAACGACCCCCCTCCGATCTCCTCTGCCTGGTCAATCACCGCATGGATGGGGCGAATCGCGCTGCCGGCCAGCCACCAGGAGCCGGCGAACGTCGCTCCCGCCAACAGCGTTGTGAGCAGGATCAGGAAATAGCCGGCTCGGCCCAGTATTTCGTTCCTGGCTAGCAGCGGAGCGGCGATTTGCAATACGTGCGCTTCATGCCCCTCACCAAGGCGATCGAGCGGGTAGAACAGCGACCTGACGGGCGAGCCTTCAAACTGCTGCTCAGCCCAGATTAGCTCCCCCGCGTCTGCCCTCACCAGAGTCTCAGGATCCGAGGGGAGGTCGGACATCATGTAGCGGCTGCGCAGCAGACTCACGCCGTCGGTCTGCCACACCTGCGCATAACGAATGAGGCCGCTGACCGAGGCCGCCTCCTCCGGCGTGAGGTCCCACTCGTGGAAGTGCATGCCGCCCGGTGTCCCATCGGCCAGCGATGCAGCCTGGATGGAAGCCACGCTGCTGATTGAACGGTTGATCTCGCGATCGAGCACCGCCCGCAGAGTCAGCAGCGTGACACCTGAGAGGACCGCCAATCCCAAGGTGGCCCCCGCGGTCGCCCGCAGCGCGAGCTGGAATCGGAAGGAGTGGGTCACTTCGCTTCGCCCTTCTGGAAGATGTACCCGACCCCCCGGACGGTCTGGACCAGGGGATCGTCGCCGCTCTCACGGAGCTTCCGCCTCAGATGCCCCACATGCACGTCGATCACGTTGCTCATCGGATCAAACTGCAGGTCCCAGACTTTCTCCAACAGCTCGGTCCTGCGCACTACACGCTCCGTGTTGAGCATCAAGAACTCGAGCAGTTGGAATTCCTTGGGGGTGAGATCCAGACGATCGCCGCCACGGTGCGCCTTGTGTGTGACGCGATCGAGCTCGAGGTCGTCGTAGATCAACCGATCCGGCCGAGCCGAGCCACCCCTGCGCAGCAACGCGCGCACACGCGCGAGCAACTCGTCGAAGCCGAACGGCTTGGTCAGATAGTCGTCCGCGCCAGCGTCCAACCCGAGCACGATGTCATCTTGGTCACCTCGAGCGGTCAGCAGCAGAACCGGCACCGACGATTCGCGGGCCCGGAGTTCACGAACGACCTCGAGGCCGCTCTTTCCAGGCAACATCACGTCGAGCACGAGCAGGTCGTAGTCGTGCACATGCGCCTTGAGTAGACCGTCGGTGCCGTCGTGCGAGACGTCCACCGAGTACCCTTCCTCACGCAGCCCTTTCTCGAGGAAGCGCGCGACCTTCTTCTCGTCTTCGACTACCAGGATTCGCAAATCTTCACGTCTCCGACTCTTATGATTCCTTAAGAGTCCCTATGAAACCCTAAATATTCTTGGTTGAGCACCGATCCTCGCATTCAGACAATGTAGCCTCCGCACTAAGGTATCCTTGCTCCTCCGAGCCTCAGGCCCCCAGCTCTCGCTTCTTCCAGGAGATCAACCATTGAAAATCCTCGTTGTGGAAGACGGTTCGATGCAGCGCCTGCTCCTGCGAAGGCTTCTGGAGAAGTCATTTGGCGCGCAGGTCGTCGAGGCGAGCGACGGCGAGCAAGGCTTGGAAAAGATCGCGGAGGAACAGGTGGATCTGGTGGTGCTAGACGTCGAAATGCCCGTGATGGACGGCCCCGCCATGCTGGAGGAGCTCCGCGGCAGGCCGGGCGGCGCGGACGTCCCCGTAGTGGCCGTCTCATACGTCACGGATAAGGAAGTCGTGAAACTAAGGATCGGCTTGGGCGTGCTCGACTACCTCATCATGCCTCTGGATTGGGACGTCGTGCGCGGCAGGTTCGAGCGCCTGTTTCGACACATGGGACTCGGTCTGCACGCGCGCGCTGACTAGGCAGACACGCCCCCCCTTGCCCCCTTCGTCCAGGACACGTCTGATGTGTGGTAACCAGTACGCGGATACGACGGCGCAAGCCAACGGAGGGGGGGGCATATGTCCTGGAAGAGCCTTACACTCGCAACCGTCGCGGCCTTGGCCGTGGGCGCGCCTGCCATAGCGGCGCAATCACCCTCCACCGCACCCATTCGCTTCCGCACGCACGTCATCGCGGAGTTCCCTGGGTACGCAGTCTTGGTAGCCGACTTCAACAACGACGGTCGCCTCGACGTGATGGCGAACTCCATCGGCGTCCCCGGAGTCGCGTGGCTCGAGAATCCCACCTGGGAACGTCACCAAATCATTGCCGACACGCGCGGCATCGTGAATCAGGCGATCGCCGACCTCGACGGCGACGGCATCCCCGAGCTTGCGTTCCAGAGCTCGTTCGCGATGCAGGCGGAGAACAGCGAGGGCATCAACTGGATCGCCAGGAGTCAGGGCAATCCCGAGATGCCATGGAAGGCCGAGCCGATCGATCGCTGGGCGACCTCACACCACGTGACCTGGGCCGACCTCGATGGCGACGGTGCCAAGGAATTCGTCAACGCGGCGCTCATCGGACATGGAAGCCTGCAGCCTACCTACGATCAGGACCGAGCATCGGTCTTCTGGTATGGGCAAGATGGCTGGCGGCGGGGCAATGTTGCGACAGACGTTCCGGGCGTCATTCACCGCGTGCGCACGGTCAAGTGGGATCCGGGCAACCGCGAGCAAATCCTGCTAGCAAGTTTCGAGGGCATCACGCTGTATCGCGGATCGGGTGAGGGCGCCTCGATGACGTTCGAGAAAGAAGTCATATCGAACGGCCATGTCGAAGCGGCACCTAGGCTCGGCGCGAGCGACGTGGGCGTGGGCATGAGCAACGGCAGCCGCATCGTGGCGTCGGTCGAGCCCTGGCACGGAAACGAAGTGGTCGTCTACACGAAGGCCGGCGGATCCTGGCAGCGCCGCGTCATCTACGACGAGATCACCAGCGGACACGAGATTGCCGTGCTCGACCTCAACGGCGACGGCCGAGCAGACATCGTGGCCAACGACAACAGCCGCATTACGGAGAACCGCCCGAACGGGACGCCAGGGGTACACGTATTCTTCTCGCCTGAAGATCCCGCGACCGGCGAGTGGAGCTACGTGCGCATCGAGAGCGAGCATGCCATGAACGGCTGCGTGGGCGGCGACATGAATCAGGACGGACGGCCAGACCTTATCTGCACCGGCGCCGGCGGCATGATCAAGTGGTACGAGAACTTGGGGATGTAGGAGGCTAGCAGACTTCTCCCAAATACCCCCCACCACCGCAGTACGACGGGTCCTGAAGCTGGATCGATAGGCCGTCGGGGTCGCTGAAATAGAGTTCCGGCGTGCCTTCCGGCGCGCCGCCGCGGTTCGGCATGCGCAGGGATATCCAATGCTTCAGCGGCCCCGGGGCGTCATCCCGCCGCGTGACGCCGTGATCCTCCAGCACGCCCTGAACGCGCTCCACGTCGAAATCCGCCACCGTGAGGCAGACGTGGTCGATGCGCGCGCCGCCTGCGCCGGCCCCAATGAACATCAGGAAGTGATCGTTCGGCCCCACGGCGAGCGCGGGCGTGGCGGCCTGATAGGCCTGGATTCCAAAACCGAACGCCTGCTGATAAAAGGCGTTCGTGCGAGCCGGATCGGTCACGTTGATCGTGAAGTGGCTCAGGCCGAGCGACGTGAGCGGCCCCCGCCCCGGCGCAGGCTCGGCGTCCGCGCAGACGTCACCGAGAGGGCCGCTGCCACCGCAGTAGCTGGAGTCCTGCAGCTGAATCACGAGCCCGTCGGGATCGCCGAGGTGCACTTCGCGTGTGTTTCCGCTCGAGGTGACGCGCACGCGCATCGCACCCCCGCTCAGCCCTTGGCCTCCGCTCGCTGTCGCGACTCCATGCTCGCCCAGAACGCGCACGACACGATCGACGTCGAAGTCCTCGACCGCCATGCCGAAGTGATGGACGCTCGGCGGGCTGGAGCCCGCCTCGGTGAGCGCCAGGAAGACCGGCCCGTCTCCGATGCGCAGCACGACTGCGCCCGTTCGCCGCGCCTGCACCGGCATGCCGAAGAGCCCCTGATAAAACTCCAATGAGCGCTCAAGGTCAGATACGGCGAGTGTAACTTGGTTGAGCCCGCGGACTCGTAGCGAAGCCGCCTGCTCCAGCGCAAACAAGCGCCGGGCCACGGCCATAGCAGGCAGTGAAAGGAGAAGCGCTCTACGGGTTAGGAGCCCGCCATGGTGGGCGCCGCTCACCGATCATTCCGGACGAACTTCTTCAGATTGCGCGATAGCACTTCTCCTGCATACACGTTGCCGGCGGCGTCCACGACGACTCCCTCGGCCGAAGCCTCGGAGATGAAACCGATCTCGGAGAAGTCGTCGGCGTTGGCGATCACAATGCCCTCTCTCAGTTGGTAGTCGGCCACGTAGATGACGTCGTCGTCGGTAATGTGCATGCCGCTCGCCATGATGCCCGGCCACTCAGCCAGATAGTTTCCCTGCTGGTCGAAGACCTGAATCCGCTGATTCACGCGATCGCCGACGAACAGCCTTCCTCTGGAGTCGAACGCTAGGCTGTGTGGCTCATTGAATTCGCCGGGAGCGGTGCCCTCCTTGCCCCAGGCCATGAGGAATTCACCGTCGCTCGAGAACTTCACGACTCGCTCGTTGCCGTGGCCGTCGGCCACGAAGATGTCACCGTTCGGCGCGATGGCGACGTCGGCGGGACCGTTGAACGTGCTCGGCGACTCGCCTGCAACCCCGGCGGTACCGAGCGTCATGAGCACGGTCCCATCCTGACTGAGCTTGAAGACCTGGTGGCCCATGCCCTCGCGACCCTGCGCATCGGTCGTCCAGAGATTCCCCTCGGTGTCCAACGTGGACCCGTGCGGCCACACGAACATGCCTGCGCCCCAACTGTCGACGAGCCTACCCGATGCATCGTACCGGAGCATGGGCGTCACGCCTTCCCGGCCGTCTACGCAGTTGTTCGCGAAGCAACGGTGGAACACCCAAAGGTTTCCGTCCGGCGCCATCTCCATCCCGATGGTCTGTCCCCACGCCTCCACGCCATCCGGCAACTGCGCCCAACCGTCGACCAGACGGTACGACACCTGCTGGGCATCAGCGTTCGCTGCCCCAAGCGCTACCACTGCGGCAGCCATCAGAATTCGGCCCGCATCAGACATCACTGCCTCCATACCTGCAAGTGGGAATCCACATGATCTTGCGTGCCCAAGGAGCCGCTCGCTATCCTTAGTGCCGTTCTAGACCCCCATCTGGCCGATTCCGACTCAACCCTATCCTCACGATAGAGGTGTCCATGTTCAAGCACGCGACTTTCTTGCTCGCTACCGGTACGCTGTTCCTCGCGGCATGCGGAGAGACCGTCACAGCCCCGGACCCACAGCTGGACGACGCCGAAGTCGCGTTCCTGACCGAGTTCTCGGACGCCGATCTCGCGAGCATGCTCAACGACTTCCTCGGTACGAGCACGGATGGTCCTTCGAGTGCGGCCGCGCAGTCCGACCCCGGAGCCACCAGACGCTCGTGGGAGAAGAGCCGCGATTGCCCCGCCGGCGGCACAGTTGCGGTCGCGGGCAGCAGCAGACACACGTGGGACCGTGAGGCCAAGACCTACGATATCGCGAGCCGCGGCACCAAGACCCGGACCAACTGCACTCGCGCACGGGGTGAAACGACCATCACGCTGAACGGGAGCAGCGCGTGGACGCACGAGCGTCACTACGCCGCCCGAGCCCCGGTGGGAAACTGGATCACGGCATGGGACGGTAGCTTCGACTGGGCCAAGAGCACCGGCAAGAGCGGAACCTGCACGATCAGCCTCACTAAGACCGTCGACACCGCCGCAAACACTGTTGCTCTGGTCGGCACGTTCTGCGGGCGTGACGTCGATAGGTCGCGCACCTGGAAAAAATCCAGGTAAGAACCAAGTAGCTGGGGACGAGGCGCTTGTATCCCGGCCATAAGCCCACAAGCTGCGGGGCCAAGCCCTAGCCTGGTCCCGCAGTAGTGACGGCCTACCGCATATCGGGTGCGCGGTCGACGAGTTCGACCCTGGCACCGTGCGGCCCCGCGACGTAGAAGAACTCGATCATCCCGCTCGGCAGGGTCATCTCTCGAGGAGCTACCGTCATCTCGATTCCTCTCGCCGTCAGATCGGCGAGCGTGGGCGCCGCGTCCGGGGCGCGCCAACCTATGTGGTCGATCGTGCCTTCATTGCTTGGGAAGGTCTCTCCTCGCTGCACGAGGATCCAGACGTTGCCCGGGTATAGGATGCCGTCCAAGCGGCCCCTCAGGTTCATGCGCACTCCGCCGAACGTGTCCTCGTACCACTGGAGCGTCTCTTTCGGGTCTGGCGAGCGTAGGTGCACATGATGGAACCCGAGGTGCTGCTCGTCCTCGACGAACTCGAGCGTGGTGCCCCAGGGATCGACGATGAACGCCAGCTTGAAGAGCCCCGGCACCTCCCGCACAGGTGTCGTGACCGACGCGCCCGCGGCCTCGGCCTCGTCGACCTTGGCTGCGATGTCCGTGTAGGAGAACCCGAGGTGCGCGATCGACCCTTCGGCGCTGGGCGTTCTCGTATTGCCTCGGTTCCCGAGGAACATGATGCGGGTAGTGCCGAACAGCAGGCGGTCCGTCCTGCCGTCGACCCACTCGCCGCCAATGTGGTCATGGTACCACTGCGCCGCGACCAGCGGCTCCGGGACCGACATATGGACGTGGTCGTAGAGGCGAGTCGTGACCTGGGCGCTCGCGGTTCCGGCAAAGAAGGCGGTGGCGGCAAGTGCTAGGATCACTCTGGCTGCGGACGGTCGCATGTCGATCTCCTGTTGATGCGGTGCTTTATCTGTGTAAGGCGTAATGCGGGGCGCGTCAGCGCGCAAACGCGTCGGCGAATTCCACCCGGCCACCGCGCGCACGGAAGGACGTCAAAAGAGCCTCGAACTCGAGGCTGAACTCCTCACTGGACAGCGTTTCGCGGTCCATCATGCGTAAGATGTCCACGCCCCTGAGGACCTTCTCCAGGTTGCCGAACAGTTGCCGCATGGTGGTTTCATCGTGGCAGCATTTGTAGAGCCGCTCGCGTGAGAGCTCGAGCACGTCCTACCTGTTCAAAGGCCGTCTAACGGCTCCCCGTCCGCGGCAACACGTCCTCCGCGATCGCGGCGTGGTACACGAACACCGCCATGATCACAGCATTCTTCTTCAGGTCGTCCAGCGGAATCGTGTCGAAGAAGTCGAGGTTGGTGTGCCCGCCGGTCCCACCGACGCGAGCCTGCAGGAACTGAAAGGCCGGCAGTCCCACCTCGTCGAAAGGCACGTGGTCGGTGCTGCCAACGCCCTGCGGCGAGATCGTGCTCATGCCCATGTCCCGAAGCGGCTCCATCCACGCCGAAAACGGGGCGCGCACATGCTCGTTGCCCTGCAGCCAGATCCCCCGATACTGACCCGGGCCGTAGTCCTGGTTGAAATACACGGAAAGCTTGTCGTACCCATCTTTCTTGCCGACCGCGGGATCGTCAGGGTCGCCGAAGTGCTCGCGCACGTAGGCGCGCGATCCCCAGAGGCCCTGCTCCTCACCGGACCAGAGCGCGATCCGGATGGTTCGCCGCGGCGCGGCACCGACCGCCTTCAGAATCCGCATCGCCTCGAGCATCACGGCAACGCCGGACGTGTTGTCGGAGGCGTTGGGGCTGGCGTGCCAGGTATCAAAGTGCGCTCCGAGCATAACGACCTCGTCGGCGCGATCACTTCCCGGAATCTCCCCGACAACATTGTTCGCCTGGCTCACGGCGGCACCGTGCCGATTGCGGACCTCGACCTCTACCTCGACCGGGATGTCACGCGCGAGCACCCGGTACATGCGGTTGTAGTGCTCGGGCGTGATGGCAATCACGGGCACCGAGGCCAACGTCGCATCGCGCGCCCAGCGATCGATCTTTGCGCCCGGCCGAGCAAAGCCGCGTACCGCGCCGGGCCAGCCGCTGCTCGATTCGAGCACGACGGCCGCCCCCTCGGCTACGTAGAAGTCCAGTTTCTGGGCAGCGGTCAGAATATCCGGATTGCGGGGCGTTGGCGGGTAGAGACGTGAGAAGTAGTCAGGTCCCGCGGGCAGCAGGATGACGTCCTCAGCGAGCGCGCGCATCTCCTCGTCGGTCCGGCGCGGTGTACCCCTGGCGAACCTGGTCTGGTCAATCACCGGAGGTGGCGACGACAGCACCGCCATGCCCCGCAGTCGACCGCGGTACTTCTCGAGGTCTTGCCGGGTGCGCGCATTCCCAATCACCACCCCTAGGCGCTGCTTGCCGTCGGTGCCGGGCGTGTGCGCGATCGGGTACCCCACCAGCGGGGAGTAGTCGGGCTCCAGCATGTGCAGAGAGACGTATTCGTTGTCCCAACTCACGCCGTAGTCCATGAAAGGCTCGAGAGCGGTGTTGGTGAGACCGATGCGCTTCATCTGCTCGACGACCCAGCGCTGCGCCCGGTCCATGTCGTCGGAGTTGGTGAGGCGCGCACCGAGCACGTCCGTCATGTAGGAGAGCGTATTGGGAAGTTGCGAGCGCTGCAGACCCTCCTCGCGGATCTTCGCGATCACGTCGAGGTCCACCGGCCATCTAGTGGCATCCTGGGCGACGAGCCGGAAGTCGAGCAGTGCCGGACTGATCGCGAGTCCTGCGAGCGCGAGCAGCACCGCAATGGCGGTGGGGAACGGCCCGTGCCGGGCAACTTGGGCTCGCTTGGTGCGGGGTCGAGGGTGATGCATCGGTGAGTCGCTCGCGTCTGAGGCGTTCAGCGTGATGGCCTGCGGCCAAGTTCCGCCAGCCAACCCCCGACTGCAACTACACGGTCACAGGCTCGGCCGGCCGAAGAAGAGAATGATCTGACTCAGACCTTGAAACCAAGCTCCTCCGCTACTTCCTCTTGCCGGCGGTCGAGCGTCAAGAACGTGAGGTCTCTGGGCTCGGGCGTGACATACATCGCGGTTGCCAGGTGCCATAGATCAGCGCCGCATAGGTAACCGGCCCGGAGGACACGGATGATCTCAACGGAGAGACGCCGGTCGGGGAGAACCCACTTGATCCACGAAAAGAGAGCTTCGTCGACCTCCGCGGCCTCGCGAACCAACGTCGCCCGCAACTCGGCCTCGAGCAGATTGGACGAAAGCAGGACGTCGTGCTCCCGGAGTCGAGAGGCCACCTCAGCCGCCTCGGACTCCCCGAAAGCGATCGCAACCAGACAAGACGTGTCGACGTACGCGGCTTTCAATCGTCCCGCTCGTCGAGGAATCGTTGCAGGGCCCCTGGCTTCCGCGCGACAGGACGTAGCTCGCCCTGACGGTCGTCCCCGCCGACGAGCATGCCGAGCCCTTCAAGCACGTTGAGACGGCGTGCCAGCTCGCTACCTGCCCCACCGACCGGCCTAATCTCCGCGACTGGCTCGCCGCGATAGGAGACCACGACGGTGCGCCCCCCTCACTTTGCGGATCAGCTCGCTGAATCGTGCCTTGGCATCGTATATGGAGTAGATATCGGCCATAAGGGAAGATGTTCTGCCTAGTCAGACTAGTCACCTCGCCTGCTAGCTGAGTCCGACCCCGTGCAGTACCATCCCTGTGCCAAAAAGGCCGACCCGTTGTACTCAGCGTCGAGGAGGACACCATGCCTTCGTCGTCTCGCAGACCCTCCCGCCTCCCGCAGAGCCTCGCGCTCGCACTCGCCGTCTTGCTGACCGTGCCGCAGTTTGCACGCGCTCAGGATCGAGCCAATCCGTATGGGGAGTGGCGCTTTCAGAGCGCCGACTCGTGGGGCACGCGCTACTCGCCGGTGGATCAGATCAACGCCAACAATTTCGGCGACCTCGAGGTGGCGTGGGTCTGGCAGGCCAACAACTACGGCCCCGAAGTCGACTACCAATTCAAGTCGACGCCGACGTACATCGACGGAATTCTCTACACGGTCGCAGGTCAGCGCCGCACCGTAGCGGCCATCGACCCCGCGACTGGCGAAACGCTCTGGACGTACCGCGAGCCGAACACCACTCGGTGGGAACGCTCCATGCGGCAGAACTACGGCAAGGGCGTGGCTTACGGAGAGATCGATGGCAGGGGCGTGATCTTCTACACCTCGCCCGCGTTTTTCCTGCACGCTCTGGACGCCAAGACGGGAAGGCACATCGAGGGCTTTGGCGCTCGCGTCCCACTCGAAGGCTTCCCACAGACCGGGGTCGTTGATCTGCTCGTCGACCTTCTGGACGACTGGGCTCCGTGGGAAGCGTGGGATCAGCCGTACGATCCGGACTTCGGGATTCCGCGAGAGTTGGGGTTCATCACGACCTCATCGCCTCCGATCGTCGTGAACGGAACCGTAGTGGTCGGGAACTCCGCCGAGCAGGGCTACAACCAGACACGCATCGAGAACGTGCCGGGGGACATCCTTGCTTACGACGTCTCGACCGGGGACTTCAAGTGGAAATTCCACGTCATTCCGCGCCCCGGCGAAGTCGGGCACGAGACGTGGTTGAACGACGCATGGCAGACCACGGGCGACGTCTCTTCGTGGGCGCCGATGTCCGCGGACCAGGAGCGGGGGATCGTATACATCCCGACCAACCCACCCACCATCGACTACTTCGGTGGTTTCCGGCCAGGCAACAACCTGTTCGGCACCAGCGTGATCGCACTCAATGCCGAGACCGGTGAGCGCGTGTGGCACTTCCAGACCGTGCACAACGACCAGTGGAACTACGACATCCCCAATGTGCCCATCATCGTCGATCTCGACGTGGACGGGAGGGCGGTGTCCGCGGTGGTGCAGACATCCAAGACGGGCATGATCTACGCATTCGACCGTGAGTCCGGAGAGCCGATCTGGCCCATCGAGGAGAAGCCAGTCGTACAGACCGTGGTGCCCGGGAACTGGACGGCAGAGACGCAGCCCATTCCCACACGGCCGGAGTCCGCGGAGCCGTTTGGGCTACCCGAAAAAGACGTAATCGACTTCACCCCCGAGATGCACGCTGAGGCGCTCGAGATCATCAGCAGGTATCAGGTGGGCGGTCCGTTCATGCCGCGGCTCTACGACGATCACAGCACGGGCTTCGAGGACAACATCCGCTGCTACGGCGGCTTGAACATCACGAATCCCGCGACGCTCGACCCATCGACCGGCATCCTCTACATGGCTTCGGCGCGTCGCTGCAGCGGCGGCAGTGTCGCAGTCGGCATCGAGGCCGATGATCCAGCGAACCCGAGAACGACGGGCACCACGATCTCTCAATGGGTCGCGGGTCCCGGCGGTGGCATGGGTACCGTGCAAGGGCTGCCGATCCACAAGCCACCCTACAGCCGCCTGTCCGCGTTCGACATGAACACGGGCGAGCGCCTCTGGTGGATTCCGGTCGGGGATGCTCCCCAAGCAGCCCGGGATCACCCCGCATTGCAGGACGCCGACCTCTCCCGCATGGGTAGCGGCACGCTCTCGATTCAGATGGTCGCAGGGGACTTGCTTTACGCGACCGAAGGCTCGAGCGGGCCGGCGGTTCTAAACGCTTTCGACAAGCGTACCGGCATGCAGGTGGGCGAGGTCGAGTTACCCTCGCCCGGCCAGTACGGCATGATGACCTACATGCACGAAGGTCAGCAGCATGTGGTGGTGCAGGTCGGGCGGCCGGGTCGGTTGGTGGCGCTGCGCCTACCCGGTTAAGTGAGGGAGGGTCACCTGACTCCGACCGATGCGCTCGAGCTCACCGCATCGAGCGACGCCGATGTGGTCGCGTCCCGCGAAGGCGCGGTGAATCGAATCTTCACGGGTGGGACGTTGATGCTCCTGTCCGGTCCGACACTGTTCGTTGGCGGATTCTTCTTCGAAACCGACCTGCAAGTACTCGGCATGCTCGCTGTGCTGGGTAGCATCGCGCTCGCGGGCACCGGAATGACATTGATCGGGCTCGCGGCCAAGCACCTCCGGCGCTTCGGAGGCCCGCTCGGTTCCAGCTTCCTGACCGCGTTGGGCGGCTTCGGCGCCAGCGTCCTGGTCTGGTTCGTGTCGATGGCCATGCTGATGTTCAACATTGCGGAAGGTTCCCTGGCCGGTGCGCTGAATCGCTTTGCAGGCATGGGGATGGTCTTCTTCACCGTCATGCTCGTGGCGGTCGTGATCGCGGGCCTGATACACTGGGCCGCGGGGGCGTCGATACGTGACGAGTCATAGAAGTTTGCCGCGCCTGCGCGACCCGCGCTTCCCGGATCTGTGAGCGCTCCAATTCGAGACGGGCACCGCCGGAAGTGACCAGCACGATCGTCTCGCCCCCGGCCTCGGTTACGCGAGCGAAGAGCACCGAGCCGTCAGTCAATCGGATCTCGTAGAGCGCCTCCCCGACGGCAAGCGCCTCGACGTCCACTTCTTGGGCGACGGCAGGCGTCGCAGGAGCCGCGATCGCGATGAGAGCCATCACGAGCACGGCTCCCCACCCAAGCCCACGACACTTCAGCGCTGCTGCACATGACCGGACATTCATCGGCGCCTCACTGGCTCGTGATCCTTGGGGTCTACCCTCTGTGCTTCGACCAGTGGATCGTACCCTTTCCCAAAGCAAGTGCGCATACGTGCGATGACGTAGAAGGAGTGTCACAGATGACGTAGCACGCGCAAGTCGTCGATGTTGACCAGGCACTCTGGGTCGAGATGCCCGAGGATCGGTCGCGCAACCAGCCTGTCGCCGGTTCCACAAGCATGCCCTAGATTGCGCCCCTCGTTCATACTATTGGCGGAGAAAAGCATCACAATGAGCAAGGCTCTCGAGGGCGTCCGAATCCTCGACATGACCCATGTCCAATCAGGACCTACGTGCACGCAGATTCTGGCGTGGTTCGGCGCCGACGTCATCAAGATCGAGCGCCCTGGCATCGGTGACATCACGCGAGGCCAGCTTCGCGACATACCCGACGTCGACAGCCTCTATTTCACCATGCTCAACGCGAACAAGCGCAGCGTCACCCTAAACCCCAAGACAGAGGCGGGAAAAAGGATCTTCACGAGGCTCATCGAAGAGTGCGACGTCATGGTCGAGAACTTCGCTCCGGGCGCAATCGACCGCATGGGGTTTCCTTGGGAGAAGATCCAGGAGATCAACCCTCGCATCATCTACGCCTCGGTCGACGGATTCGGACCCGGTCCGTACCAGGATTGCAAGGTCTACGAGAACGTGGCGCAGTGCACTGGGGGTGCGGCCTCGACGACGGGCCAGGTCGGCGGCGTCCCCACCGTGACCGGTGCGCAAATCGGTGACTCCGGAACCGGCATCCACCTCGTCGCGGGCATCCTCGCGGCGCTGTACCACCGGACGCACAGCGGCCGGGGCCAGCGCGTGACCTGCGCTATGCAAGATTCTGTGCTCAACCTCTGTCGCGTGAAAATGCGCGATCAGCAGCGCCTCACGCACGGCCCGCTCAGCGAGTATCCGCAGTACCCACACGGCGAATTTGGTGACGCCGTGCCTCGGGCCGGCAACGCCTCTGGTGGTGGTCAGCCTGGTTGGATCGTGAAGTGCAAAGGATGGGAGACCGACCCGGACGCCTACATCTACGTCATCACGCAGGCGCGGGTATTCTCGGACCTGGCGGAAGCGATCGGTCGCCCTGAGTGGAACGCGGACCCGGAGTGGAATACCGCCGACGCGCGCCTGGACAAGATCGACGAGATGTTCTCGGAGATCGAGAAATGGACGGTGAGCAAGGACAAGATGGAGGTCATGAACATCCTCAACCCGCTCAATGTCCCGTGCGGGCCAATCCTCTCCATGAAGGAGATCGCCGAGGAGCCGTCCCTGCGGGAAACCGGCACGATCGTCGAGGTCGATCATCCCAAACGCGGCAAGTACCTGACGATCGGGAACCCGATCAAGCTGTCGGACTCGGCAGCCGACGTCAGGCGTTCGCCGCTGCTCGGTGAGCACACCGTCGAGATCCTCAAGGATGTGCTCGGCATGAGTGACGATGACGTCGCTGATGCGCGCGAGCAGGGCGCGATCTGATGCCCAAGTACGACGTGCTCATCCTGGGGGCCTCCTATGGCTCCCTGGTCGGCACCAAGCTGCTGCTCGCGGGGCACTCGGTGACGTTGGTCTGCACAGAATCGACCGCGCAGCTGATCAACCAGGAGGGGACCGTCGTGCGGTTCCCCATCAGGGGTCGCGAGGGGCTGGTCGAGGTCGCTTCGCAGGGGCTCGAGGGCTCACTCGCCGCCAGCGTGCCCGCCGGGGTCGACCCCGCCGACTTCGACCTGGTCGTGCTGGGCATGCAGGAGTCGCAGTACGGCAGCCCGGGCGTTCGCGAGCTGATGGCTCGGATCGCGGCCTCGCGCACGCCGTGCCTGGCGATCATGAACATGCCACCTCTGCCCTACCTGGAGCGCATTCCCGGACTGTCGATCGAGCCGCTGAAGCGCTGCTTCGTAGACCCGGAAGTGTGGGACGGCTTCGAGCCCGGGCTGGTCACGATGGCGAGCCCGGATCCGCAGGCTTATCGCCAGCCGGGAGAGGCAAAGAATATTCTCCAAGTCGGCCTACCGACCAACTTCAAGGCGGCGCGCTTCGAGGCGGAAGAGCACACCGAAATGCTGCGCAAGCTGGAAGCCGACATCGTGGATGCGCGCTTCGATCCCGGTGACGGGGCCCTCGAGATTCCGGTGAAGCTGCGCGTGCACGAATCACTCTTCGTGCCGCTAGCCAAGTGGCCCATGCTGCTCGCCGGGAACTACCGCTGCATCAAGCGCGACGAGATGATCCCCATCAGGGATGCCGTGCACGGCGATCTGGACGCGACCCGCGAGGCATACGCATGGGCTTGGGAGCTGTGCACGCGGCTGGGTGCCGCCGACGCTGATCTGGTGCCCTTCGAGAAGTACGCAAGAGCTGCGGAGGGTCTGGGCAAGCCGTCCTCTGCGGCGCGCGCGCTATTCGGCGGCGCCGAACACATCGAGCGCGTCGACTGCCTCATCCGGGTGATCGGGCGGCAACTCGGTCTCGAGTCCAAGACCATGGACGAGGTCGTCACACTCGTAGACGACCGCCTAGCAAGAAACCGCAGCCAAGGCCCGACCAGCTAGTCGCTCGCGGACGCCTCCGCGTCTTTCGGCTGGCCAAAGTCGGCCCGTCCGCAAATCGACACCACCATGTCGTTGAAGGCCACCTCTAATTGCTTTAGATGCCGATCACTTTGCCGGAACCTCAGGCGGTGATCCAGGTTGCCTTCCGTTACCGCGTCGAAGGCACGCGTGATCAGGATCAACGGCCCCGCCGTCCGGTTGGTGGTGAAGATCGCCAGGCCTATGGCCGCGATCGCGAGTATGGGCACGCGGGCAGCGGCTGGGTGGTAACGGTCGCTATGTGGCTGATCGCAGCCGCGGTCGCCCTTTTCGCTTGGATGCGCCTGACCTAGACGAGCAGGCCGCTCCCGCCAACATCATCCCCGAATCATCTCCGCGACCGGAGTCCATATCCGCCAGAAGATTAGGATCAGGCTCATCCCGGTGAAGACGACAAAACTGAACCAACCGAACCATTTTGCGAACGTCGACGGGTAGAACGTGCGGTCGCCCTTGGGGATGATCGTCAGGCAATAGTAAAAGTTCAGAAAGAAGATCACCGGCGCGACGAAGAACGCGAGCGCCGAGGCCACTAGCACGAGGAATACGGGGCGTTCGAGGCCCGCTACGATCGCGACGGAAGCGAACAGCGAGTAGAACATCGTGATTCGGTAGATGTTGTACTCGGAGTACCAAGTGCTCCGATGCTCCGGAGTCAGATCGTCCCGGGCAATGCCCTGCAACCTCGCAGTCTCGGGGAAGAGATTCCGGCAGCAGGCACCCACGATGCGCGGCCAGCCATCGAAGTAGTTGAAGGCGGTGGAGAAGGTTGCGGCAAAGGCGCCCAGCATGAAGACGACCATCATCTGGGGCCCGATGCTGCGCGTGAAGATCCCCGCGATCTCGCCCATGACACCCCGCCCCTCGACCGCACTCGGGTACATCCACACCGCGGCCAGAAGCATGAAGATGCAGGCGAGGAAGAACGACACGACGTGCCCCGCTCTGAAGTCCCAGATCCCGATCTTGAACCAGCGCTGACAGTATTCGCGGGCACCTTCCGGGAGCTTCGCAGTGTCCACGGTGAGGTGGCTGCGGTTGGGCGCGAAGGGGTCGAAACGAGGAGCGAGGCCCATGTCCTCCATGCGTTCGCGAATCTTGCTCATGCCCTTCTTCTTGGCCTTGCCCCACTCCGACGCTTGCAGGGAGACATCCATGCCGGTTGGCAGAAGGCCGAGGAATGCAGCGATCACGAGCCACGAGCCGTCCGGGATCTCCACCATGAAGAAGTGCCCCATCTCGGAGATGGGCGCGGGCGCCACGACGTAGACCGCCAACACCGAGAGCACGAGGATTCCTGCCAGCAGCTTCGCAACCACCTCGACCGCTTGGTAGTTTCCGCGCAGGATGATCGCCACCGAGACCGCTCCGACGCCGATGCCATAGTGCGTGATGGTGAGTGGGAGGCCCGCCACCTCGGTGAAGACGTAGTAGAGCACGGCTGCTGCCGCGATGAGGCGCCCGGCTTGTCCGAGCGCGCACTGGATGAGCGTGGTGATGAGCACGTACCAGAGCGGCCACTTCTTCCACGCGGTCCCGTACGCCTCGATCATGCTCTTGCCGGTCGCGTTGGTGAAGCGGAAGGCCATCTCGAAGCCGTAGTACTTGAAGATGTACGCGACCGGGATGCACCACAGCAGCGCATACGCGAAACGCCCACCAGCGGCCGGTGCCGTGACCAGGTGGCTCGTGCCGATCCCGGTCATCATCAGAATGATGCCCGGTCCGAAGTGGCCCATGAGCCCCTTGAGGGTCAGATCCGGTTGCTCCAGATCGGAGAAAGCATCCGACAACTCCTGATCGGAGAAGGCATCCGGCTCGGAGGACTCCTGAAACGACTGGCTCCGGTCGCGGTCCATGAGGCGTTCCCTGGCGGTGGGGCTGCGCGCAACGGCGCGGGACGGGACCATGCTGCAGAGAGGCGGGCTCCCGCGCAATCCGCTTACTGCTCGGTGAGCCCTAGCTCCTGAATCATCTGCTCCCGCATGACGAACTTCTGGATCTTGCCGGTCACGGTCATCGGGAACGAGTCCACGATCCTCACGTAGTGCGGGATCTTGAAGTGGGCTATCTGTCCTTCGCAGAATTCCTGGATCTGCTCGGTCGTCACCGAAGCGCCATCGCGGAGCTTGATGCAAGCGCACAGCTGCTCGCCGAATCTCTCGTCGGGGACGCCGATGACCTGCACGTCCTCGATGCTGGGATGGCCATACAAGTACTCCTCGATCTCCCGCGGATACACGTTCTCGCCGCCCCGGATGACCATGTCCTTGATGCGGCCCACGATTTCGCAATATCCCTCGGCGTCGATAGTCGCGAGATCCCCGGTGTGCATCCAACCCGCGGCATCGACGGCCTCGGCCGTACGCTCAGCGTCGCCCCAATACCCGAGCATGACCAGATACCCACGCGTGCACAGTTCGCCGGGCTCTCCCGGGGAAACGGTGCAACCCTCGCTGTCGATGACCTTGGCTTCCACGTGCGGGTGGATGCGCCCGACCGTGCCGACGCGCCGATCGAGCGGGTCGTCGGGCGCGGTCTGGAAGCTGACGGGGCTGGTCTCGGTCATGCCGTACGCGATGGCCACCTCCTCCATGTGCATGTCGCCAATCACCCGCCTCATCACCTCGCTGGGACACGGACTACCCGCCATGATGCCCGTGCGCAGCGAAGAGAGGTCGTAGGAAGCGAACTCCGGATGCTCCAGCTCCGCGATGAACATCGTGGGCACGCCGTACAACGTGGTGCAGCGCTCTTCGCTCACGGCCTCCAGCACGGCGCCGGGCTCGAAACCCTCGGACGGGTAGACCATCGTGGAGCCGTGCGTGATCGCCGCCAGGTTGCCGATGACCATGCCGAAGCAGTGATAGAGAGGGACCGGGATACAAATGCGGTCCTCGTGCGTGAGCTTCAGCGCTTCCCCGACGAAGTAGCCGTTGTTCAGGATGTTGTGGTGCGTGAGCGTCGCACCCTTCGGCATGCCCGTCGTGCCTGATGTGAATTGGATGTTGATGGCATCGTCGAACTGCAGCGTCTCCGCAAGCGCGCGCACGCGGCTCGCGTCCTCGGATGTGCCAGCATCCATGAGATCCTGGAAGCGAAGCATGCCCGCCTCCGTCTCGGCCCCGAGATGCACGACGAACTCCAGCGAGGGCAGCTTCTCGGACCTCAGTGCTCCGGCACCGGCGTCGTCGAGCGCCGGCGCGAGCGAGCGCAGCATGCTCAGGTAGTCGCTGGTCTTGAAGCTCGCTGCGGTAATGATTGCGCGGCACTCGACATTGTTGATGGCGTAAGCCAGCTCGGTGAGGCGATACGCCGGGTTGATGTTCACGAGGATGAGGCCGGCCTTGGCGGTCGCGAACTGCGTGATGGTCCATTCGGCATTGTTCGGCGACCACATGCCGACGCGATCGCCTGGCTCCAGTCCGAGCGACAACAGGCCCGCGGCACACCGGTCGACGCGTTCGCGAAGCTCCGCATAGCTCCACCGGATCGATTGGTGCCGGACCACGAGCGCTTCACGGTCCGAGTGCTGCTCCGCTGCGCGGTCGAGTTCCCGCCCGATCGTCGTGTCTAGGAACGGCGTGGAGGAAGCGCCATGCACGTAGCTCCGGTTCACCGTGGGGGCCAACTCCGAACCACGCGCGTACTCAGGATCGAGTCGAGCTGTGGGTACGTCCGCGTGAGGTATGTGCTGCCGATGGCGGAGATCGAGTCTTGCATATCGCCCGGTTGACCGTACGCGCCGTACAGTCCGTCGACGACGTCCATGCCAGTATTGACGCGGCCGATCGGAGGGAAGCCGAGAACGCCCCCGGACGCGTAGTCGTCGAGCCGCGAATTGTCCGCGAGGTTGATGAAGAGCTGAAACGACCGCGTACGCCGTCCGGCCCTCGCGAAAGCCACGGTGCCGCGGGCGTTGCTGTCTACGACAGGCTCGTCGTCGATCCCCCTCTCCTGCCAGAGCGAGTCGAGCACGGGTTTTCCGGTGAGGCCCCACTGCGCGACGAATCCGGGCACGACGCGGTAGAAGCGGGCCCCCGCATAGAAGTCGTTGGCCATCAAGTAGTGGGCCCGATCAACCGCGAGCGGCGACCACTCGCGGTACATCGTGATCTCGATGGGACCTTCGCTCGTCTCCACCGCGACTACGAACGAGTCGGGCGCGTGTGTGTTCAACTCCTCATAGCTAGGAGTCCAAATGGTGCTGCCCGGCATACAGGCGGCGAGCGCTAGCACGAGTACCGAGAGAGAAGCTGCCGCCGACGTTCGCGGCCATGACTTCACCCTAATCTCTGCCTTCTTCACGATGCCCCACGCCGTGTTCGAGTCTTCCCGAGGGGACACGTTGACGGGCGGTGGCGCTGGCCGCCAGGGGCCGCCAATATCCCCGTCCTACACGCCTGTCCAACCCCCACAGTGAGGAATCGTGACGATGGATGGCGCAATCGTCGTGCGAGCGAACGGTGGAAGCGAAGTCCTCGAGTGGACTCAGTCCGATCCGGGCCAACCCGGTCCGGGTGAGGCGCTCATCCGCCATACCGCGGTGGGCCTCAACTATATCGATGTCTATCAACGGGAGGGGCTGTATCCGCTGGAGCTCCCGTTCACGCCTGGGATGGAAGGCGCCGGCCGCGTTGAAGCTGTCGGCGAGGGCGTTGCGGATCTCTCGCCGGGCGACGCGGTCGCCTACACGGGCAACGGCCCTGCAGGATCGTACCGCGAGGGGCGGGTTCTACCACGTTCGCGACTCGTGCCGCTTCCGGACGGGATCGACGAGCAGACCGCGGCGGCGATCATGCTCAAGGGCTGCACGGTGGAATACCTGGTTCGGCGCACCTTCCCCGTGCGCGAGGGTCATGTCGTGCTGCTGCACGCGGCTGCGGGAGGCGTGGGTCTCCTCGCCAGTCAGTGGTTGAAAGCGCTGGGCGCGACGGTCATCGGCACCGTCGGCTCCGAAGCCAAGGCTGAGCTCGCGCGCGCCAACGGGTGCCACCACACGATCCTGTACCGAGAGGAAGACGTCGCGGAACGCGTAAAGCAGATCACCGACGGCGCCGGCGTGCACGTCGTCTACGACTCGGTCGGCGCGGCGACCTTCGAAGGGTCGATCGCGTCCCTCCGACCACGCGGGACGATGGTCACGTATGGAAACGCGTCTGGGCCGGTTCCGCCGATACAGCCGCTGGTGCTGGCACAAGGAGGATCCCTTTTCCTGACCCGCCCGAAGCTCGGAGACTATTACACGTCCGCCGAGGAATCTGCCGACGGCTGCGCCGCGCTGTTCGACATGGTGACGTCCGGCAAGGTGCGCGCTCATATAGGGCAGACGTTTGCGCTCGAGCACGTCGCGGACGCGCACCGCGCGCTGGAAGCGCGCGAGACCGTGGGCTCCACGGTACTCGTGGTCGGCTCATGAGGACGCTCGCATGCATCGCGATGGGTGTCGTGGCAGCCTCGAGCCTCATGCCGTCCGCCGCAGCGGCCCAGCAACCCACCCGTACACGTGCTCGAGGGCGGCCCGACAACGGTCGCGTGGGGCTACTACTGGTCAGAGGCTCCGCCGGTGCTTTCGCATCGAGTCCGGTGACATCGTCGAGATGTCGACGTTCCTGACCTCGAGCCCCGACAGGCTGGAACGCGCCGGCATCCCGCCCGAGCAAGTCGAGCCGGCGATGCCTGTCAGCTGATCAGCGTCGCGTGTGATCTGCGCATCACGCAGTTAGTGGACAGGAAGGTGGGGGTGCACGTAATGATCCCGAAATCGCTCTTCTAGAACACAACAGGCGACACCACCAGGTTCTCGATGAAGAACTCCATCATTCGGTCCGGGTTGATTCCCGAGTGTCCACGGTCCGGGCCCACCTGCACCTCGAAGCTCTTGCCGGCGCGTTGCAGCGCCGCGATGAGCTGCATGGTGTTCGTCGTGTGCACGTTGTTGTCTGCGGTTCCGTAGTAGAGCATCAGGCGTCCCCTCAGATCCGCGGCATACGTCATCGCCGAACCGGCGTCGTACCCGGCCGTATTGCCCTGAGGCGTCCACATGTAGCGCTCAGTGTAGATCGTATCGTAGTGACGCCAGTCGGTGACCGGGGACGCCGCAGACGCGGCGCGGAACGCGTCCGGGTGTCGAAGCAGGGCGAGCGCTGAGACGTAGCCTCCGTACGACGTTCCGAAAATGCCGACGCGGTTTCGGTCAAAATACGGTCGGCCCCAAAGCGACCGGATGCCGGCCGCCTGATCGTCGACCTCGACGACCCCCAGTTTCATGTAGATCGCGTCGAGGAACTCCTTGCCGCGACCTCCGGCGCTTCGTGAGTCCATCTGGACCACGAGGAAGCCGTACTCCGTGAACGGATGGGGCATCGTGAAGGTCTCGCGCGCTTCGTTCGAGCCTGGGCCCCCGTAGATCGATACCAGCACCGGATAACTCCGATTTGCGTCGAAGTTGGACGGCCTGTGCAGCATGCCGTGAAGCTGGGTCACGCCGTCTGCCGCCATGAACGTGAACATCTCGACGCGATTGAATCCCAACTCGTCGAAGCGCGAGAGATCGCTCGCCGCGATGTCAGCGACCTGACGCCCACCCGCATCGCGCACTACGGAGATCGGCGGCTGATCGTGCGTCTGGGCCACGTCAACGAAGTGCTCGCCGTCGGGCGAAAAAGTGATCGTGTGGTGGAACGCCGGATCGGTCAGCCGTTCGTCGTCGCTCCCATCCAGCCCGACGCGGTGCAGCTGCATCTTCATGTGGTTGTCACCACTGCGCGCCGTGTAGTACAGCACGCCCGCATCTTCGTCCACGTGCACGATGCTCCCAACCTCGAACGCGTGGTCGGTGATCGTCGCAATCTGCTCACCGGAAAGACTGTACAGGTAGAAGTTGCGGAAGCCGTCGCGTTCCGACGTCCAGATGAAGCGCTCCTCGTCTCCGAGGTAACGCATAGCAGGCGAGTTCTCCACCCAGCTAGCTGGCCACTGCTCCCGCACCACCACCCGACAGGCACCGGTGTCCGGATCACACGCCGTGAATTCGGTGATGTTTTGCCGGCGGTTGGCCCTGTTGAACGTGATCTCCAAGCCGTCCGGCGACCAACCGACCCGGTATACGTAGTGCCCCAGCGCGTCGTCCGTGAACGGCTGCCCATCCCGCACATCGATACGCGTGGCCGAGCCCGTCGCCACGTCGTAGACGAACAGGTCCACGACCGGATTGTCGACTCCAGCCTTTGGGTACGCCTCTACGTCGAGCGAGCTCTGGAGCTGCGTCTGGTCCATTTCGATGAAGAAGTCCGGCACCGGATTTTCGTCGAAGCGGTAGTAGGCGAGCTTCAAGGCGTCCGGCGACCACCACATGGCGGTGATCTGATTCAACTCCTCACCGTACACCCAGCTCGCGGTGCCGTATTTGATCCGATCCTCGACGCTACCATCACTCGTGATCGCCCGCTCCTCGCTTCCGTCCACGCGACTCACGTAGAGGTTGCTGTCGCGGTAGAATGCCTTGTACGTGCCATCCGGAGATTCGGCTTCAACGAACTGGCGCCCGCGCGCGCGGCCACCGCGCCTCCCCCGCCCACCGCTGGGCGGATCCAGATCAACCGACGACATGCCGGTCACGACGTCGAAGCGGTACGCCGTTCCGGCGTGTGCGTACTGGAAGCTCTTCCCGTCCTCCGCCCACACCGGGCGAACGGCCCCTGAAACGAGGGAGGGAGCCATCTGGGGAGCCATCTCCATGAAGCGGTCATACCCGGGCATGCCCTTCAGCCGGTCCTGGGCGCCGAGCGGAACCGTGAGCAAGGCCAGGCATGCAAGCACAGTTGCCACGGCTCGGCCGAGCGAGCCACGCGGGCCGGGGAAAATCTGGTGAAGCTTCGTCGTCATATGTGTCACAATCGAATGGATACAAGGTTGTGGGCAGGCCACCACTCTACTACGCCCGAGTCGTTCCAGCGATACTTGCTCAGAGCACTACGGGAGGGCAAGTGGCGACGGTTCGACACAGCGACAGCATCTTCATTCAACGCGCGGTTGCCGACGTTTTTGCCTACATGGACGACGTCCGCCTCGAGCATGAGTGGCAGCCCAATCTACGAGACGCGGAACAGGAGCCTCCGGGGGCCGCCGCTGTGGGCACGCGGCGCCACTACGTGACCGACTTCATGGGCCGACCGGTGAAGAACAGCTACGAAGTAAAGACGTACGAGCGGAACCAGCGCGTGGTACTCGAGTCGATGCCCGACTCGACGGTCACCGCAACCAACGAGGTTCTGTGGGCCAGCGAGGGCACCGGTACGCGCGTCACGATGTCGGTGGAGGGCAAGCTAAAGGGCGTATCGCGCTTCGTGCCGGGCGCCGTACTCGAGGCCGCGTTTCGCGACCAGATGAAGAAATCCCTGTCGCTGCTGAAGCAGCGCCTGGAGAGCGAGGCGTAGCCACAGACTACGTAAAGACGCCAATGCGTTTACGTAACGATTACCTTGGCTCCCCCAGCGAACGGGTGTAGTTTCGCCCTAGTACTCGTGGTCGCTTTCCGATACGTAAGGAGTTGGCGAATGACTCGCTCAACACTGACGAAGTTCTTCGGACTCTCGCTTTTTGCTTTCCTGGCCTTCGCCGCGCCGACTGCGGCTCAGCAGACCATCTCTGGCCAGGTGGTCGATGCCGGGGACAACCAGCCTATCGCTGGCGCGCAAGTATCGGTGGTCGGCGGCTCTGGAGGTACTCTGAGCGATGCTCGAGGCAACTTCAGCGTCAACGTGCCGAGCGGACGATACTCCATCGCGATCCAGTTCATCGGCTTCGAAACGCAGCGAATCGATGGCGTCCAGGCTGGCGAAAACATCAGCATCTCATTGACTTCGACTACGATCGCCCTCGCCCCCGTCAGCGTCACCGTGAATCGTAACCGCGGGCAGCGCTCGCTCGCTGCTCCAGCCATGGTCAACGTCGCGGACCCGGAGATGATCGAGAAGATCGCTGCACCGACGCCGATCGAGTACGTGAAGGGTATGCCTGGGGTGGACGTGGTGCAGACGGGCCTCACCCAGAGCAACACCGTGGCACGCGGATTCAATAACGTGTTCAGCGGCGCGCTACTGGTCTTGACGGACAACCGCTACGCCAGGGTGCCGTCGCTCAATCTCAACGCGTACAACCTACTCGCCACGACGCCCCTCGACGTACAGAGCGTCGAGGTCGTGCTCGGACCGGCCGCGGCTCTCTACGGCCCGAACTCGGCCAGCGGCGTGATGCACATCATCACCAAGTCACCCTTCGACGAACAGGGAACCGCCTTCAGTATCGCGGGCGGTGGCCGCAGGATCCTCCAGGGCGTCGCCCGCCAGGCATGGGCCAACGACGACCAGACTGTCGGCTTCAAGGTCTCCGGGCAGTACTTCCGAGGTGACGACTTCAGCTACAGCGATCCCGCGGAGCAGGCTGCTGCAGCCGCGAACCCGGGCACCATCATCGGGCAACGAAACACCGAGGCCGAACGGTACAGCGTCGAAGCGCGGATGGACTTCCGCCCCTGGGACAACCCTGACGATGACATCATCTTCACGTACGGCCTCAGCGAGCTCATCAACTCGGTCGAGATGACTGGTATCGGGGCGAGTCAGGCCCAGAACTGGAAGTACCAGTTCGCACAGGCACGGCTGCGCAAGGGATCCCTCTTCGCACAAGCGTTCTGGAACGGCAGCGACGCAGGCAATACCTACCTGCTGCGAACGGGCGGAAAGATCGTGGACGAG